>Ga0180009_10006366_pt1 | contig 12396 bp, 15 predicted proteins | sample OS_PC_MetaG_FD_123537 | JGI IMG/M metagenome (GOLD analysis project Ga0180009, IMG submission 123537) | Groundwater microbial communities from the Aspo Hard Rock Laboratory (HRL) deep subsurface site, Sweden - OS_PC_MetaG | ecosystem: Environmental > Aquatic > Deep subsurface > Groundwater...
AGTAATTGGCGGAAATAAAAAAACATATTTGCCGGGAATTTCCGGGGGCTTCAGGTAAACAATAACGGAGACGAAATATGGCAGGAATTATGACCAGAGGAGGAAGGGCGGACCGACACAAGACAGGAATAATGGGCAAGTCTGAAATTGTTGAGATTGATAAAGTTGTGGTAACGGACAGAGTTATTTATGTTGATAAGATAATTAAGATTCCTGAGATTGTTTACGTTGACAAAATTATCGAGAAGGTAGTCGAGAAAATTGTTGAGGTTCCAATTGATCGAATTATCGAACGCTTTACAGAAGTTCCGGTTGATCGAATTGTAATCCAAGAAAAGGTTGTTTACGTTGACAAAATTATCCGGGTTCCTGAGATTGTTGAAGTTCCAAAGATAGTCGAAGTTGAGAAAATTGTCGAAGTTGAGAAAATTGTCCGGGAGCCATTCGAAGTCGAAAAGATTGTTTATGTTGATAAGATTGTTGAAGTGCCTGTTGGCATCAGAGCACTATTCGGCAAACTTTTCAAACGAAATAAAGAAGAAAACAAACAAACAAATAATTAAAAGGAGAAGTAACATGGGACAAGTAGACGAAGCAAAAGTTAGCATTTTGGCAAGTAAGGACTTTATGGGTTCCGTTGACCCGACACACAGTATGAAATTCTTGACTGGAAAATATTATTCAGTGGCTACGTCCTCAGCGGCGGCAATGGTGACCTTGGGCCAGGCAACTTTGGCATCGGCTCCTGGCGGAACGCCAACCTGGCATTTTAGTTTGGCGGACGGCGGCCAGCAAGGCTTCTGGATAGCTGGAGCATAAGGAGAACGACTATGCGAATTGTTGATTTTCCGATGTTGAAACCGAAAATGCTTCCGGTAAGGATGCTTAGAAACGCAGAGGGCTGTCTGTTTGGAAGATTCACCATGCTTTGTGCGAAAGGAAAAATTTATAAAATTGACGAGTCGTTAGCAAAAATCTTCTTTGATTTGACGTGGGCGAGTTTGGCCAGGCCAAAGGCTGATGATGATGTTTATGTCCTGGGCTTTTCAAAAGCAAACAATTCACCTATTTGGATTAAAGAAGATAAGGAGAATAAGTTATGAGCTTTTTTACAAACATAGGAGAAGGCCACCATGCAGGCAGAAAAGCTGTACAGGGAGTTTTCTTTTCTGATTATGAATTTACTTCCGCCTTACTCGTTCAGGCATATCAGCGGGTGAATGTGGGCATAATGATTGGCAGTCAAATAAGTGACATTATATCTGCTGCTGGAGGTGTTGGTGCTTCGGTAGCGGTTGGAGTGGCAATTTCTGCCCCTGCGGCTACGGCCAGTATGTCAATTACTTTGCAGAGGCAATATCCTGAAGAAATGGGCGGACCTTTCTGGCATGATGTTGATTCCTGGTCTGTAACTATTGCAGAAGCAGAAGCAGCAAGTTCAGAAAATATCTCGGACAAGTCTGAACCCGAAACAATGATGTATCGGGTTGGAATTAAAACTGGGGAGTATGAAAGCGGATGTGCTCTCATTCGATTAGGGACAAGTTAAAAATGATTTCAAAAGAATTTTATAGAACCGCCATACATGAAGCTGGGCATGCCTGCGCCAGTTGGACGGAAGGCTGCCGCTTGGTTCATACCAAAATTAATGAAAGTGGTGAAGGCGAAACTTTAACAACGCATCCGGTTCACAAAATTTTGCATACCATCGATTGGAAAAATGGTACTCTCAAAAGCTTTTTGAACTGCCTCTTGGTCGGCCCGGCGGCGGAGCTCTTTTCTGACGGAAAAATGGGCAGGGAATTCCCTCCACATCTTGACGATGACGTGTTGACCGCTTGGCAGTATGTCAAAAGTCGTGGTTGGAGGGCACCGCCTGACTTTACCTGTGCCGATTTTTTTGTCTACTGGGGCGGGCCTGCCCGGCTCTTTGTGGTCAGCTACAATCGAGAAATAAGATTACTTGCTAACAAACTTATTTTGCAAAAAAAGATGTCGGGCCAGGAAGTGGCAATTTTCCTTGAATCCATATTTAAAACCATGCCTTTGAAGGCATTAAAACATGATCAACATAAAGGATAATTATGAAACGATTAAAAAATTTATACTTTGAAAAGGCGGCTTACTCAACTTCACCTGTATTAAAAAAGGGGACTTACTCAGAAGTAAAAAACGAGAGCGGCAACGTTATTTCAATCATTGGCGGGGAATATGAAAATCGTCTGGACAAGTATGATTATACTTCATTAAGAGTTTATGAAAAAGATATGCCCGATGTTTATGACGCTTTGCAGTTTGCCTGTACTAATGAGATAAACTTTCCGTTGGTAGTACTGAGCAAAGGGAAAGTTTGGGAGATCGAAATTCCGGGTCATTTTACTGTGCTTCTGGACGAAGGACTTATTGAAATATTAGTAAAGGGCTACCATTTATTTAAAGATCATTACATAAGTTTTCAGAATCTTTTCGACGATATTAAATTTACAGAAAAATGTGTTTATGAGTTACTACATCAGCGAGCAATTCCAGCGTGGATGTTATATGCGGCAGAATTAAGAAAGGAAAATTAAACATGGAATTTAAAGATATTGAACTAAAAACAGAATCCGTTTCAGCAGATGGAACTTTTGAGGGATATGGCTCTTTATTTGGTGGCAGTCCAGATGCTCACGGTGACATTATCCAAAAGGGAGCATTTAAACAAAGCCTAAGTGAAGGTGGCCGAAATCGTACAGGAATTCAGCTCCTCTGGCAGCACAATTCATCTGAAATAGTTGGTGTATGGTTATCACTTATTGAAGATGAAAAAGGTCTAAAAGTTGTTGGGCGGTTGGCACTTGAAACAATAAGAGGGCGGGAAATATATGAGCTTCTTAAATTGGGAGTTCCTTTGTCTCTTTCGATTGGATTTGATACCAAGGAATTTTCAGTTGATAGCAAGGCCAAAGTTAGAACTCTTTTAAGAATTGACCTTTGGGAAGTCAGCCTTGTTTCGTTTCCTGCTCGCACTGGGGCGGGCGTTACATCTTTTAAAACAGCCTTGACGGTCCGAAGTCTTGAAGATCAATTAAAAGATTTGGGCCTATCGGTGGCAAGTTCAAAATATGTACTTTCCTTATGCCGACCATCTTTAAAAGAAGACATACTTGACGAAGACTTTGGCAATTATGACGAGTTTGACGAAGAGGACTTGACGGATGTTTTGGAAACTCTTCAAGAGTTAAACCAAAGCCTGGAAATATAGGAGAACATGTAATGATTATGACATCGGGAACATATTTTGAAGGATATGAAAAATTAACAAAGCACTTTGGAGTCAATCCGCAAACAGCGATTGAAGCTATGAACATGGCGTCAAAGTTTTGTGATTCGCAAGTATGCGGCAAATGTCAAGCTGGCGGGGGCTGTCAAGATTGCAAAGGCAGGCAAGCCAAAGAATATTCTTTAAACAGGGGCGACTTATCTGGTCTTGACTTTGAAAAGAGTTTTGAAGCGATTAAGGAAAACGTTAAGAGTATTAAAAAGACTAATGAATATTTGACTCAAAGTCTGGCTGAATTGAAAAGTGAAATTGAAGCGATGCCCAATATTGACGGTTGTGATGATTTTTTAGTCGATACCTTTGTGCCCATTCTTGAAAAATTGGAAAAATTGGAGAAGGCAGATATTGGTTCAGAATTAATGGAACGAATGTCAGAATTTGAAAGCCGTTTAAGAAGTCCAGAAAGTTCATGCAAAACGACTTTTGAGACTTGGCAGAATGGTCCACAGTTTCAGCCGTCAGAAAAGCCAAAAACGCATTTGACTGAGTATGAAAGAAGTGCAACTTGCTTCTTTGAAAGACGACCTGTCAAATATGAATAAACGAACAAGAAAAAGGCCACGCCTGCGGGATTGGCCCGCAGAAACGGGAAGGCGGGCTGGAAGGGGTCGCGCCGGCTTCTTTCAGCCTGCCTTTAATGTCTTGTGCCGCCCGTGCTGGATTGTCTGGCAATGGGTCATCCAGGGGTTGACAAAAGAAAGCTTTTCTTTACGGTCTGGCTTCCTTCGTCAATCCCTGGAAACAAGACTTCTAAAACAGGTCTGCAATATGCCATTAAACATCCGATTTAAACGGCCTGACAGCCTGTTTAAACGGTTATCTTTTAAAAATGGTATACCTATAAGGGTTGACAGTGAAGATGTATTTAAAAGGCGGTCTTAGGTCATGTTAAAAAGAAAAGGTGGCAGGTAGTTTATTGCGTTTGGCTTCCTGTTTGTTGACCTTTGACTAAAATTAATAACGCATAAATCTTATAATAAAGTAAGGGAGAAAGAACGATGCACAAGACTGAGGGAACGCACAATGTGGCAGGAGCTTTCACTAATGGACCGCCTGGAACCAGAGTTGAGGAAAATTGGTGTAATGCAGTTCAGAATGAAATTGTAACCGTTGTTGAAGAAGCAGGGTTGACCCTTAAAACAGCAGCAACAGAAACAGGTAACCTGATACATGACTCATATGGTAAGTCAAGGAAGTATTATGGCTGTTTAGAACTATTGTTAAATGAATATCTTGCATGGATTGGTGAACAGACCTGGTTAGGGACTATGAATGAAAGCATAATTGGCACCAATAACAAAGTGTTTAGTAGATTCATTCAGGCACAGGAAAAGGAAATTGGTGTTCCAATTCGTTCTAAGGGATGGAAAAGATAAAAACAATAAACGATATAAGTAACAATTTGGATAGGTCTGGCCACCTATCTAATCGGTTGACAAGTGCAGGGAGTCTCATCCAGCTCGTCTGCACTTGTCAGCCAAACCTAAAATGGATGATGTCATGGAATATAGCAGCAGTTGCAAGAAACAAATATCCAAGTTAAGAAAGCGGCAAAGGCTTTCTAATCAAGATGCCAAACGGGAAGAAAATCAGCGTAACCAATTTAGAAACTACGATTCTGTCGATTGGATCATGGAGTTAGTTTCTTCTGACCTTTCCGGCAAGTGTATCAAGACCAAAGTCAAACAAAACCTTACCAAGAAAAGCAATAAACACTTGCCTAAAATTATTGAATGTCTAATAACTGACGCCTTGATGTACGACCAGGCAATGGAATTAGATAAACAAAAGATAACCATGCAGGCATTAGAAAAGGGTAAGCGGGTCAGTAAGGAGCGGTCACCTATCTATGCCAAGTGTGAAGTAAATAAGATTGCCATGCGTTTAGGCATATCCGAACCCCTTGTATGGAAGTATCTAAGTTCAATGGAAAAGTCTGGACTTATTCAGGGCCGCCTTAGAGGAAAAACAAAAGGCTCAACTTCGTATCTGATAATTGGTGGATACATCAAACCGGGATTCAGTAGACCAGATGAAAAGGGTCTAATCAAGAAGCATCCACCGAGACCAATTTATTTCTGGAATGCCGGTCAGCCTGATATCTTTAAAACCCTAAGTGAATTCAAAAGAGCAGGACAAACTACCATTCTCAAAAACAAATAACCGCATAATGTCTTGAAATCTTATGCGGCTTTGGATACATTACCTTTGATAATGAAAGGCATAGGAACTAAATTTATTAGTCTAAAGACCGCAGGGAATACACTGCTATGGGCACGCAGGTCAACCTGACCTCGCGGCTTGAAAGCGCCTGCGAGCCCGGCGGCATTCTTATCAGCCATTCAACCTGGGCGCTTGTCAAAAGCAAGATCAGATGCGAACCGATGGATCAGATAACCATGAAGGGTTTTCAGCGGCCGGTGCGGACATACCGTGTAATTTTCAAATAAATTACCATTTTTACCGGGGAAGATGCATGGCTGTTTGGTCAATGGGCCGCTTTGATTCTTTTTCGGTTTAAATATGTCCGAACATCTACTTCCAGTTTAGCGGCTGAATCGTAGCGATATAAGCTGGGGCTATAGAAAGAACGGATGCTGGATTTAAATCGGGTCCGCTTGTCCTGCCGGCCGATATCAACGGCCACCACTGTTTCAAGTTTGGCGGAATCCGGCTTGAAAACGTGGATGCTGAAATTTAACTTTCCGGCCGGCAAACCGTATTGGCGATTTGCTTCGGCAACCTGCTGATCGATTCGTTCATATAATTGCGGGGCATACATTTTTGTTTCCATATATTTAGTTAAAAAGATATGTTAACTTAAGTACATATCAAAACATCGTTTGGTTCCACTCCCTCCAATGGAACGGTACACCCTGTCGGCAGGGCAGAATTTTACCTGAGTGCAAATCCTATTTAAAATTTGCCGCCGATATGGTAGCAAATAACAGGCTTTGCTATAAAATGTCAATTCATCATGAGTTGGTTTGGATGGTTAAAGAGAATTTGGCTAAAAATATATTATCCAACATGTCTATATGGAAAAAGGAGAGCGGGGAATGAACAACTCTACGAATCATTTGCATGAAAGACTGCGCGCGCTGGCTCAAAATCTCTGGTGGATGTGGCACCCGGAAGTCATTCGGCTGTTTACCGACCTGGATCCGCATCTGTGGCGGGAAGTCGGCCATAATCCCATTGCGTTTTTAAATCGGATGACGCCTGAAGATATTGAACACAGGGCATCGGAACTGGTCTTGCACAGCCGTATCAACCATGCCTTCCGGCGGCTTACTGAATATCTGGAAAGAAAACAAACCTGGGGCAACAGGCACTGCGGCAACCTGAGCAGCCGCCCGGTGGCCTATTTTTCGGCGGAGTTCGGCATGCATGAATCGTTGCCGATTTATTCCGGCGGGCTGGGGATTCTGGCCGGCGATCATTTAAAAAGCGCATCCGACCTGGATATTCCACTGGTCGCCATCGGACTTCTTTATCAACAGGGATATTTCAACCAGCGCTTGACAAAGGAAGGATGGCAGGAAGAGGAGTATGTTAACTTTGACAACAAACAGCTGCCGCTGGAACCGCTAAAAGACATGGATGATCAACCACTGATAGTCCAGATAGACACCCGCGGAAAGGCGCTTCTGGCAAGAATCTGGCAATTGCGGATGGGGCGGGTGCGCCTGCTGCTGCTGGATTCGAATGTGGAGGGCAACTCGGATGAAGACCGCGGGTTGACATCCCGTCTCTATGGCGGCAATGAGCGAACGCGCATTCGCCAGGAACTGCTGCTGGGGATCGGCGGGGCGCGGGTCCTGCAGGCGCTTCATATTTATCCGGGAGTGCTTCATCTAAATGAAGGACACAGCGCCTTCGCCATCCTTGAAGAGGTTTGGCGAATGATGCAGGATGACGGCATTCCCTTTGAACGGGCACGGCGGCGCGTCGCACTTTACACCGTGTTCACCACGCATACGCCGGTAGAGGCCGGTCACGATCGGTTCAGCCCGGACTTGATTGAAGAACATCTGGGGGTTTTCCGTGAAAAACTGGGCCTTTCCCATGATGACTTTATGGCTCTTGGGCGGGTAAATCCGGCGGACCGCTCCGAACCGTTTTGCATGACGGTTCTGGCACTGAAAAATTCGCGACAGGCCAACGCGGTCTCCGCCATTCATGCCGACGTCTCGCGACGGATGTGGCATTCCCTCTGGCCGCAGCGTACCGAAGTCGAGGTTCCCATCGGGCATATCACCAATGGTGTGCATGTGCTTTCCTGGATCGCACCCCAGATGTATAAGTTGTTTGAGATGCGCCTTGGGTCTGACTGGCCGACCCGGATGACCCACCCCGATATCTGGGAGAAAGTCTATGACATCGATGACGGTGAGCTCTGGGAAACGCATCAGATATTGAATATGCGCCTGGTTAATTTTGTCCGGCGGCGCTTGCAAGTTGCAGCTAAACGGCTGGGCGACCAGGAAACAATCGATAAAATCGACCAGATTCTTGACCCTAATATTTTAACGATCGGTTCGGCCCGGCGTTTGGCAACCTATAAACGCGGCGATTTGATTTTTTCCCAGCTTGATCGGTTAACCCGGCTGATAACCGATCCCAAACGGCCGATCCAGATTGTTTTTGCCGGAAAAGCGCACCCGCGGGATGATGAAGGCAAAAAAATACTCCAGCGAATCATAGGGTACACCCGAAATCCAGCATTCAAAAATCGAATCGTTTTTGTGGAAGACTATGATTACAATGTGGCCCGTCACCTGGTGCAGGGGGTCGACGTCTGGCTGAATACGCCGCGGCGCCCCTTGGAAGCCTGCGGCACCAGCGGCCAGAAGGTCATCCTCAACGGCGGTTTGAATCTGTCCATCCTGGACGGATGGTGGAACGAGGCTTATAACGGCAAAAACGGATTTGCCATCGGCCGGGGCGGGATGCATAACGACCCCAACGTTCAGTATCAGAGAGATGCGGAGTTTCTCTACGATGTGCTGGAGAAGGAAGTGGTTCCGCTCTACTATGAGCGGGAGGCGGACGGCATCCCCCACCAGTGGATCAGACAAGTCAAATCGTCCATGCAAAGCCTTGGCTGGCGCTTTAGTGCAGACCGGATGGTCACGGATTATGCCATGCGGTTTTACCTGCCTGCGGCCGGATCAAAATCAGCCGATACCGTATAAACCATGAAACCGGGTCAGCGTTGGACTGCTCGTGAAAGGATTCCCCTGGCACTTAATTCAGCGGAGAATTTTTCAGCGGTTTTCAATGTGACATAAGCACCCACATACAAATTGAGTTTGCCGTTGTCATCCATAATGACATAGGGGGAATATCCGCTTTCCGCGACAAAGCGGCGCTGGCGCTGCAAATCGTCTCCAGAGGCGTAGGTGCCGATTAGGTTTGCATATCGGGTTTCTTCGGGCTTGACATCATTGAGCGCTTTGGCCTCAATAATTCTTCGGGCTGACTCCAGGTTGGTAAAGTAGCCGATAAAAACGCGATACCAGATCCCCTTCTCCCCCAGGTCTACCGATGTCCAGTAGGCTTCCAATCCCATTTTACGATAGGCTTCAACCGCTTCCCGGGCGGGCGGCAGGGCGCGGTAGGAGCCGTCATGAATGGAATAGGGATAGGATGTGGGTGTGTGGGGTTTGGTACCGATAATTTTCCAGCCGGGTGCTTCTTTTTTCAGAATCAGAACCTGGTCTGACGTGTCTGCATAGTTTGAGGATTGATAAACCTGGGTAAACCTGGCCTCGTAGAGGCCATTTTCCACGGGGCCGACGATATTGATTTTATCCAGTACAATACGAATCCACTCTTTTCTCTTGTTCTTTTCAGCCTTGTCCTGCCGCCATCTGTTTTTGTCGAGGCCGTTTGAGGAAAAATCGTCAGCGTAAAAAGACATAAAAGCGTCCGTGTCTCCTTTTTCCCCCGCGCTCTTTTCCCAGGATGTTTTCCATCCCTGTAAAAAATCTTTTATTTCATCAGCGTAATTTTTTTCGGGATTGGCCGGGAGCAAGTTTTGTTTCTCATCGGCTGAGACTGCAGCAGGGGGGGCATCAGGTTGGATTTGAGCGGATTCGGACCGCTGTGGAACGGATTGTTCGGCTGGCGGAGTTGTTTTTGTTTCAGGTGCTTTTGCGGGTGGTTTTATAATTTTACTAACTGTCGGTGCTGCAACGGGTTGACTCTGGCGTGACGAATCAGGAGTTTGAAAAAAAGTGAGCAAAGCGATCATCCCTCCAACAAGAATGATTCCGCCAAAGGCCAGTTTCAGCACGACAGATTTTTTTTTGCCTTGCTTTGGATCGGCATTTTTCGGTTCTTTTTTCGATCCAACCGGTTTGGCCGGGACCTGCGCTTTGCTGTCTTTGGTTGGAGAGGTCTTTTCAGGCCTTGGGTCAGATTTGGTTTTTGAAATGATGTGTTTTTCTTTTGGGTCCTTACCGGCGGGAATCTTGTCTGCCGGCTTTTGTTCTTTTGCCTGAAGTTTACTGGGCAGGTCGGACTTTGTTTTTAACTTGTCGGCAGTTTCCGCCTTGGTCGGTTTGCTGATGTCGGTTTCCTTTCTCGCTTCTTCTATCTTATTGGGGTAGACCGGTTGAAAGGATCCGAGTTCTAAGGGTTTCTGTTTTATCTGGCCGGAGACGCCTTTGCCGACAGGCTTTATTTCGGATTTTTCAGTCGCCGTTGCTGCCGGTTTAAGTATAGGCGCTTTTGCGGCTTTGGAATCTGGAGCTGCTGTCGGTGCCGGTTTCGATTTTTCCACCACCGATACTTCCGGTTTTTTTTCAACGGTTGCCGCTTTGACAATGGGCGCTGAATGCGCTTTTTTGACGGAAGGTACGGGTTCTTTTTGCTCTTGAACCGTTGTCTCTTTGGAAACAGTGTGCGGGGGTGCTGTTTTCCGGGAAGCAGGAGAGACAGCTTCTTTCTTTTTTGGGGCAGCCGGAGGGACCGGCGCCACAGATTTAATTTCCCCCGCTCTGTCTTTAACGGGATCTGCCGTTTTTGAGACGATAGAAGTTTCTTTGACATCATCAAAAGGCGACTTGATTATTTGACGCTCTTCAGCCTCTTTGGCTTCTTTTTCGTCCGACCCAAGCAAGACATCCAGCATGCTGTCAAGCTCATCCAGAAAACCATTTGATTTCCCAGCGGCAGCGTTATCTGCTTTGCTGTCCTTTGCCGGTGACAAACCGCCGGGTTTGGCGGAAGTTTTCAGCTTTTTATCAACGTCTTTGTTACTCTCTGCCAATTAGGGTTCTCCTTGGTCTATAAAATCAATAATAAATTAATTATATCAAGTTGTTAATAACGATACGCACCTGACAGTTACCTGTAATTAATAACATAGAAACTTCAGATCTTCAAATAATATTGTTTGGATATTTTTTATCCATATCATCAGATTTGCCTTCGCTAAAACCGGATACTTTCTACCCGTCGCCTTCCGCCAATTCAAGCAAAACATCCCCTTCAACAAGAGAATAAAAAAATAAAGATAATTATTTCAGTTGAATATCTGTATATATCACAATGTGGCATGTCGTTTGCATTCAGAATCAAACAAAAAGAGTCTTCTGACACAGGCTCAGTGGAAAAAATAATAATTAAAGGAGAAATAACCATGAAAAAATTATCAACTGTTTTGGGAATTACTTTGTTGGGCGCCCTTTTGATTGTTCCGGGGATTGCCGGTGCACAGGGGTGGGGTATGAACGGCGGTCATATGATGGGTAACTGGGGCGGAGGTCCCGGCTATTACGATCAGGATGACAGAGGTTATACCAAGTTGAACAGGGAACAGCAGGAGCGATTGGCAGACCTGGATCGAAAATTTTATGATGAAACCAGAGATCTGCGTAATAAGCTGTGGTCCAGATCTGCTGAACTCAACGCTCTTTTGTCAGATACAAATCCTGAAGTCGGTAAAGCCGGCAATCTCCAAAAAGAGATTTCCGACCTTCGGGCCAAGCTGGAGGAAAAGGCAATCAATCATGAAATTGAAGCCCGCAAAATCGCGCCGGATAATCGTTTCGGCGGTGGCTACGACGGCTACGGTCACATGATGGGCGGATCCGGCATGGGTTACGGAATGGGCTACGGTCCTGATGGCTGCTGAAACTATCCTTTCAACAAAGGGGGGGTGATAAATTGCCCCCCTTTGATGGGCAATACCGGCAAATCACAATATGGTCTTTTAAAAGGTCTATATGAAACACCCAGCTAAAAATGAACAAGTTTTCATCGACCCGGTTTGTTATAAAAATGTGACCGTCAATAACTTCGGCGTTAATCAATTCATAACCTATCGTATGCGGACGTATTACTTTTGCACCAGGGCTTGCCGCAAGGCTTTTGAGCTGAATCCGGACAGATATTTGGACCGGAAGATTTCCAGGGAAAAAGGTTTGTGGGTTCGCTATCTTGACAGATTGAAACAGGTTGCGGCACACAAAATCTTCTGATGTCCTCAATTGACGAAGGTTTAATATTTTCAAATAACGGAGGAAATAAACATGAAATTCAGAATAAATACCTTATTAATTTTAGCATCGGTATTAACCCTGATCACAACAGCCAATGCTCAGGATTTTACAGATCGGTTTAGCAAGGGTATCAACCTGGCAATGATGGGCGGTGGGGGCATGATGGGATACCGGGGAATTCAGGACTGGCTTGGATCGTTAGGCAGGGATAATCGAGACAGTCGAGACAGATGGGACTCGTCCGAAAAAAATAACCGCGGGTATGAGTATCAAAACTCAAGTTCCACCGATGATATAGAAACGCTGCGGAAACAGATCAATGTCAAGAGAAAAGAACTGGCTGCCTTATACCGTTCTGACAAAACTGACAAGGCTATTATTGATAAGAAAATCAATGAACTCAGCAATCTTGAACACGATCTGGACGACAAGATTTCAAGCTAGTGTCCATCCACGGATATAACTATCCGTAATAAATAAAAAAAGCGCATTTTATGGTGGCATTTTTCTTCTTCTTGTAGTATGTCAGTAAGTGACAACAAACTGATATAACTACAAAAC
>Ga0180009_10006367_pt1 | contig 12395 bp, 15 predicted proteins | sample OS_PC_MetaG_FD_123537 | JGI IMG/M metagenome (GOLD analysis project Ga0180009, IMG submission 123537) | Groundwater microbial communities from the Aspo Hard Rock Laboratory (HRL) deep subsurface site, Sweden - OS_PC_MetaG | ecosystem: Environmental > Aquatic > Deep subsurface > Groundwater...
AGAAACAGAGCAAGATGCATCAACAGAATCAAACCTAAAGAACATTCTATTCGTTCTCTTGTCTCTTATAATAATCGTAGTAATAATCAGTCTCGTAACAGTTCTAGTGCGAAGATTATAAGAACCAAAAAGTTTAAAAAACCTTAATCTATCTACATTTCGTAGGAGGCAATAACTTCGGTTGTTGTTAGAATGCTTCGGTGTTCTTTCTCCTACACTAATTTTCTTTTAAATTAATCTTCTTCATCTTAATAATCTTTTTTAACACTCAATATATGTTTCTTTAATGAATCATCATAAGAAAAAAAATCTCACAATTCTCTTATTACTAATCCTGTTCTTCCTAATAATAAATTACAACACTTTTGATAACTCTCTAAAAAATTTCTTAATAAGTCAAAGTAAGCAAACAGCATTTGTAGAAAGAGTAATAGATGGCGATACGGTTGTAAGCAACGGAACAAGTATAAGACTTCTAGGAATTAACACTCCCGAGCGGGGAGAGTTTCTTTATGAAGAAGCAAAAACATTCCTCGAAGATTTAATCCTCAACAAACAAGTAACCCTTGAGTTCGTCGGTAAACGACAAGATAAATATTTCAGAACGCTCGCATATATCCAATCAGGAAACGAAAACATAAATGTAAAAATGATTGAAAACGGATTCGCAAATCCTTACTTCTATTCAGGCAAAGACAAATATTCGCAATCAATAGAGAAAGCGTGGGAAGCATGCATAACCAAAAAGATTAATCTATGTCAGCCTTCCCAGCATCCTTGCTCAAGTTGTATCAATATTAATCCAAATTTAATAACTAACACCTGCAATTTCGCCTGCGACATCGACGACTGGACGATTAAAGGCGAAGGCCGAGCGAAGTTTGTATTTAATGGAACATTATATATTAGGGAATCTCGAGAGTTTGATTTAGACTTAACCAATTCTGAAGGTAATTTGTATTTGAGGGATGAGGAGGGGGGACTAATTGAATATGGGAAAATATAAGGAGATGATTAATTACCAAAAAGATTGAGATTTCTTCCTTTTCTTCTTAGCTTTTCTTCTATCACTTTCTTCTTTATGAACTTTCCTATGGCAAGTTGGACATAGGACTATTAAATTTTTACTTCTATCATAACTCGCTTTCTTTTTTCTCTTGGTATAAAATTCAATATAACCAATATCCGCAACATCTTTGGTTTTATGAGAAGCAACTCCTTTTTTATGATGAATATCTAATAAGTGGGCTGGAAATTTCTTCTTACATTTCTGACAATTATGTTTAGCACTTTTCATCTCTTTCTTTTTGTCTGCCTGTGTTAATGTTCTTTCTCCCTTCTTAGCATATCTCATCTTAGTTATTTTGGGAGAAGCAATTTTCGGTATTTTTATTTTAAGTATATCAAACATTTCCATAATTAATTTAAGAAATCAAAACTTAAAAACTCTTCCATTAAACCTCCCACCTCTTCGCCTACTACTCGCCCAAAAACTCCCAATAAAAACCCCCAACCCAAAACCCTTAAAAACTCCCCTTTCCCCCTTCTACCGTAGACCAGGTCAGCGGGTTAGTCCTCCGCTATTTGCAAACGGACTTTAGGCAGACTGCAAGGAAGGGCGTGAGAGAATTTGTCTCAAAACCCTCATTCGGACGTTGACGTTTTGTCCGCTTCGATCTTGCAGATGCGAAACGGGTCAGGCCTTGATCGGAGCAGCCCTAAACATTTGTTAAGGTGCTTAGCGGGTTGCAGAACCGAGGAAGAATAAGGACCACTTTGTCTCAAACCTTGAGCCACCTTCTGGGTCTACATGATTTTTTATTCACCTATAAACATAGTTCGCTAAGCTCGCATAAGAACTTCAATTTACAATTTCTCATAAATTAACAAGAACTCCTATGATTTTACTTATTACTTTGGATTCTGGATGTTAGTTCAGGGTTGGGCGGGAGGGAAAAGATTTTTTTTATTCCAAATTGTTTCCATTTTCTAGGGGGTGACGTGTTGGGGTGAGCGATTTCGTGGTAACGAGAAATTGAAACAGATAACGCGTGCGAAATTGCGAATTGAATACTTTCCCCATACGAATTGCGAGCGATAGCAAGCCAACAAATTAATAAGTTACTTTTTCCTCATCAAGACATGGAAATAAGATTAGGTCAAACAAAAGACAAGGAAGAATATCTAACAACCCAAAAAGAAGCCTTTCCAATAATGGATCCAAATAGAGATGCTAAATTCTTTGATGAAAAAATAAAAAACAAAGAGATATTTATTCTTGAAGAATCTGACGAATACCTCGGACACATCTGTTTCGGAAAACATATTCTAAACCCTCCTTTTGCAGGCTCAGTATTCATTGAAGAGTTCGCAGTAAAAGAAAAATTCCGTAGCCAAGGCTTCGGTACAGCTCTCATAAAAGAGTTAGTAAATTTCTGCAAGAAAAACAAAATCTCCTCAATACATCTCGGAACTGGAGAAGAACCAAACAGAGCCATAAAATACTATGAAAAAATAGGATTCAAAAAAGTTGGTTGGCTAAAAGACATTGATCCCAATTCAGAATATAGTCGCCCGCAGTTATTCTACGCAATTATGGTTAAGGATTGGGAGAATCCTATTTAATTTTAATAAGTTATCTTTATGTCCTTTAGCGAGGCAGAAGTCGAAAAAGCGGAAGAAAGCTTTAGAACTTTCAGGACACGCTCGCCTACGCTCGCAAACCAAAAAATAAACAGGAACCTAACTTGATTTTACTAAGTTAATTTAGAATTTAGTTACAGAGTTTAATAGACGGAAAAGATTCTCCCTCATACGAAAATTAATAAACTATTTTTTCTTCAGTAAAAAATGAAAAGGGGGGACAAGCTCGGACAATTCTATCTCATCTCTGCGATTATTATCGCCACGGCACTAGCAAGCATATTTGTGGTATCAAATTACATAAAAAAAGGTCCAGAAACAAATATCATCGACCTTGACGAAGAAGTAAAAACTGAAAGCAGATACCTTATTGAATACGGGCTAAACCAAAAACTAACAGAAAACGCCTTCAATGATACAATGAATGAATTTGTAAATGCATATGCCTCCTACACCGAAGGAGACAACGATTTCTACTTCCTTTTCGCAACAGAAAACAAGCTAACAGTCTCAGGTTATCAAAAAGAGGCAAAAACTATAACAATAAATGAAGCACCAGTAACCACCTCGGCAGGAATATTCTTTGGAGAAATTTCAACACCAACCCAAGCAAACTTAACAATAGGCGGCACACAACTTCAATTCACAATAAACGCTCAAGACACAGGAAAAGATTTTTATTCAATAATCACAGATTCTGCAGGGCTCATCACCGGCGAAGACCTTGAAGTGCACTCGGGCTTCGTGCAATCAGATTTCCCTCCAACGATTACAACTGCAATTGCAAACAACCAAGCACCGGAAACAACAATCACAATAGATTCGGACACAACGATTAATCTGATTGCAGACGCAGAAGGAAAGCCAACACCAACATATCTATGGACTTTAGGAACTCAAACTACCTCAGGAAGCACCACGACGATGACACCAGAATCAAGTGGAACATTAACCTTAACTGCAACTAACTCTGAAGGCAGTGATTCCGAGACATGGACTGTTGTCGTTAATGCCCCAGAGTGCAATTATCATGAAGAGTACGCTATTTCAACTGCTTGTCCTGGTGCAACACAATCCCAAGCAGACCAATGGTGTGTAGATTATTCAAACCATATTGATGCAGTTTCTACATGGTCTCCTATATGTAATAGTTATAATGAGATAAATTGTAAATGGTGTGCAAGTCCAACAGTATGCGTAAGTAGCGAAGGTGGTGGAAGTGATTATGGCATCTCTAATGAAATCTGTCCGGGGGCAACACAATCCCAAGCAGATGCATGGTGTAATTCTAATTTTGGAAATGATGCAACTGCAACATTCATTTGCAATTACTATGCTGCAGGAGGCTGGTATGAAACCGGTTGCACCTGGCCGCCTGTATGTGTCCTATGGGGACCCGCTTAATATTAAATTGGAAACGTTAAGTTTTAATATCCGAATATATATTTACACACATGATTCAGAAAAAATTTCTGTTTGATAAAAAAGGAGTCAGTATAATGATAGGATACATACTTCTCGTCGTCTTCATCCTAGCAATTAGTGTAGGAATATTCCAATGGCTCAAATCGTACGTCCCTGGAGAATCGTTTGGATGTCCCGACGGCGTCTCGCTCTATGTAAACAAATCAGTTTTCAACATCGGAGAATCAGAACTCTCAGTCAGTTTCATCAACACAGGAACATTCAACCTAAGAGGTTACTACATTAACATAAAAAAAGAAGAAAGCGATGATATCGCAGCAACAGATATATCGCAATATCTAAATGTTACAATAAGTGCGGGAGCCGCTGAAATTTTAAATTCAATAGCTTTTGCAGATAAAGGACAAGAAAACCCTAACAACAATAACTTTCTTCCAGGAGAAACAGAAACGCATTATTTCAATATCCCCGAGAGTATTACAACAATCTACTCTGTTCAGATAACCCCAACAAGATTTGAAGAAACAGATGGAAAAATAACATTCACAAGTTGCGGAAACGCAATAACAGAACAACTCGTAGAATAATACTAAGTTTTATAAATTACGAGAGCATGATAATAAAAATTGGTGATTACATGATAAATAAAAAAGCAGTCTCTCCAGTCATCGCGACGGTTCTTCTAATTGTAATGGTTATAATAATCGGACTAATCATATTCCTCTGGTTCAGAAGTTTTATCCCAGAACAAAAAGAGAAATTTGGAAGAAACATAGAACTGGCATGTACAGATGTAGCATTCCAATCAGGATACGATTCCTCAACAGGAATCCTAACAATATCCAATACAGGAACAGTGCCCATCTACAGCATTAATCTAAAAATAGCAAAGGACCGCGGACACACGACCACGAGTATAACCGAGCTCGACGGCAGCTGGCCTTCACTAGGATTGAGACAGGGAATTTTATATAACTCAATAAGCCTAGATTTTGATAGCTCCGACGAAGTATTGATAATTCCAATTCTTGCAGGAACTTCCGAAGGAGAAGATCCAACACACGTATGTAATGAAGAATACGGCCAAGAACTAAACTTGTTATAAAATGGCTTTTAAAAAATTCTATGATAAAAGAGGTCTTTCCGTCGTTATAGCAACACTGCTTTTAGTTGCCATGACAATTGTAGCAGTATCAATAGTGTGGTCTGTGACTCAAAATCTTGTCAATGATCAAACAAGCGGAGCAAAAGCCTGCTTTGATATTTTAGGGAAAGTATCCTTTAACGACCAAAATACCTGCTACACCGGTTCAGAGACCGACGTACAAACACTTCAATTCTCGATAGATATAGGAGATATTTATGTAGATGCAGCAATAATAGAAATTAGTGAAGCGATAGAAAACACCCATTTTGAAATAAACACTACAACATCCCAGATAGACTACTTAACAATGTACGACGATTCACAAGATATATCTCTTCCAAAAAGCAATTCAGGTTCAACATATATCTTCAATCTGAATGACGCCGGGTTCACCTTTGTGCCCGAGATAAAAATAATCCCAAAAATAAATGGAACCTTTTGCGAAGTCTCTGATACAATAATCAACATACTCCCATGTTAAAGATAGATTCTTCTTTGTAAAAGAAAAGTATTAAAAAGATTCTAAGTCAAATAGAAATAGGTGACGTATGAAAAATAAAAGAGGGCAAGTCTGGGTTGAAACTGTAATCTACACACTAGTAGCATTCACATTAATGGGACTAGTTTTAACATTCGCAAAACCAAAAATAGAGGAACTCCAAGATAAAGGAATAATAGAACAATCAATTAACATTATGCAAGAGATAGATTCAATCATAAACGACATCGGAAGCGCCGGAAACCAAAGAGTCATCAACATTGGAATAAGTAAGGGCAGCATAACCGTCGATGGAACAAACGACAAAATTATATTTGAACTCGCAAGCGTCTATGAATATAGCGAACCAGGGTCTGACGTACAAGTAGGCAATCTAATCGTCCACAACGAAAAAACAGGAGACATAAATAATCTCAATATGTCCATGACCTATAATCATCATAATCTTCAATTAAATGGAGAAGAAATTTCTACAAAAATCGGAAAATCCTCAACACCATATAGATTAATAATCACAAACAAGGGTCTTGAAGAAATAACCGGCAAAAAAATAATCAACATAGAGATAATAAACTAATTAAAAAAATTTATAATGCTAAGAAGAGTCTAAATAAGATGATAAAAAGAGGAAAAATTAAATGGTAGGTATAATGGATTATCCAAGGGTTCCTATAGATTTCAATCCACAAGTTCCACCCTTAAAAAAGATGGAAGACAAAACAAAGATTGATGTTAGATACAGCGTAATCAGTCCATTCGTAACAATCCATATTCACTGGGACCCAAAAATTTACGAGGTAATTTATGAAGTCGAAGAGCCAGTTTTAAGTGCAGAAGAAGAAGATTATAGAGAACAAATTCTTGTAGCCCTAAGAGATATGATTGACTTCAACACAGTCATCAAAAAAGACACTGACAGCCTTCTAGAATACATCGACAGAAAATTAAAAATAATCGCATTTGAACTAGGACTAAATATAACTTATGACACTTACAAAAAGATATACTACTATCTTGTCAGAGATTTCTTAGGATTTAACGAAATAGATCCCCTTTTAAGAGACTATTTCGCAGAAGATATTGAATGCAACGGAGCTGATAGTCCCATTTATGTTGTCCACAGAATTTTCAGGAATCTTAAAACAAATCTCGTGTTCAGGGACATGGACAAACTAGAAAACTTTGTAGAAAAACTATCACAAAGAAGTGGAAAACACATCTCTTATGCATCACCAATCCTAGATGGAACCCTCCCAGATGGAAGCAGAATCAATGCAACATACACCGAAGATATAACATCCAAGGGACCAACATTCACCATAAGAAAATTCACTAAAACACCTTGGACACCTCCACAACTTATCTCTTTCAGAACAATGAGCCCTGAAATGCTCGCATATCTCTGGTTACTTGTCCAATATAAGATGAACCTATTAATCACGGGAGGAACCTCTTCGGGAAAAACAACTCTTCTTAACGCTATCGCGTTCTTCATCCCTCCTGAAGCAAGAGTTGTAAGTATTGAAGACACTCGTGAACTTAATCTTCCTAGAGAAAACTGGCTTCCAAGTGTAGTTAGAGGGGCAATCGGAGCAGGGAACATAGGAGAAATAGATTTATTCACTCTTTTAAAAAGCTCATTCAGACAGAATCCAGATTATGTAATTGTGGGAGAAGTTCGTGGAAAAGAAGCCTATGTTCTATTCCAGGGTATGGCATCAGGGCACTCATCAATAAGCACCATGCACGCAGACTCCGTCGACACCGTAATAAAAAGATTAGAAACCCCTCCGATAGATTTATCACCAACACTATTAAATGTTCTAGATTGTGTCTGTATTATGACTCACGCAAGAGTCCAGAAATTTGAAACCAGAAAACTAAAAGAGATTGTAGAAATCATGAATGTGACTGCCGAAGGAATCGCTATGACAAACACACCTTTTATCTGGGACCCAAGCGAAGACAGATTTTACTTCAAGAAAAACAGTAAAATTTTTGAAAAAATCTCAAAAAGATTTGGAATTACTATGGAAGAACTCCAAAGAGAATTCAAAAAAAGAGCCCAATTAATCTACAAGCTGTATGAACAGAAAGTTTTCGGCTTCCAAGAATTCCAAGACATAATCACACAATATTACAAGAAACCGGAAGATATCTTAAAGAGATTTGACGTTGAATAAATCTATTTCTAAAAAGAAAAATTTAATAACACAATTTCACTGAATCACTTATGTTAAAAGAAAGTGATATCTCTATTCTGAATCAGATTACCAAAAGTCTAGAAGAATCCCTTAGTCAGATGAAAAAAGCTCAAAGAAAAAAAGACCCAGAAAAGTTCAATGAAGCAAAAAAATTACTCCTTCAAATCCAAAAAAGACTGTCTGAAAAAATTTGATTAATATAAAATGAATCAAAATGAAATGCTTTTAGAAAAATTAGGTGAAAAGATCGTTCTTGAGAAAAAGCTAATCGGCGAAGTAGGATCTGCATTTAATCATCTAAGAAATTCGCGCTCCCCTGAAGAAAGATCAATGGTCTCTGCACAGTTGAATAATCTCATAGGCTCTCTAAAAAGAACAAGTGAAATTATAATTGACTACACTGAAAAGGTCTCCCTCGCCAATCCTCTTGAAAAGAAAAAAGAAGAAATATCTCAAAATGAAATAACTTCAGAACCATCATTGATACAAACTAATGTCCAACAAAATTCAGCACAGATACAACCCGCATCTCCAGATTCCCCGAACAATAATCTAAAACCGATAAAAGGTCCTCTTGAGATGAGAGATGATATAGAATCTGGGCAAGTAGAAAAAGAAGGAAAAGATGGTCTAACACCCAATGAAAGACTGACAATAAAAAGAATTAAAAAAGGCGAGAAAAAAGAAGAGACGAAAAAAGAAAAGAAACCAAGCAGATACGCAAAAATCTCAAGCAAGTATTTTTACAATCTCTCAATGTCATTCATCAAAAAAGGAATGTTCGAAAGATTAAGAAGAAACCTAGTCAAGGGAAATTTAGAGTTTGTCCCAGCAGTCTATCTCTCAATAGTATTCCTCTCAACAATTCTTATAGCAATATTCTCAGTATTCTTAGTAACATTCCTCACATTCTTTAGTGTATCAGCACTGCCCCCTTTTATCGCAATGCCTGAAGGAAGCATCCTAGCAAGATTACTAAAGTTCATCTGGATAATACCTTTCGCACCAGGAGCGACATTCTTATTCGGATACATGTACCCTTCACTTGAAAAAAAATCTCTCGAAAGAAAAATAGACCATGAACTGCCTTTCGCAGCAATACACATGTCCGCAGTATCTAGTTCCATGATTGAACCAAGTAAAATGTTCAATATCATTATTTCAACAGGAGAGTATCCTTATCTTAAAAAAGAATTTACAAAATTACAAAACGAAATAAATGTCTACGGATACGACTTAGTCACAGCCCTAAAAAATAGATCTTTTAACAGTCCCAGCAAAAAACTTGGAGAACTCTTTAATGGACTAGCAACAACAATCAACTCTGGAGGAAACCTCCCCGTTTTCTTTGAAAAAAGAGCACAAACACTTTTATTTGAATACAAAATTGAAATAGAAAAACAAGGAAGAAGTGCAGAAACTTTTATGGACGTTTATATCAGCGTCGTCATTGCAGCACCGATGGTTCTCATGCTTTTACTTATGATGATGAGGATAAGTGGTCTCGGCATATCTTTAAGCACAAGCATAATCACAATAACAGTCGTCACAGTAGTTTCATTCATCAACATCCTCTTCTTAGGATTCTTACAACTAAAAGGGCAAAAAAATTAATATGGAACTAAAAAAATTTCATTGGATTGGAATGGGAATTAGTATCTCTTTAATAATAATCTCATTTATCTTTGGAGGTTCTATATCTTTCTTCATTCTAGGAATAGGAATTCTTCTAGGAGCACTTCCTTTTGTGCTCACAATAATCAGGGAATCTCAAGACTCTGCAGAAAAAGAAGAAATGTTTTTAGAATTCTCAAGAAACCTCGTAGAGAGCGTTAAAGCTGGAACCCCCATAAATAAAAGCATTCTTAATGTCAGAGACAAACCATACGGAGCTCTAAGCAAACACATAAAAAAATTAGCAAACCAGATATCTATGGGAATTCCCCTAGGAATAGCCCTTCAAACATTCTCTAAAGACATAAAGAACAAAACAGTCTCCAGATCTCTAACCCTAATAAGTCAGGCAGAAAAAAGCGGGGGAGAAATAGGAGGAATCCTTGAAGCAGTTACTGAAGCAGTTACCATGTCCGACAAATTAAAAAAAGAGAGAAAAGCCGCAATCTCCACTCTAGTAGTTCAAGGATACATCATCTTCTTCGTCTTCATAATTATAATCTTAGTCTTAGAGTTCCAGATTCTTCCGCTCCTTGTAGGAATCTCTTCACCAGCTTCAGATACTACAGCAGGAAGCGATATAGGGAGTAATGTTGGTTTAGGTTTCCTCGGCAGTGGAAGTGGGGGAGAAGAAGTAAGTCCAGAAGAAATAGCAACATCATTCCTTTACTTAATTTTAACACAAGGCTTCTTCACAGGACTAGTCATCGGAAAATTATCAGAAGAAAACGTGAAAGCAGGAGTAAAACACTCTTTCGCACTAATGCTAATCGCATTTTTGATATCTTCGGGGGCCAACATTCTCTTCTAAGTAATCACAAATGGAAAAAAAAGGATCTCATGTCGGCATCGTAATCTCTTTTGGGATATTTATAACATTTGTTATATTCACCTATGTAATTATTTCTCCTGCCATCGAAAGCAATGAAAACCAAAACCTAATAAAAAACTTGAAAAGAAATCTCGTTGAAGAATTTTCCACAGAAATCACAATTATCTCAATAAAGACAAACACAGACTCATCCAATTGTGCCAGAATCGGAGACTTCCTAACTAATTTTCAAATTGGAAAAAATCTTGTTGCCACAGACTCTTCAGGAAATATCGTAACTGCAACATACACGGGAGAACATCTAAATATATATCCTGAAGGAGGAGAATCATTTTTCAGAATCTACGGCTCAGACACATTTGCAGAAATTGAAGGAGGACCCTCATGTTCCACTAAGAAAGACCTATATGGGAAATTCATAAAAAAAGAAAACATTGTCGTCACTGAAAACATTATTTCCATAGCACAAGAATATGAAACAGACTATGCAGGACTAAAAGAAAGATTGCATATTCCCGCAATAAATAACTTTGAATTTGAATTCACCGATAGCGAAGGGGAGAAAATTGCAACAGAAAAAAAAGAAATTTCAAGAACAAATATTTACATAGAAGAATTCCCAGTAGAATACATTAAGGAATCAGACGTTTCAAGAAAAGTAGGAATCCTCAAGGTGAAGGTATGGTAAAATGAATAAAAAAAATAAGAAAGGTTGGATAAAAGTAACTGAAGCCGTTGTTGCGATACTCCTCATAAGTACAGTTCTCCTAATAGTAATCAAAAAGGAGAACCCTCTTGAAGACACCACAGACATAGAGATATACAATATCCAAAAAGCAATCTTAAGAGAGATTCAGATAACAGATGCACTAAGAGCTGAAATAATTGGAACAAGTGGAGAAATCGAATGGGAAAACCTAATGACAGAAACTCCTCAAACAAAAGACAAGATACAAGGAAGAACTCCTGCTAATTTTGACTGTGTTGCCAAAATATGCTCACCTTCAGATACCTGTATTCTCCCCGATGGAGTCGCTCCAGAAAACCCAAGCGGGGAAAACATCTATGTCGAAAAAGTAATGATTACCACAAACTTAATAACATACAATCCAAGAGTTCTAAAATTATTTTGTTGGGAAAAATAAAATCAATTAGAAGCCCTATGTCTGCTCTCTCCCTGCCAATTAATGAACGGCCTCAAATGATTCACAACACGAACGGATTTCTTTTGCATATCTAAAACTTTTTTAATATCTTTGTACGCCTCCGGTGCCTCATCTAAAGCAGATTCTGAAAAATTTCCGATCACTCCCGAATCTATCATTTCCCTCTCAAATTCTTTAGGATTAATAGACTCCTTTGCTTGACGACGACTCATAGCCCTTCCCGCTCCGTGCGAAGAACTAGAAAGAAATTCTCTGTTCCCTTTTCCTTCAACCAAAAAAGAACCATCCCTCATATTCGCAGGAACGATTCCCCTCTCTCCTCTCTTCGCAGGCGTCGCACCCTTCCTATGAATAAAAAACCCTCTTTCTTTTATCACATGATTATGATTCTTATTCGCCCAAACAACAGATTTAATATTCCTTCCAAGAACACTTTCAAAAACAGAAACAATCTGTGTTATCATTTCAAGACGATTAAGTTTAGCAAACTCCAAACCAAAATCTAAAAGATTCTGATATTCCTTCCCCAATTCTGAGCCCTCAAATAAAGGATGTGTAGCTTCAAACTCATCATCGCTTCCTGAAGATTGCTTCATATAAAATTTAGCAACCCAGTGCCCCACAGCTCTCGAACCAGAATGAACCACAATCCAAGGATAACCAGCATCATCAAAATTCAAAGAAACAAAATGATTCCCATGTCCAAGCGTTCCAAGATTCCTCATCGCCTTCCCCGATTCCAAAAACTGCAACACTTGTTTATTATAAGAACCTTCTCTAAAACGAGAAAGAATCTTCGCATACT
>Ga0180009_10006368_pt1 | contig 12395 bp, 13 predicted proteins | sample OS_PC_MetaG_FD_123537 | JGI IMG/M metagenome (GOLD analysis project Ga0180009, IMG submission 123537) | Groundwater microbial communities from the Aspo Hard Rock Laboratory (HRL) deep subsurface site, Sweden - OS_PC_MetaG | ecosystem: Environmental > Aquatic > Deep subsurface > Groundwater...
CCGTTTCCTGGTTGATCGCCTTACCGGATTATCCGGCCTCGGCTGGGTGGGCTCTTTCCTATGCCCTGCTTGTTCCCTCCGGGGTGGTGGCCATTTCCTCCGTGGCCTCGGGTGACGATCATCTAGTAGAGGTCACCGCTGCCACCACCGCTGCCTGGCCTGCCGGCTCTTTCTCCTGGCAGGGTTATGTCACCCATGCCACATTGGGCCGCAAAACCGTCCGCAGCGGCCTGCTCACCATCCTGCCCAACTTCGCCACCGCCACCGATGGCTCCACCATGGCCCGCAAGCTGCTCACCGCCATTGAGGCTGTGCTCCAGGGCTCGGCCGATCTTTCCCAGAAAACCATCGAGATCAACGGCAAGCGGATTGACCGCCATTCCATCACCGAGCTGTTCACCGTCCGCTCCCGCTTACAGCAGGAAGTGCAGCAGGAAGAGGCAGCCGCCCGGATTGCCGCAGGCCTTGGCTCCGGTAACCGCATTCTGGTGAGGTTCTCATGAGAAAGACCCTGTCCAGGATTGCCTCATTTTTGGGCTTTGTTCCGGCTCCAGTGCAGCGGCGCGACTATGCCGGTGGGCGGATCGATAGGCTCACCAACGCCTGGAAGTCCTCCAACCAATCCGCCGATGGGGTGCTGCGCTATTCCCTGCCCATCCTGCGTGCACGCTCCCGCGATCTGGCCGAGAACAACGATTATGTCTCCGGCTATCTGGAGCTGCTCTCCAATAAGGTCATTGGCCCCAATGGGGTGCGGCTGCAGTCCAAGGTGCGCGGCGGTGATGGCAAGCTCGACAAGGACGCCAACACCGCCATTGAAAAAGCCTTTGCCGCCTGGGGCAAGAAAGGCGTCTGCGATGTCACCGGCAAGCTCTCCTGGGTGGAGTGCCAGCGCTTGGCCCTGATCTCCATGGCCCGCGATGGCGAGGTGTTCGTCCGGATCATCCGCCAGCGGGGGATCAACCCCTGCCACCTGGCCCTGCAGTTCATCGAGGCCGACATGGTGGATGTCAACAAGAACGACACCCTGGAAAACGGCAACACCATCCGCATGGGCGTGGAGCTTACCCCCTTCGACCGGCCGGTGGCCTACCATGTATTCAAGCGCCACCCCGGCAACTCCGCTTTTGGCACCACCGCAGGCGATACCATCCGCATCCCGGCCGAGGATATGCTCCACATCTACCGCCAGCTTCGCCCTGGTCAGACCCGGGGCATCCCCTGGACCGCCTCGATCATGACCCGGCTCCACCATCTGGGGGCATACGAAGAGGCGGCGATCATCAACGCCCGCACCGGCGCCTCTAAGATGGGATTTTTCACCCGTGGCCTGGATGCCAGCGCAGGGATTGACTATGGCAAGGACGCCACCGGCAATCTGATCAGCGAGGTGGAGCCAGGCTCCATGGAAACCCTGCCGGTCGGTTATGATTTTAAGTCCTTCGATCCGGCCTACCCCTCCAACGAATACGACGGCTTTGTCAAGCGCCAGATCAAGGGCGCCTCCTGCGGGTTGCCAGGGGCCACCTATGCCGACCTGTCCAACGATCTGGAGAGCGTCAATTTCAGTTCCATCCGCTCCGGCACCATCAACGCCCGCGACTCGTATCGGGTTTTGCAGACCCTGCTCAAGGAGCAGCTGCTGCTGCCGGTTTTTGAGTTGTGGCTCGACATGGCCCTCACCTTTGGCCAGATCGCTATGCTCAATACCAAGCGCGGCCCGAACACCACCCTGTCCGTGGCCAACTTCGACAAATACAACGCCCCGCTCTTTGTCGGGCGCGGCTGGGATTGGGTGGATCCGCTCAAGGATCAGAAGGCCAATAGCGAGGCCCTGGCCAACCTGGTCACCACCCGCACCCGGATCGCCGCCGAGATGGGCGATGACTTCGAGGATATCCTGGCCGAGCGGGCCAGAGAGAAAGAGCTGGCCGCCGAGTACAAAATCGACCTTGAACCACTGCCGCAACCGGCGGCCGCTGCACCAGCCCCACTGCCAGAGGAGGATTAAGCATGGGAAAAACCATCAAAACAGGAACACTGACCCGGATTCTCAGCCTCAACCGGGAACAGATCAACCAGGACACCCGCACCGTGGCGCTCTCTTTTTCATCGGAGGCCCCGGTGGAGCGCTGGTTCGGCATTGAAATACTCGACCACTCCAAGGGCGCCATGCGGGCGGATCGGATCACGGCGGGCGGCCCCCTGCTGATGGATCACGACCGCACGGACCAGATCGGAGTGGTGGAAGATGTTGCCATCACCACAGATAGAAAAGGCCAGGCCAGCGTGCGTTTCGGCAAATCCGCCCGCGCCGAGGAGATCTATCAGGATGTGCTGGATGGCATCCGCACCAATGTGAGCGTTGGTTACCAGATCCACAAGATGGAAGTCGATGATCCGGAGTCCAACTGCCCCACCTGCCGCGCCACCGATTGGGAGCCGCGGGAGATCAGCATCGTTTCCATCCCTGCCGACACCTCGGTCGGGGTTGGCAGATCGGCGGAAGAGGCAGACCACGAAACAGAAATTTTTTCCAGAACCATACAAGAGGAGCACACCATGCCTGATAAAGTCGAAACCACCGTTGATGTTGTCGCCATCCGTAACGAAGCCCGCAAGGATGAGCAGGCCAGAGTCCGTGACATTATGTCCATCGGCGAGCGCCAGAAGCTGCCCGAGCTGGCCCGCCAGTTTGTGGACAACGGCAAGTCCGTTGATGAGTTCCGCACCGTGGTGCTGGATGAGATGGAAAAGCGCGGCGCCATCACCCCGGTCAAAACCACCGCCGAGATCGGCCTGACCCAGGATGAGACCCGCGAGTTTAGCATGGTCCGGGCCATCAATGCCCTGGCCAACCCCAACGACCGCAACGCCTTCGAGGCTGCCAAGTTCGAGTTCGAGGTCTCCCGGGCCGTGGCCGCCAAGCTGAAACGATCCCCCCAGGGGTTCTTCATTCCCATGGAGGTGCAGAAACGTGACCTGCTCAAGGGCACTGCCACTGCCGGCGGCAACACCGTGGCCACCAACATGCTCTCCGGTTCGTTCATCGACATGCTGCGCAACCGGATGATGGTCAACCGCATGGGCGCCACCATCCTGGGCGGCCTGGTCGGCGATGTTGCCATCTCCTCGCAGTCCGGCGGGGCAACAGCTTACTGGGTGGCTGAGAACACCGCAGTCACCGAAAGCGAGCAGACCTTCGGCCAGGTGACCCTTGCCCCCAAGACCGTGGGCGGCTTCACCGATATGAGCCGCAAGCTGCTGATGCAATCCTCCATGGATGTGGAGTCCCTGGTCACCAGCGATCTCTCCAAGATCCTCGCCCTGGAGATCGACCGCGCTGCCCTGCATGGCTCCAACTCCAACGGCCAGCCCAAGGGTATCGCCGCCACCGCCGGCATCGGTTCGGTGGCAGGTGGTGCAACCGGCGCCGCTCCCACCTATGCCAACATGATCTCCCTCTGGTCTGAGGTTGCCATCGACAATGCCGACATCGGCTCCCTGGGCTTTTTGACCAACTCCAAGGTGATCGGCAAGCTGATGACCACCCAGAAGGTCGCCACCTACGGCAACGACTTCGTGGTCAACGCCTTTCCGAACCAGGAAGGGTTCACCGATGCGGCTGGCATGCGCCTCGGGGTTTCCAACCAGGTATCCTCCACCCTGGATAAGTCCACCAGTGTCGGGGTCTGCTCGGCCATCTTCTTCGGCAACTGGGCGGATCTGATCATCGGCCAGTGGGGCGGGTTGGATGTATTGGTGGACCCATACACCGGCGGCGCTGCCGGCACCGTGCGGGTGCGGGTGCTTCAGGATGTGGACATCGCCGTGCGGCATGCGGAGTCCTTCGCCGCCATGCTCGATGCCCTGACCGCAGAATAACTGAAACCGTGCGGGGAGGGGCAACCCTCCCCGGCGCTGCATAAGGAAAACGCCATGAAACTGAAAGCATTGAGAAACATCCTGGTGAAAGGCGAGCACGTTGGCGAGGGTGAGCTGTTCGACACCGACACCGACACCGCCAACGCCTTGCTGGCCACACGAAAGGTGCGGCTTGTGACCGACCTCAAGAAAGAAGAGGCAGCAGCAAAGAAGGCCGCGAAAGAAGCCGAGGCCAAAGCCAAGGCAGAAGCCGAGGCCAAAGCCAAGGAAGAATCCGGCGATGATAGTGGTGCCGGTGATGACAGTGGTGCCGGGGATCTCGGTGATGCAGGGGATGGGCAAGAGTAAATGAAATTCTCCGCCGCCGACATGCAGGCCATGCTCGATGCCCTGGGCGAACCTGCCACCACCCTGGCCGGTTCCCTGGTGGTGGTGTTCCAGGCGCCTGGCTCTGTATTCCCTGGGGCCAGCCCTGGGATCGTGGTGTCCGAACCAACCGCCCTGGCTGCGGTGGCAGATATTGTGGCGCTTGGCATTGACGATGGCAGCGATCTGGCCATCGATGGCCGCAATTATCAGGTTGTCGCTCCGCCGCTTCCGGATGGGTCCGGCTTTGCCACCCTGACCTTGGAAGTGGTTTGACCTGACCCAATGACGGAAGAGGGGAAAAAAGAGATGGGGAGTCCTTGTGTTCAGGAGCCGGCGATCAAGATGATGAGCGAGCAGCTGGCCGAGCTGGGCAAGACCTTGGCCACCATCGCGGTGCAAAAAAACGAGATCGAGCACCTGGTCAAGGAGCAGATCGAGCAGCTCACTATCCTGCGCGACCATGATTTACGGATTCGGACCCTGGAAAGGGTGGATTTTGCAGACCATGAGATCCGGCTCACTGCCATGGAGAACAAGCCGGCACAATCGGCCTCAAAGTTTTTTTGGGTGATGGTGGCAGGGGTTTTCTCCTGCGCCTCCGGGATCATCTCCGGCGTCATCCTGCTCGCGTTCAAAGGGTAAGGGATCAGACCATGCTCAATGTCTCCATGGATATCCGCGAAGCCGAGTCGATGCTCTCGTTCGTCGAGCGAATGGCGCTGCCCAAGGCCACCACCAGGGCGCTGAATAAAACCGTTAAGTCCGTGCAGTCCTTGGCTATCAAGCTCATTGCCAAGGATATCGGCATCGCCCAGAAGGATGTGCGCAAGTCCATGTATATTCTCAAGTCGAAATGGACCAAGCCCGAGGCCTCGCTAGTCGCGGGAGGCAAGCGTATCCCAATCATTGGCATCAAGGCCAGGCAGACTAAGGCTGGTGTTACCTACCGGGGCAAAGGTGGCGGGCGTGGCTCCATCCCTGGCGCATTCATCGCTACCATGGAAAGCGGGCACAAGTCGGTATTCAAGAGGTTGAGCAAGAAGCGGTTCCCATTGGTGCAGTTGTATGGCCCCTCGATCCCCAAGGTGTTCATCGACTCGGCCCTCACCAGAGCCATGGAGAACCACACCGCCGAACGGTTTAGTAAGACCCTTGCTCACGAGTTGAAATATGAGCTGGCTAGGAGGGCTACCATGCCAGAACGCGGGGGAGGCGGAGCGTTAAACTCGATCCAGACAGGGCCTAGCGGTGGAAAAGTATTTGTATCAGCATGGAACCCATCCAGATGAGTCACCCACGCAAAGCGATCCGCCAGTATGTGACCACGTTGCTCACCGGAGCCACCACGGCCGGGGCCAATGTGTTCGATTCCAGGGTGCGGCGGCTGCCGGTTTCCCTGCTCCCGGCCCTGCTGATCTACACCCGATCGGACAAGGCGAACGGCACGGTATCCGATGCGCCGCGCATTTACCTGCGCACCCTGGAGCTGGCCATCGAGGTGGCGGTTGCCTCGGCCAACATGGCCGACACCCTGGACGACCTCACCCGCGAGGTGGAGATCCTCCTGGAAAACGATGATGGTTTAGGCGGCCTGGGGGAGATCAGCTACTCAGGCACCGAGATCGAGTTGGACGGCGATGCCGACCCAGCCCTGGCCATTGCCGTGATGACATTCACCGTTGAGTATGAGGACGATCTTAAGAGTGCGGTGCTCAACACCTTTACCGGGGCAGATGTGGTCTGGAATCTGACCACCGATCCGGATGAGCAGAACGAAGCGCAAGACACCATCAACGTGACACCATAAGGAGCAAAGCCATGAAAAAAATCTATGTGGTCCCGGCAGTCGGGCGGCTGGTTCGTGATCCTGCGAATATGCTGCCGCTTCCGCCGGAAGGGGTCGAGGTAACAGAAACCAGCCATTGGCAGCGGCGGATCAAGGCGGGCGATGTAACGCTCGGCAAGCCTGCGGCAAAACATAAGAAAGGGGATGACAAATGACGATCTCATTCAATCAGATTCCGGTCAACCTGCGGGTGCCCGGGGTGTATGTGGAGTTCGACAACTCCAAGGCCGTGCGCGGATTGGTGGGCATGCCCTACCGAGCCCTCCTGGTTGGCCAGCGTTTGGCAGCCGGCACCGTGGCAGAACTGATCCCCACCCGGATCTCCTCCGCCGACCAGGCGCGGGAATATTTCGGCCAGGGCTCCATGCTGGCGCAAGCCGCCGAGGCATGGTTTGCCAATAACCGCTTCACCGAGACCTGGGCGCTGGCCCTGGACGACAATGTCGCAGGCGCTGCGGCGGCAGGCAGTGTCACCATCACCGGCACGGCCAGCGAAACAGGCACCCTCAACTGCTATGTGGGCGGCCGCAGGGTTCAGGTGGCGGTTGCCTCCGGCGCCCTCCAGACTGCCATCGCCACCGCCATGGCTGCGGCGATCAACGCCATTGCCGATCTGCCCGTAACGGCGGCCGTGGATGGGGTCATCACCAACCAGGTGAACATCACCGCCCGCCACAAGGGCGAGGCCGGAAACGGGATCGACCTGCGGCTCAACTACTACCTGGGCGAGAAAACCCCTGCCGGGCTCACCGTGGCCATCGTGGCCATGGCAGCAGGCGCCGCCAACCCTGCTCTGGCCCCGCTGGTCACGGCCATGGGGGATGAGTGGTACAACATCATCGCCCTGCCCTACACCGATGCTGCCAGCCTCACCGCCCTGGAAACCGAGCTGGATGACCGCTGGGGTCCGATGCGGCCCATCGAGGGCCATGCCTTTGCCGCAGCGGTTGGCGCCCAGGCCACCCTCTCCGCCCTGGGCGATACCCGCAACTCGCCGCATATTTCCATCATGGGCACCAACGCCAGCCCCACCACCACCTGGGAATTTTCCGCAGCGGTGGCGGCGGTGGTGGCCTACTACGGCAACATCGACCCGGCCAGGCCCTTCCAGACCCTGACCATCAAGGGGGTCATGGCTCCGGCGATGATCGACCGCTTGACCATGGAGGAGCGCAACCTGCTGCTCTTTGACGGCATCTCCACCTTTGTCGTGGATGCCGGCGGCGTCTGCCGCATCGAGCGGCTGGTCACCACCTACCGGCTCAACGCCTTCGGCACCGCAGATCCCAGCTATCTGGACCTCAACACCATGCTGACCCTGGGCTATCTGCGCTACACCTTCCGGGCACGGTTCGCCCAGAAGTACCCACGCCACAAGCTGGCGGACGACGGCACCAGATTCGGCGCCGGCCAGGCCGTGCTGACCCCGAAGATCGCCAAGGCGGAGTGCTTCGCCATCTTCCGCCAGTGGGAGGATGCTGCCCTGGTGGAGAATTTTGACGACTTCAAGGCCAATATCATCGTCGAGCGCAACACAACCGACGTCAACCGTTTGGACATCTACCTGCCGCCCGACCTGGTCAACCAGCTCCGGGTTACCGCTGCGCAGGTAGGCTTCCGGCTTTAAGTGAGGTGAGACCATGTCAAGACGCGCAGGCATAATCTTTTTCAAGGTTGACGGGACGCAGTATTCCGCCAAAGGCAATTTCACCTACAACCTGGGCAAGCCCAAGCGGGAGGCCATAGTCGGGGCCGATGAGGTCCACGGCTACAAGGAGACCCCGCAGGTGAGCTTTATCGAGGGCGAGGTCACCGACTCCGCCACCCTCAACCTTTCCACCCTGGTCACCCTGGAGGGCGTAACGGTCACCCTGGAGCTGGCCAACTCCAAGGTGATCATGCTCCGCGATGCCTGGTATGCCGGGGAGGGCACCGGCAACTCGGACGATGCCAACATCGGCGTGCGCTTTGAGGGCATGAGCGGCGAGGAGGTGGCCTGATGGCTACCATTGTGAAGCTGTCAAAGGCAATCCAGGCCCATGGTGAAGAGTTGCAGGAGCTGTCTTTTAAAGAGCCAACCGTCGCGCACCTGCGGGTGCTCGACGAATCAAAGGGCAAGATCGACCAGACCATCCGGTTGATCTCTGCCCTGGCTGATATCCCGATTTCCAGTGTGGAGCAAATGGCCGCCGCAGATTTTGAAAAGTGCGACAAGGCGATAGAAGGTTTTTTCGCAGTGCTGGGTGGAGAGTAGCCACCCCACGATCCGTGCCGGGATGGGAAAATATCCTGGGTTTTTTGGCCATGTTCTTTAGGTTCCAACCGTCGGAGCTCAGAGCAATGTCTTTTTCAGAGTTGATGATGTGGCTCCGTCAAGCAAGGAGAATTAAGGGATGAGCCTGGAAGCGCAAGCACGGTTTACAATCTCGGCGAAAGATAATGCCTCACGCTTTATCGGTGCCGCCAACCGTAACCTTGGCAAGCTTGGCCGCACTGGTAGGGCGGTCGGCAGTATGCTTGATGGGGTCGGTAATAGGTATACCGCGATATTCTCCGGTGCGGTTGGCTATGGCACCATCGCCTCGATTGTGAATTGGGAAACCAGGTTTGTCCGGCTTGGCATCGCAGCCAATAAATCGGCGGAAGAAATAGAAAGGCTCAAGCATCACATCTTTGAGGTTGCCAGGGCCGGTGATGTCAGGGTCGATCCAGCGCAGATGGTCGGCGCCATCGAAGAGATCATGGAAAAAACCGGGGACCTGAAATTTGCCGAGGAAAACATCCGCAACATCGGCCTGGCCATCCAGGCAACAGGGGCGGAAGGCAAGGATATCGGCGGCATCATGGCCGAGTTCCAAAAAATGGGGATTACCAAGCCCACCCAGGTTCTGGAGGCCCTTGACATCCTCACCGTCCAGGGCAAGGAGGGGGCTTTTACCCTCCAGAATCTGGCCAGCCTCGGTTCCAGGGTAGTGACCGCCTACACGGCTATGGGCCGCACCGGGGTGCCAGCCATCCGGGAAATGGGGGCAGCACTGCAAATGATCAGACAGGGCACCGGGTCTGCAGAGATGGCGGCCACTGCTTTCGAGGCGCTGCTGCGGACGCTTGGCGATGGTGCGAAGGTTAAAAAATTACAACTTGCTGGCATCCAGGTTTTTGACCCGGAGGAAATGAAAAAAGGGAAGGAAGTGCTCCGCCCGATAAATGAATTGATGATCGATATCGTCAAGCGTTCAGGCGGTAAAAAAACAAAACTTTCAGAGATATTTGACGCCGAGGCAATCCGGGCTTTCAACTCCGCCGCCACGGAATTCAAGCAAACCGGAGCCATAGAAAGCCTGGAAAAATTTTACAAGGTGCAGGCAGACGGCTCGACCATCACCAAGGACAGCCAGCGGGCGGCAAAGACCTTTGCCGCCTCATGGCAAAGCCTCAAGACATCCTGGGAGAGGTTCGCCGACATCAATCTGGCCGGGCCGGTAGAGCGGCTTGCTTCCGCGATGGACAAATTGAAGCCGGAAACAGTTGACCGGATTTTCAAGTATGCCACAAGAACTGCACTGACACTCGGCGGGCTTATTCTCGCATATAAAACTGTGCAGGGTGTGCAGGCAGTCCGCGGGATGTTTGGTGGGAAAATTGGAGGTGGTGGCGGCACCGGGTCTCTGCTTGGCGGCGGTGGCGGCAAACCCATCCCTGTTTTTGTCGTGAACAACGGCGGCATGCCAGGCGGCGGGGCTCCCGGTGTGCCTGGTGGTGGCAAGGCTGGCTTTGCTGCCAATCGTCTGCTCCATGCCGCTGCCGCTGGCACCGCAGGATATGCGGTCGGCACCCTGATCAACGAGGGGATCGGCGGCGTGGCGAATATGAGTTCCGGCGGGAAATATAAGGGGTCTGGTGCCTTGGGTGATTGGATTTATGATCTCACCCACAAAGACCAGCAAAATATGGCAGGCCGAGGTGTTCGCAGATCAGAGGTGGGTGGCACCATCCGGCTCCAGATCGACTCCGAAGGCCGCCCCAAGGTCAAGGAGATGCGCAGCAATAACCGCGATGTCAACTTCGATGTGGATGCCGGCATGATGATGGCGGGGGCGCACTGATGGCCGCCGCTGCCTGGAAAAAGCAACTGCAGCGGGGCCGCTTCCGCGATGCCGAGTTCCTGACTGAATCATCCGACTGTGAGCTGGGTCGGCGCATTGCCCTGCATGAGTTCCCCCTGCGGGATCTCCCCTTTGCCGAGGATATGGGCCGCAAGGCTCGGGCCTGGACGCTGGAGATCTATGTGGTCGGCCAGGATTACATGGCCGCCCGCGACAAACTCAGCGCGGCTCTTGAGGAAAAAGGGTCCGGCACCCTGGTCCACCCATACCTGGGCACCAAGCAGGTGGTGGTCAGCGGCGCCCGTGGCCCCAGCGAATCCACCCGCGACGGCGGCATGGCCCGTTTTTCCGTTACCTTTACCGAGGCAGGGGAAAACAACCAGCCGGCCAACTCCATCGACACCGGGGCCATTGTCGGCCAGCGGGCCGATCTGGCCATCACCGCCATTGAGACCGGCTTTTCCGACCGCTTCTCAGTCGATGGGGTGGTTGGCTTTGTTTCCACCGCCGCCACCGGGGTGGCAGGCTCCGCCCTCGGCCTGATCGGCGATGCGGCAGATATGATGCCCACCATGCCCACCGGGATCAGCAATTTTGCATCCACCCTGCTGCGCACCGGCAACTCGCTAACCAGCCTGATCCGCACGCCGCCTGTTTTCGCCGGGCAGATCACCGGGATGATCTCCTCCCTGGCTGGGTTGCCCTTGCGCCCTCGGACGGCGCTGGACAGCTACAAATCATTGTCGGGTTGGGGCTCAAACTCCTCCGGCTCTGCCTCCTCCAGTTACTCCACCCCGCTCCCGGCTGTGCCGCTGACCACCCCCAGCCGGATCATCCAGGCGGAAAACCAGGCGGCAATCGTGGATCTGGTCCGCCAGGCTGCCGTGGTGGAATCGGCCCGCACCGCCTCCACACTCACCTATGGGCAGGACGGAGATGTGGCCAGCTACCAGGAGGCGGTTGATATCCGCGACACCATCACCGAGCAGATCGATGCAGAGTTGATTACTGCCGACGATCCAACCTATGCGGCCCTCACCGACCTGCGTGCCGCAGTGGTGACCGACATCAACACCCGGGGTGCGGATCTGGCCCGGCTTTCCCCGTACACCCCGACCGCCACCGTGCCCAGCCTGGTGCTCTCCCATCGTTTGTATGGGGATGCCAGCCACGCCGAGGAGCTGGTGGCCAGAAACAATATCCGCCATCCGGGCTTTGTCCCGGGCGGCAACCAGATTGAGGTGGTGAGCAATGCCTGAGGTGATTCTCACCATAAACGGAGCCATCTACGGCGGCTGGGAGACTGTCCGGATCTCGCGGGGCATCGAGCAGATCGCCGGCACCTTCGAGCTGGCTGTCTCCGAGCGGTGGCCTGGGCAATCCACCCCCATGGTGATCCGGCCCGGCGACGCCTGCACGGTTTCCGTCGATGGCGAGGTGCTGATCACCGGCTATGTCGATGATGTCACACCGGAATATGACGATGTCAACCACACCGTGGCCGTATCCGGCCGCGACAAGAGTGCCGACCTGGTCGATTGCTCTGCCATCCATGCCTCCGGGCAATGGTCCGGACGGTCCATGGTCCAGATCGCTGCCGACGTCTGCAAGCCCTTCGGGGTTTCGGTGCAGGCAGACACCGGCATCGGCGCCAACTTCGGAACCTTTGCCCTGCAGGAAGGCGAGTCCGCATTCGAGACCATTGAGCGGATGGCCAGGATGCGCGGGGTGCTGCTGCTCTCCGACGGCAAGGGCGGGCTGCTGATCACCCGGGCCGGGACCGAGAAGATCCCCACCCAGCTGGGGGAGAACATCCTCACCGCTTCCGCCACCCTCTCCTGGCGGGACCGCTACAGCAAATACATCGTTAAATCCCAGGCAGTGGGCGGAGATTTTACCACCCCCGGCGAGCACTCTCAGGCGCAGGCCGTGGCCACCGACCCCAATATCACCCGCTACCGGCCCCTCATCGTCATGGCCGAGGACCAGGGGGGCAGCGGCTCCATCAAGGACCGCGCCATCTGGGAGGCCTCCATCCGGTTGGGCAAGGGGTCGCGGGCCACCATCTCGGTGCAGGGCTGGAAACACGGGGCAGGCTTATGGCAGCCCAACCGGCTGGTGCGGGTGGTTTCTCCCTGGCTGGGGCTGGATCGGGAAATGCTCATCGCCTCCGTCGCCTTTGTGCTGGA
>Ga0180009_10006369_pt1 | contig 12392 bp, 12 predicted proteins | sample OS_PC_MetaG_FD_123537 | JGI IMG/M metagenome (GOLD analysis project Ga0180009, IMG submission 123537) | Groundwater microbial communities from the Aspo Hard Rock Laboratory (HRL) deep subsurface site, Sweden - OS_PC_MetaG | ecosystem: Environmental > Aquatic > Deep subsurface > Groundwater...
AGCACAGGATACAACACAGTAGATGTTGTTGACAATTACGTTAGAAATCAACAAGACATACATCAAACTTCCTTAGAAGCTTTCACAGGAAGCTCCACACTTTAGTGTGGAGAGGAGGTCACCTATGCTAAAGAAAAGAATCCTAACTCTATTATTAAGATATTTACTAACGGGTCTTTGTTGACTCCGAGAAAATCTGAGGAATTGTTGAGTTCTAAGATTGACCAAGTAATATTCAGCTTTAATGGTTCAACAAAAGAAGAGTATGAATTTTTTATGAAGCCATTAAAATTTGATGATGTGGTTGGTAGGATAAGTGATTTTATAAAGATGAGAGGTAACAGAAAAACACCTCAGATAGCTGTTCACATGTTAAAACTAGGAGCTTCTAAAGATTCTTTGATTAGAATGAGAAATTATTGGAACAAGTTAGGCGTCACTGTTCACATATTAAAATACGAAAACAGGGCTGGAAACGTTAAGAATTATGATGTTAAGCTGACAAAGAATGTCAAGAAGATACCTTGCTACAGACTTCTTAATCACATGTATATTGTTGTGAATGGAGATGCTGTTCTTTGTTGTGCTGATTGGGAGCGTGAAGTCGTTATTGGTAACCTTAGAAAACAGTCTATAAGCAATGTTTGGAATGGAAAAGTGAGGGCTGAATATGTTAAGGCTCACAAAGAAGGGAGATTTGATGAATTGAAACTGTGTGATGTGTGCAATTTTAATGAAATAGTTGTTGATTAAAAATGGATGTAAATTTGATAGAAAAGTTGGTTTGTCCTAACTGTAAAAAAAACTTTTCAATCTTTAAAGTTCTTGAACGAAGAAATAATGATTTGGTTGGGGGAATTCTTAGATGCTCTTGTAGCTCTTATGTGGTTGTTGAAGGAATAGTGGTTTTTGATTTGGATAAAAATCGTGAGTTAGTGCAGGTTATGACTACTTGCACTGATTATGGTAAGATTAGAAAAACAGTCCTTAAATTTTTTGTAAGCGACAAGCACTTTGAAGCTATCCACTCTGGAAAAAGTTTCTCAGAAGTTGTTAATGTTGTATATAATAAAAGCTTTGCAGATTATCTGGTTTATAGATATTCATGCAAATCCTTTTTTGATTCCATACCTTTTTTTGTGTGTATGAAACAGGGATTAATCTTAGATGCTGGTTGTGGGGCTGGTCATTTCTCAAATCTAATGAGCCAATACATGCCAGAATCAAAAATAGTCTCTGTTGATCAAAACTTTGTTTCTCTATTAATAGCCAGAAATTTTTTTGGAATGAATAATCTTTTATGCTTTAATATGGATAGAATTTTTCCTTTTGAGGACCGTTCTTTTGACACTATACTTGCAATGATACATTTCATTATTTAAATAATAAACAATTTATTGCTTTAGAATTTCAAAGAACAATCAAAAAGTCTGGTGCAATTTTTATATCTCACCTTCACAATGCTTTAAAAGAAAATTATTTTGCAGGAACACCTCTAAAGCCTGAGGAATACAAGTCATTATTTTCAAGTTCTAGGCTCTATTCAAATGATTCTATTCTAAAAGACTTTTTTTTAAATGATATTCTAAACCTTTCAATTAATAGTTTTATTAGTGATATCAATAATTCTCAAACTATCTCTTTGGTTTGTTCAGAAGATAAAAACTTGTTTAAAAAATATTTTAATTTGTCCAAATTTTTTTATAAAAGAATGCCCACTTATTCTTTAAACCCAATCTATAAAGTTAAAAAAGACGGTGAAAAAACAGTTTTAGAATTAAATTATCCTTCTATTATTTTCAAAAAAGAACACGAACTTAAGGTCGATTTTTTACCTCAGTTAGTTAAATTGGACAACAAGGATTTGTTTGCCAAAGAAACACTTCTGCGTTTGATGAAACTATTTGTTTTTGTCAAACCATTGGAAAAAGTTTTTGAGAAATTAATTGGAACATGTGACTGTTAGTTTGTACTTATTTTTAATGATTTATTCTTTTGTTTGAGATTGTTGTGTTGATGATGTTTCTCTCAATAAGAGGTACTGGATGTATCTTAAAGCTTGGATGCAATCTTAAATCTCGCAGGTACTCTCCTGGCTTGTCTTGTGGGATTGGTGTTAGTTCAGATATATCATATCCTTTCTCATAATCATCCCATACTCCTTCGCAGATTAAGAAATATTTGCATTCTTTGCATTGTACACCCTTTCTTTTCGCAATGGTTTGCCTTACCTTTGTATAGTTTCGATCAGTGTGAGTCAAATCCTTTAATACTGTGTGTTCTGATAGCCTGAGCTCAGAAGCGAATGTTTCATAATTTGGCAGAAAGCACAATGGTATTGCTTCTAAATCAAGATGCAAGCTTAAATCTATGCTTTTTTTTATTGTTCTGAGTATTTCATCTTTTATATCGATGTATCTTGGAACGCAATCATCAAAGTTCAACCTCGCGTTTCCCATCGCGTGAGGGAATGCTATGTTTAGAGAAGCAATTCCTAATTCTTTGCACAGCTCAACAGTATTCATTAAGTGATTCATGTTCTTCTTTGATATGACTAGTTTTCCACCAACTCTTCTTTTCATTCCAAACTTAATTAGGTTTTTTATGCCTTGTGTTGTCTGCTTAAAACTCCCTTTGCTTCCTGTTATCCAATCATGAACATTTGGTTTGCAGGAGTGTATGGCTATTGTGACATTTGCTCTTTCATAAGACGCCATTTTTTTGGCGAATTCTTCATAGTAGAACATTCTTCCATTGGTTTGGATTACTACAGTTTCAACTTTGGAGAGTGCATATTCAAGGATGTCAAAGAAATCCCTTCTTATGGTTATCTCCCCACCGGTTAGAACTATGGATTTTGCGTCGTCTCTCCCTGCTTCATCTATGTGTTGCATGATTTCTTCTTTAGTCCTATCTGCCACTCCTGTCTTTAACAGCAACTCTCTTCTCTTATCAGCAATCACGCAGTGAAAGCAATCATTGTTGCATGAATAGCCGACTTTTATATCAACAGTGTCTACTACCATTTAAGATATCCTTTTTGGACCAATTGTTTCTAATACTTCTCTTTCTTGATTATCATTTATTTTCATTCTTAGATTCTTTTCTTTGAATGGAAATGGAAACATGTTTGGGAACGCCCAGTGTTGAAATATTGCTCTTGCATCTTTGTCGTAGATTAGTTTTCTCATCAAATAATCGATTTGTCCTTCCCTTATCTTGCATTCATGATCAAATGCTAGCTTGGAGACAACATTTCCTTGAGCACCGTATACTGCTACCATACAGGTTCCACAGTATGGTTTCCAGACGCAGTTGTCGCAGAAACTTGAAAGTCCTGATGTTAAATCAACTATCTTGCATCCTGATTGTTTCATAACATCTGCGTAAGAGTGGGTGTTGACATTTCCTATTCTGAATATGTCATCAGATCTTGCTTCATCACAAGTGTATATGTTTCCATCCTGATCGTAGGCTATTTGTCCAACAACTGCCCCGCATGGAGCTCCAAAGCATGTAAAAATCCTAGGGTTTGTTGATAGCATCCTTTGAAGTATAAACTTTAGCTTTATATCTACAAAGTTAACTCCTTTTTTATTTATTTCAAGTATGTAATCAACCTGTTTTTTAAAGAATTCAAGATATTCTTCAGCAGTATATCCTAATTTTTTCCAGATTTGTTTTGCAAAGCCCATATAGTTGAGATTCCTTGACATCAAGCTGTTAAATCCGTGCTTGATGTATTCATCAACTATCTCTTTTGGGTACTTGAGAGATTCCTTTGTTATCGTTGGCAAAGCACCCATGCCTATGCCTCTTGTCCGACATAGTTTTATTGTCTCAACCACCTTATCATATGTACTTTCAGGATCGCCGACGTAGTGTCTATTGTAATCGTGGAGTTCTTTTGGTCCGTCTAGAGACGTGCACAAGTCAATCTTTTTATCTATGAAATACTGAAGATTTTCTTCATCCATAGTTGTGAAATTCGTGACGATGACATATCTTATTTCCTTGTTGTGTTTCTTATTGACCTCTTCAGAGTATTCCCTTACAAATTTTACGATGTCCATTTGAAGTGTTGGCTCTCCACCTTGAAATTCTATAGTTATTCCTTTTGTAGGTGATTGAAATATGAAATCAACTATTTTCTTACCGGTGTCTATACTCATATTGTATCCTTTCTTATCAGGATCAACTGATTTTGCATGACAATAAATGCATTTATGGTTGCACCTTAATGTCGGAACTAGTATGTGTAGGTTTGTTCCTCTTTGGGTGTGTTGGTACTTGTTTTTTGTTGCAGAAATTATGAAGTTTTTGTTTTTTTCTGTTAGGATTATTCCTTTTTCTTCCAATAGATCCTTTAAGTGTTTGTCCTCATTCAATCTGTTAAATCTTAAAAGATCAAATTCTCTTTTATCTAAGACGACCCAGCTTCCATGGTTTACAGTCACCAAGATGTGATTACTATCATATTTTTTGACATGATAATAGTTTATAACATAATCATCGTTTTTTCCTTGAAATTTTGGTTGATCGTTGAATATGCTTAATGCCATCTGGAGCCCCCTTGTATCAAACTTAAGAGATAATCACAAAACTCGTAGGCAACCTTTTCAGGATTATTATTCTTATTTTTTTCTATAATTATTCTTCCCTCCGAAAAGCTAATTCTTTCTTTATTCTGAAATGTGTCTATCCCTTCTTTAATTATTCTTTCTGGGTAGAAATCATTGTTAAGTTTTAATACACATCTATTCTTTTCTACTTTTATAGCATCCATTTTTTAAATCAGTCATTTAGAAATTCATCTTTTTTGTGCCTGTAATTCTGGACATTTGCTATACCATCTTCGTCTATATCACCAACTCCTTTGAATAAATCGCTGTTGTTGGTTGGTATTATTCTTTCTCTTAATTTTTGAAGTTCCTCATCTTGTAAGGTTTGCTCTCTTGGTTTCCATGTGCTACTTTCTTGCTTTCCTTGAGGTGTTGGACAGTCACATTTTTCTGTTTGTGGATTGATATATTGTTGAGTTTGGCTTGGTTGTTGGCCTATATTTCCCATTAGAGCTTTCTCCACAATCATCTCTCTTAATCTTTTGTTTCTTGTAGCCTGCACGGTGTAAACTGAATAGTTTATTAGTTCATCATTGAACTCATATCCTATCTCTTTTAGATCAACTTTTTTGTCCTTTGGCCTTATTTCTACCAGTATCTCTGTTTCAGGATCACCATCTATTATGACGTGAACCCTGTCAAGAAGCCAATAAGCTGCAGAGTATATCACGCTTAAAGGGTAAAGTTTCGGATTTATTGAGATTATGGCAAAGTTTTTGTGGATTTCTATATTATCAAGTATACTGTCTTCTTCCGACATGAATATCATCCCCTATATTAACTGGTTTATAGAAAAGAAGTATTATTAAATAGTTTTCGGTTAAAAAATATTTTGTTTACTTTATCTTAATAGTTTTTTAGCAAAGTCGTTGTTTCTAACATTGTCGTTTATGAATTTGAGCCTTTTATCATGTCTAAATCGGTTTATTTCATCAAAGGTGTATTCTAAAGAACCAGTGTAAACTTGTTTTCCAATTCGTATTTTATATTCTTCAGGATGATTGAATATATATGAATTTCGTTCTAGTCTAAATCGGTTATAATTGACTTCATCTATATTATTATAATTCTCTTTTATAAAGTTCAGGTTTTCATGAAATTCTTCTATTGTTTCATAAGGAAAACCATAAATAAGCGCGACTCTGGTTCTTATTTTTAAATCGTGAGCTAATCTTAAAATCTTTTTTGTAAGTTGTACATCAACCTTCTTTTTTATGTTTCTAAGTCTTTCTTGATTGACTGATTCTACGCCAAAAAACAGGAATTCACATCCTGACTGTTTCATAAGCTTGATCATCTCTTCGTTTAGTGGGAATGGTTTTATGTATGCTCGCCAATCTAAATCCAATCCTTCTTTTATTAGATTTTTGCATAGATCTAAAACGAATCCTTTGGTGTTGTTTAACGCATTAGACGGCATAAAGTTAAATCTTTTAACTTTATACTTTTCTTTCAAATATGAAATGTCATGAATTATTTTGCTTATTGATTTCTCCTTAAAACACGGACTGTCATACTTAAACGTGCAATATGCACAATTACTAAGACATCCTTTGCTTAATTGAATTGGAAGTCCTTGATAAGAAGGGTATTGTGACAATGATAATCCATCAAAGTTAGGGGGTGGTATTTCATCAACATCCAAATATTTGACAGGATTGATGTGTAATTTGTTATCTTTGATATATGCAATGCCTGGGACTTTTTGTAAATCTTCTTTTTTTTCAAGTGAGTTTATTAGTGCTTCGAAAGCTATCTCGCCTTCGTTGTGTATTACAAAATCTATTATTGTAAACTCATCAAGTAATTCTCTGAAAACTTCTTTTATGTATGGACCGGCAAAGACTACTTTTGATTCAGTTTCTGTCTTTATCTTTTGTGCCATTAATAACGAAACTAATAGTTGGGCTTGGCAGTATATTGAGAATGCAACGATGTCAAATCCTTTATAGTTTGTAAGTGCTAATATTTTTTTTGTTAAATAATTATGATAGGGGGTTATCTTGTTTCTTTTTATCTCAGAGAAAATTCTGTCTGTGTATGCTGAATCAAATGCTTCTAGATTTATTATCTTTGTTTTAGGACCTTGTATATTCAAACATTTTATGGATAAGTCATCCTGTTCTACATCAAAGCCTTTTTCTTTCAAATAAGATGTTATGCTTGCAATACCAAGTGGTGCTATTGGTACATAATCCTGCAAGAATGGTGGAAAGATTAGTTTTACGTTCATTAGCTTGTTGATTTAATTACTATTAAGTTTTTAAATATTAGTCTTTTTTCAATAAGAGAGTATTGTTGCTTTTTGTCAGATAAATCCCTTTCATACTTTCTTCTTGAATAATTTTATAAATTAAGCATTCTTTTTTGATATGTATGTGGGGCAAACTCAGTTTATGTATGATTGCAAAGAATGAGGAAAAATTCTTATCAGGATGTCTCAACAGCGTTAAAGACTTAGTTGACGAGATTATTTTAGTTGATACTGGAAGCACTGATAAGACTGTTGATATTGCTAAGAGTTTTGGTGCAAAAGTCTTTTTTCAGGAGTGGAATGATGACTTTAGCAGACCACGAAACGAGAGTTTAAGACAAGCCACTGGAGATTGGATTTTTTTGCTCGACCCTGATGAAAAGATAGCTACAAGAGATCATGAGCGAATAAAATCTTTACTGTCAAAAAAATCTGCTTACATGTTCAAGACTAGAAACTACATCTATAAAAAGAAAGGACTTTCAGAATCTTTTGATTCTAATGATGAGTATGCTGACTTTTCAATGGGGATGCCTTTATTTTGGGCTAGTAATAAAGTTCGGCTTTTTCCAAATAATAAAAACATAGAATTTTGCGGAGCTGTACATGAGCTTGTAGAAACCTCTATTGAAGAGCAAGGATTAAAGATAGAAAAAGTAGACATTCCAATTCATCACTACAGCCAGCTTGATGAAGAGAGGTCGCGTCATAAAAGATTTTTTTATATGAATATAACCAGAAAGAAAGTCTTAAGAGAGCCTAAAAACCCTAAAGCACATCTTGAACTAGGAAGAGAATATTTTAATCTAAGAATTTATCACAGAGCAATTCAAACTTTCAAAAAAGGCCTCTCGTTGGGTGGCGATAAGGAATTGATGTCGAGGTTAAGTTATGAGATTGGCCTGGTCTATATGAAGACAAAGATGTTTTCTGAAGCAGAACAATTCTTTCTTAAGGCGTTGGGCTATCAGTCTACAAATATAAACGCTGCAACTAGCTTGAAAAACTTATACTCTGAACTTAAAAATGAAAAAAAAGTTAAGGAGATAAATCAGAGAATAGTTGGTATTGTTTTTGAGCTTGGAAAATATCAGAAAGTGATTGACCTGTTTGGATCAAATATCTCAAATCCTTCAATTGAAAACTTTGACACTTTTTATTTTCTGGTAAAATCTTATGAACAGCTTGAAGATAAACACTCTGCAGATAAAATACGAAAAATGCTTGGCTTAAAGGGACTTCCTATACTTTGCTATCATGATATTGGCAAGACGGACTCTGATTGGTGCATTAACCTTGATGATTTTAAAGAACAAGTGCTGTTCTTAAGAGGAAATGGCTATGATTTTGTGACACTTGACAATTTGGATTACAAAAAGAAGTGTGTGGCCTTGACTTTTGATGATGGCAGGCTTTCAGCTTATAAGGATGTTCTTCCATTTCTTGAAAAATATAAACTCAAAGCGAATTTCTTCATAACAACTGATTGGATTGAAAAAAAGAACACATCTGTAAAGGAAGGATACTCTGATTTCATGGATTGGAAACATATAAAGGAACTCTCAAAGAAAGGACATTTGATAGGCTCCCACACAGTCACTCATAAGGATATGACTTTTTTAAATGATGAACAAATAAGAGAAGAACTTACGCTATCAAAAAAGATATTAGAAGAAAAAACTGGTGTGAATATTGATGTCTTATGTTACCCATTTGGTCATTACAACCAGAAAATAGAGATTCTGGCCAGAGAAACAGATTATAAAAAAGCTGTGACTGTAAATTTTGGTTTTTGTAAAGAAGACAGTCTTTTAATGCCGAGAATCTATATTCTGAGAGACACCAAGTTAGATACTTTTAAAAGGTTATTCTTAGTTTTCTAGATATTATAACTTAATTTTGGTTAAATTTAAAAATTAGTTCTTTGTTCATGAAATAATTGTGGAAAAAAAACTTCTTTTAGTAAACCCTCACTGGAGAGAAGAAACTTATTTATCAAGAAAAATTAAGATTGCAGCAATATCACATCCACCGTTATCTTTGGCTATAATCGCATCATATGGACTGAAAGCAGGTTATGATGTTAAGGTTCTTGACTTAGACTTATATGATGATCCTTGGAAAGAACTTAAAAAAACAGTTAAAGATTTTAACCCTTCAATAGTTGGAGTTACTTGCTTGACTCCTTTTTTTAACAAAGTTGTAAAAATCAGTTTAATTGTTAAGAAATTTTCCAAGGCAAAAGTTATTGTCGGAGGTCCACACGCAACTGCCCTTCCTAACAATTTATTGAATAATAAAAGCATTGATGTGGTTGTCGTTGGAGAAGGAGAACCAGCTTTTGAATCTTTATTTAAAAATGACTTTCAAAATTTGGAATCTGTCAAAAATATTGCTTTTAAAAAAGGAGAACTCATAATTAGAAATCCTTCAAGCAAAGAAGTCTATAATCCTAATCTAATACCTTATCCTTCCTGGCATTTATTTGAATTAGAAAAATATGTCGATTCTTATATTCTAAGCAGAAAAAATCCTGTTGGTCCAATAGAAACTAGTCGGGGTTGTCCATATTCTTGTATTTATTGTAATAAGACAATTTTTGGAACAAGAGTGAGATATAAATCTGTTTTGAGAGTTGTTGATGAAATGAGATTCTATCTTAGTTCCGGATTTAAAGAGTTGCATATTCAAGATGACTTATTCTCATTTGATTTGAAAAGAGCAAAAAATATTTGTGATACAATAATCAGCGAGAAGTTAGTTTTCCATGGGTATTGCTAAATGGTATACGTGTTGATTCTGTTGATGAGGAACTTTTTGTTAAATTAAAAAAATCAGGTTGCTACATGGTTTCCTTTGGCATAGAATCTGGAAGCCAAAAAGTTTTGGACAGCATACCTAAAAAGATAAAATTAAAAGATGTTGAAACAGCTGTGAATCTGGCTAAAAAATCAGGGTTAATGACTTTTGGATTCTTTTTGTTTGGTCTGCCGGCAGAAACAAGAGAAACAATGCAGCAAACAATAGATTTTTCAAAAAAGCTTAACTTAGATATTGCTAAATTTGCTATTGTTACTCCATTTCCAGGAACTAAACTGTTTGATTATCTGGATTCATCAGGTTTGATAAATACTTATGATTGGTCAAAGTATTTTCAACACTCACCAACTTCTAAAGTGTTTAAACACCCAAATGTTTCTTGGGATGATGTAAACTATTTTTATAACAATGCGTACAAAACATACTACTTAAGATCCGGATATGTTTTTAGAAGATTTATCTTAAGCCTTAAAAATCGTACTCTTATAAGGGATGTTTTATCTTTTATTAAGATAAATTTGTCGTTTTAGCTATGACTTTATGTATATAATATTTTTTCGGATAACCACTACTTTCTGGTCTTATATCTTCAATATTATATGTTATGAAACTTTCTAATTGGTATGAATTTTTCATCTTCTTACAATAATTAGTTTCGCGCCAGTAGATATCACAGTAGGTGTCTTCAAAGAACAAGAAACATTCATCATTTTTGAAAAAAACATTTTTTTCAATAAAATTTTTTGTGCTTATGACTTCTTTGCTCATCACAGCCTTTAGAACTGTCGGCATCTCAGTTATTAATATACAGTTATTATCTTTTAAATCATATCTGAGCAAATCAGGAATGTTTGTTTCCAGATAATGGTCTGGCGAAAAACTTTTCTGAACGTTAATGATATGAGGAACAAATGATATGACTATGATGACAAAAACAATTATAACTGTCTTTATCAAGCCCAATCTCTTACCTATCAATGTTATTAAATAATAGGTTCCGATGCCTGCAAATACTGCTAACAATGGATAAATACTAATAAGAAATCTGGTTGGAGAATCAAAATGGAGTGAAAATATTATTAAAAAAGGAATTATTAAACTAATAAGAAATTTAGATTCTTTCTTAAATAATCTAAATCCGATAACAATTCCGACAAGATAAAGAATGGAGAATATGAAAGGATGAATGTTGTTATATACTAATCCTATGAATGTTTCTTTGTTTCTTAATATGTGTGTTAAGTTCCAATTACTTTTCACCTCGTCTTGCGTGTTTTGAGCTGCGTTGTCAGAAACGATGTAAAAATTGAGAATTTGCATCAAATTAGGGATTATTAGAATACATATTATTAAGAAAGCCAATAAAAACCTTGTATTAACCATTTTTTTGTAATCACAGTTAAATATTTTTAAGCCTAAAAAAAACAATATTATAAGAAGATAGTTCTCTGCTCTAAATAACGCGGTAAATCCTATAAGGCTAATAGTCAAAGCTAATGACTTAAAAGATTTTGTCTCATAATAATAAATCATGGAGATTAATGTTATTATCAAGAAAAATGAGGATGACACATTATTAACCGCAGTCCCAGAGTACAACATCGTCGTTGGTATGAGTGAAAAAATAAAAGCCGACCACAAAGCAATACTCTTGTTTTTTAAAAGTTTAAACGCCAGGAAAAAAACACTCAAAACGGTTATTGTTCCAAAGAAACTCGAAGTAAATAATGCAACTCCACTCGATACTCCAAACACACTAAATATTATGCTCAACAAGAAAGACCAACCTATAGGATGCCTGAAAAAATATTGTGAAAATTCCTCATGAGTTATAAACATCTTTGCTCTTTCTAAAGCCCAAGGCTCATCTATGTACCACCTGTGAAAGTGTTGTATGAAGAAGAATCTTATAAGAAAAGATGATAACAGTATTAATATGATTATTAACCACGTTTTTCTATCCAAACCACCAAATAGTTTCAGGATTTCTTTTCTGTTAAAATATATCGCTATGAGAAGAACAATAAATATGATGTATGCAAATATCGATATGTATTTTGTATGATCTGTTGTTATTAAAGTTATTATGTCAATCATTCTAAATTTTATGCGACTTTGTAAATCTTAACAAAATCGTTATTCACTCTTATTTCCTTTATTAAACTTATGTTTAGGATTTTTATTATTTGATAATCACTCCTTATCTCAGTTGTATATAACGATGTTTCCAGCACCAAATCACCTTTTTCAAAATTGTTTTTAAACACCGTGTTTGCATCTTCAAACTTAAGATACTTTATTGGAATTAAGTTAATGTTTGTTATTGATTCATTAACATAGCCAACATACGGATAAGCAAAATTAAGATACGTATATAAGTCAACCCAGATAGTTACATTTGAAGAATTTGCATAACTATTTTGTTCTTCGTTAATATATATTAATGCTTCCTGCTGTGCTTTGATAACATCAATATACCGCATATTCTCCTCATAATTAAAACTTGTCTTTGAATGATAAGTTGAAATAGAAAGACCGATGAATAATAATACAAAAAGTATGATATACAATCTTTTTTTTAAAACAAGCAAAGCTTTATCAGTCACAAGGATGAAAAATATGGGGACGACTGGAAGAATATGTCTTAAGAAACCAAGATTAACCCAGCTGAAAAATACCAGATACATTACAAACAT
>Ga0180009_10006370_pt1 | contig 12392 bp, 8 predicted proteins | sample OS_PC_MetaG_FD_123537 | JGI IMG/M metagenome (GOLD analysis project Ga0180009, IMG submission 123537) | Groundwater microbial communities from the Aspo Hard Rock Laboratory (HRL) deep subsurface site, Sweden - OS_PC_MetaG | ecosystem: Environmental > Aquatic > Deep subsurface > Groundwater...
ACACGAGATTGTGGCCCGCCCCCTGGACGAACAGGCGGCAGCGATGGCTGTTGGCGGTCGCGTCCTGCTCGAGCAGCCCCTCCAGCGCCGGCCAGCCACCAACATCACTCCAGTCGAAGCCCGAGGCGACACAGCGTACACGCCGCGCCTTCTCCATCACGCCGAAGTCGATGGAGATCGGCTGGAGCGCCTCGAACGCCCCGCCCAGCGCCTCGTCGAACGCCGGGGTTCCGTCGTGTTCGAGCGCCGGCTCCAGCTGCTCCAGGTGGTTTGGCAGGTGGGCGGCCAGCTCGGCCAGGATCGCCTCGGTGGACCAGACGAACATGCCGCTGTTCCACAGGAACTGCCCCGAGTCGAGATACCGCTCCGCCGTGCGCCGATCCGGTTTCTCACGGAACTTCAGCAGCTCGTAGTGCTCGATGCCCTGGTCGGTCAGCACCTTCTCCCCTCGCTGCAGGTAGCCGTACCCCGTGGCAGGGTAGCTGGGGTGGATGCCGAAGGTGTACAGCGCCTCCGCTCCCTCGCTCGTCCCCACGGCCCGCACTGCCGAGAGCAGGGTCAGGTGAAACCGGTCCACCGGCTGGATCAGATGGTCGGAGGTGAGGACAGCCATGGCCGGGTTGCCGAAGCGTCGCCGGCAGAGGAGGGCTGCCAGAGCCACCGCCGCCGCCGTGTCCCGGCGCAACGGCTCGCCGATGATGTTCTGCCGCGGGATCTCGGGCAGCTGCTCGCAGACCTGCGAGACGAAGCGCTGGTTGGTCAGCACCAGCACGCGCTCCGGCGGGACCAGCCCCTCCACGCGCCGGTAGCTCTGTTGCAGCAGCGTGTGCTCGCCGAACAGGTTGAGAAACTGCTTGGGTCGCTGTTCGGTCGAGAGCGGCCAGAATCGGGTCCCTGCCCCGCCGGCCATGATCACCACTGCAAGGTCGCCAGTGTCGCTCATCCTCGATCCTCCCCGTCGAGCTGGCCTCACCCCTGCAGCAGGCGCGGCGCAAAATGGCACACGGCGAGCATCCCCAGAAAGTAGGCAAACAGCAAGCCGTATGTTGGCAGCCAGCGCCGCTCCTGCTCCCAGACGTCGGTCTCCCACAGGATCAGCCCGCTGGTGTCGACCGCTGCTGTGGGGCGCAGCAGCGCTCGCGCGGCCAGCGCCACCACGACGGAGACAACGCAGCCGAACAGGTTCCACCACATCCAGAAGACTGACTTGATCCCGAAAGTGGCGAGCAGGAAGTCGTCACCGATCCAGAGCAACAGGTTGCTCCCGACGCCGGCGATGATGCCGGCCACCATCGCAGGGCCGGTGACCGCACGAATCGTCACGCCGACGAGGAATGCGGCGAGGATCGGCCCGTAGAACGCCGACCCAACCTTGTTGATGCGCTCCACCACGGTGTCCTCTCCACCGAGCAGGAAGGCGAAGGCGATGATCAGCAGACCCCAGCCGACAGTGGTCAGCTTGCCCCACCACATCAGGGTGCGGGGATCGGGGTTGCGGCGCACCAGGTAGCGCTCGATGAAGTCCCTCATGGTGGAGGCGCTGAGCGAGTTGAGCGCCGAGTCCAGACTGGACATGGCAGCGGCGAGGATGGCGGCGAAGATCAGCGCCTTGATCCCGTGGGGCAGGTAGTGCAGCACGAAGGTGGGCACCATGTAGTCCACCTTGCCCTCGGGGAGCAGGCTTCTCGCCTCCGGGTTGTTGGAGAACACCGCCCCGGCCGCCAGACCGAGCGCCACGTAGGCCAGCGTCAGCGGCAGGCGCGCGAAACCGTTGAACACCAACGAGTACTTGGTGTCCGCCAGGGTCGGCGCCGACAGCTCCCGCTGCGCCTGGGACTGGTCGCAACCGTAGTAGGAGGAGTAGAGGAAAAAGCCGCCGAAGAGGAAGCCCCAGAAGGGGAACCGACCGCCGTCTCCCAGGCCGCTGCTCATCTCCAGCGCCCGGAACCGGGCCGGATCGATGCGCGAGAGCGCCTCGCCCCAGCCTCCCACTTCATCCAGCGCGTAGAGGATCGAGACCACGACGCCCCCGACCAGGATCACCATCTGGATCACGTCGCTGTAGACCACGGCCTTCATGCCGCCGATGGTGTCGTAGATCAGCGTCACGACGCCGATGACCAGGATCATGTAGGCCAGCTCGGTCTTGAGACAGACGGCCAGCACGATGGCCGAGGCATAGACCCCGACGCCGGTGCCCAGCCCACGGCTGAGCAGGAAGACGGCGGCGAGGAAGCTGCGCGTCCCCGGACCGAAGCGCAGCTCCAGGTACTCGTAGACCGAGATCAGCTCGAGCCGGCGGAAGAAGGGGATCAGAAAGACCATGATGAATATCATGGCCAGGGGCACGGCCAGCTCGTACTGCAGCCAGGTCAGGCCACCGCCCTCGCGGACCGCCACGAAGGCGGGGACGGAGATGAAGCTGATTGCCGAGGTCTGGGTCGCCATGGTCGAGATGCCGACGGCCCACCAGGGAAGATCACGGCCACCGACGTAGTAGTCCTCCTGGCTGTCCTGGCCGCGGCCAAGGAAGACACTGAGCCCAATCATGCTGGCCATGTAGGTGGCCAGAATGAGCCAATCCCAGACGTTCATTGTGTGCTCCGCCCGCCCCACTGGACTGCTGCTGGAGGCCTGGATTGTCGGACAGACGGGGCGCGGGTGCAAGCGGCAGGTCTGCTGTCTACTGCTACTCGGGGAGCTTCCGCTCCAGATCGTTCACCGAGTCCTCCACCTGGTGCAAGGTCCGGCGGAGATTCTCGATGTCCTCCTTGGTGGCGAGGTTCAAAACTGACGCGACCTGACGCAGCGTCCCCTCGATCTGACTCTGGATCTGCCCCTTGATAGCAAACCCCTGGGTGATGGCGTTCATCACTCGCGGATCCGCCATCATCTTCATCACCTTGGGGTTGGTCAGCAGCTTCATACCGTGCCGCATCACCTGCTGCTTGATCTTGTCCATCATGGTTCCTTCCCGCCTCGTGTTGGAGTCCATTGCATGACATGCATGGCGCACTGTGTCAATGGGGTCGGCGTCGCAGGAATCATTGCCTCACCCGCTACCCAGGTGCTACGAGAACACCAGGCAAGGATCCATGAGCAAGATCCCCAAGGTCACCCTCAAGGAGGTGCGGAAGGTCTTCGGCCGACAGCCGGCCCTCGCCGGGGTCTCGTTCGAGCTCACCCCGGATCGCATCTCGCTGCTGATGGGGCCCAACGGAGCCGGCAAGTCGACGCTGCTCGGCATCCTCAGCACCCTCAGCCCGCCCACCAGCGGCCAGGTGCTCTATGGCGAGAAGGACCACCGCAGCGCGGAGCGCGAGCTCAGGGGGCGCATTGGCCTGCTGTCGCACAACGCCATGCTCTACGACCGGATGACCTGTCGCGAGAACCTCATGTTCTTCGCCAGGCTGCACGGCGTGGACCGGCCGGCGGAGCACGTGGCCCGGTGGCTGGAGCAGGTGCAGATGACGGATGCCGCCGACAAGGTGGTGGGCCAGCTCTCGCGGGGCATGCTCCAGCGCCTGGCCCTGGCCCGCGTACTGCTGCCAGATCCGGACCTGCTGCTGCTGGACGAGCCCTTCACCGGGCTGGACCGGGACGCGGTGGCCCTGCTGAGGCGGGCGCTGCAGGGCATGCGCCAGGCGGGGAAGATCACGCTGGTGGTGACCCACGACGTGGAGGCGGTGGACGGGCTGTGCGACCACCTGCTCGTGCTCAAGCATGGTCACCTGGCCCATGAGCTCGCCCAATCCGACCTGCGATCCAGCCAGATCCAGGAGCACTACCATGGCGCCATCTGAGCCGACCAGCTCCAGCCGCGGCGGCTTCCTGACCCACGCGCTGCTCGTCGCCGCCAAAGATCTGCGCGTCGAATGGCGTTCCCGCGAGATCGTCTACACCATGGTGTTCTTCGCCGTGCTGGTCGTGGTGATCTTCTCCTTCGCCTTCGCACGCCGCGGCCAGCCCATGCACGAGGTGGCCGGCGGCATCCTGTGGGTGGTGGTGGCCTTCGCCGGCACGCTCGGGCTCGGGCGATTCTTCGATCGGGAACGGGAGACACAGCAGGCGCTGTTGCTCTCCCCGGTGAGCCGGGCGGCGATCTACGTCGGAAAGCTGCTCGGCATGCTGATCTTCATCTGCGCCACCGAGGCGGTGGTGCTGCCCATGCTGATGCTGCTGTTCAACCTCCATGCGACGCATGTCGGCCTGCTGGCCGGCATCCTGACCCTCGGGTCGATCGGCTTCTCCGCGGTGGGCTCCCTGTTCGGTGCCAGCCTGATGCAGAGCCGAAGCCGGGATGTCCTGCTTGGCATCCTGCTCTTCCCCATCGTCACTCCGGTCATCATCGCCGGCGCGAAGGGCACCGCAGCCCTGCTGGCCATTGATCCCGACCCCGCCGGGGCCGTGGTCTGGCTCAAGCTGCTCGCCGTCTTCGATCTCGTCTTCGTCAGCCTCTCGCTGTGGGCCTTCGAGCCGCTCACACGCAACGAGTGAGCGCGCAGGGTTTGTTTCGCGCGCTCGGCCCGCACTCCAGGGGAGGCCCCCCGTCTCGCGCCCGCCCCACTGGACTCACTTCCCTGGCACCCGCTCTCCCACGTTTCCCTCGCGAAGAGGCGGCACCGTGGCTCTGCTGGGCAGCACGACCGGGGCCGCGGGAGCGTCCCCCTTGCGTTTCGGGCGCTCGACACCCTTCTTGTTCAAGGGCTTCTTGCCGGCCGGGGTCAACTTGACCCACACCGGGCGTTTCTCCTGCGGACGAAGCGCATCGATCTGGATCACCTCGTCGTCGAACCCATCCTTCTTCACCACCAGAGTGTGAGCCTCGCCGCTCTTGACCCGGTCGATGGTGATCGGCGCGGTCCCCTTGAGCTCTCCATCCAGAAACACCTGTGCCCCGGGCTGGTCGGCCTTGACCACCAGCATCCCCGGGGCGCCGCCGCGACCAACCGGCCTGAGATCGGCGATCACATGCCTCTCGAACTGGTCGCGGTTCAGGACAAGTCTGAGGCGCCAGGGCTCGTACCCGTCGAGGGCGACCACCAGCATATGCGCCTGCTCCAGCATCACGCCATGGAGCGACAGCGGAGTCACCCCGAACCGTTTCTCTCCGTCGAGATACACCGTCGCCCCCGCGGGTTTCGAGGTCACCTGCACCACGGCGAGCCTGCGCGGTCCGATCACTCCTCTTCTCCAGAGGTGGACCACCAACACGGTGAGGGCGCCGAGGAGCACCACGATGGAGAGGCCGAGCAGCAGCTTCGGCGGAAGCCTCCGCGCGGGCGGCGCGGGGATCGCTGCAACTGTCGGCATCGGCTCCAGCCCGCCGGCCAACATGTCGCCGGTGCGCGGCAGCTGAGCAGTCTGTGCGGCGGTGCGGGCCGGCGGGGCGGGCGGCGTCACCGGCGGCGGATCTGGCGCGGCACCAGCCGGCGAATCGGGCACACCTGGTGACGCCGGTGGGTGAGCCGGGGGCGCCACGGCCTCCAGCGGGTTCATGCCTGCCGGCGGGCTGTCGGGGATCGTCGAGGGACCCGACGAGGTCGCCCGGAGCGCCTGGCCGGCCCGAGGGCTCGAAGGGGGTGGGCCAGCGGGCCGAGCCGGCGGGCGGGGCGGGATGGCGGGCGGGGCCGGCGGCGGGCCGGGAGGATCCGGCGTCGTGGTCGCCGGGGCCGGGGCAGACAGCGCCGACGACTGGACATGGACCTCCTCGATCGATGGCGATGTCGGGACCTCTTCGAGGTGAGCCGGTATCCCGGGGGAGGTCTGCTCCACGCCGTCGTCCTGGATGTCATCGAAGCTGGGCGGACCGATCACCGTGGCGGGCTCCACCGGGAAGCGAGCGGCGGGGGGGCGCCGGACCTGGCCGTGAGGCGTCGTCGGTGGATCGTCGCCCAGGTCCTTGGCGAAACCGGAGCGCCCCTGCTCCGGCGTGATCACGGTCGGCGCCTCGATGAAGGCTCGATGCGACGGCATCGACGGACTCGTCTCGGCCGAGGGTGTCGGGTCTCCCCTCTCCGCGCCCGTGAGCGGGTCCTCGTCTGCCGGGATCCTGACCGTTTCTTCCTCCCAGCCGTCCCCACCGAACATCTCGACCATGAACTCGGCCGCCTCGCTGGCCCCCACGGTCCAGCCGTTGGCCCGGATCGCATGCTCCAGCTCCTGGTGCATCTGCTGCGCGTCGGGATAGCGCTGCGCGGGATCTCGCGCAAGCGCGCGTGTGATGATCATCTCGATCTCGTCCGGGACGTCCTCCATCACCGCCGAGGGCGGTGGGATCGGGTCCTTGATCACGGCCCGCATGGTGGCGAAGTCGCTGTTGCGTCGGAAGAGGCGGCGGCGGCAGGTGAGCTCGTAGAGCAGGATGCCCGCGGAGAAGATGTCGCTGCGTGCGTCCACCGGCTTGCCCTCGACCTGCTCGGGGGACATGTATGCAACCTTGCCCTTGAGGATGCCGGCCTGGGTCTCGGCCGCCCGTGAGGCCGCCTTGGCGATGCCGAAGTCAGCCAGCTTGACCTCGCCCTCGAAGCTCAGCAGTACGTTCTGCGGGCTGACGTCCCGGTGCACGATCTCCAGCGGACGGTCCGACTCGTCCTTGAAGACATGCGCGTGATACAGGCCACGGCACATCCGACTGATGACATACGCCACCAGCCCGTAGGGCATGTACCGGCCCAGCTCCTTCTCCCGGGCCTGGATCTCCCGCAGGTTGCGGCCGGCCACGTACTCCATGGCGATGAAGTAGTCACCGTTGGCCTCGCCCAGATCGTAGATCTGCACGATGTTGGTGTGGTTGAGGCGGGCGGCGATGCGGGCCTCGTCGACGAACATCTTCACCACGGTATCGTCGGTGGCGAACTGCGGATGAAGCCACTTCACCACCACCGTCTTCTGGAAACCCCCCAGGCCGGACTGCCGGGCCAGATACAGCTCCGCCATGCCTCCGGAGGCCAGGGGTCGCAATAGCTCGTACTTGCCCAGCTTTGCCATTCTCGTCGGTGGACCTGTAGCAGGATAGCGGCAGGCCGTCCAGCAGGTCAAACTTCCGGTGATAGCTCCTCGTCTGGCTGGCCGGGTGGCAGGCCGGCCGCTTCGAGCACGCAGCGCGCCGCCGGATCGGGCCTCTCCATCAGCAGGAAATGGCCCGCGCGGCTGAGGACGCGCAGCTGTGCGCCAGCGATCAGCTGGTGCAGTTGCTCCTGGAGCTTGGGCGGGGTCAACAGGTCGTCGGCGCCCGACAGGATCCACGTCGGGCAGGCGATGGATGCCACCTGCTGGCGTAGGTCGAAGCGGGCGCAGGCGAGGAAGTCGGCGAGCACCACATCCTGTGCCGCCTGGATCTGGTCATGCGCCCAGCGGGCCGCGCGCGCACGGTCCGTGGCGGGCGAGTAGCCCACCGCCGCCAGCAGCGTCGGCAAGCGATCGAAGTGGTGGCGGATCGCTTCAAGCACGGCAGGTGCGACCTTGAGCCGAGCCGCTGTGGCGATGAGCACCAGGGACTCCAGCCGGTCCGGGCAGGCCAGAGCCAGGAGCTGCGCGATGGCCCCTCCCATGGAGTGACCAACCAGGACGAATCGACCCAGCCCGGCTCGCTCGGCGAACTCGGCCACCAGGTCCCGATAGGCCTCGAGCAGATCGGTCGGAGACGGGGGCGGCTCGAGGGGAGCTGACGAACCGTGACCCGGCAGATCCAGCGCCACGACCCGCCGGCCATGCTGCCCCATCAGATGCAGCATCGAGCTGAAGTGAATCGAGGATCCTCCGGCCCCATGGAGCATGAGCACGGCAGGGAACCCCTCACCCTCCTCACGGAAGCTCACGCTCTTGCCGCTGACGTCGATCGTGGGCATCCGGGGAAATTACCCCGAAGAACGACGTCCCGTCAAAACTGGACGACGGCTCCCACCTGGCTAATATCAGTGGCATGATCAAGCGGTTTTCGATTGTCTGCTCCCCCCTCCTGCCCCACCGGACTGCAATTGTGCTGTGCGCCGGGTTCCTGCTCTCGACCGCGGCCTGGGGCAAGAGCGCCAAGATCTACCCCCACAGTCCCTGCCACCCCAAGAACAGGTGGCCCGGGTGCGCGAAGAAGTTCCACGGCACGCAGCTCAAGCCCTACACGCCCAAGCAGTTCAAGGACCACGGGGTCGAGGACAAGCTCACCCCGCTCGGGAGGACGGCGCGGGGCTTCTGGATCACGCCGTACTACATGCACCGGGTCGGCGCCGAGAAGATCGCGAAGATGATGAAGCGCAACCACCTCAACGCGGTGGTGCTGGACACCAAGGACGACCTGGGCCGCGTGCTCTGGCCGAGCAAGGTCGCATTGAGCCAGCAGGTGCAAAACCACCTGCTCCCCGACCCCAAGCAGATGCTCGCGACGTTCCACAACAACGGGATCTACGTCATCGCTCGCATGGTCACGTTCAAGGACAGCCGGCTGCCCTATGTCCGCCCCGACCTGTCGGCGCGCATAGGACCCAGGGCCCGTCGCCTGCTCTCGGCCGGCGCCAACTGGCTCGACCCCTACGCGATGGAGGTCCAGGACTACATCATCGAGCTGACGCTGGAGCTCGAGGAGCTGGGCTTCGACGAGATCCAGTTCGACTACATCCGCTTTCCCAAGGGGCTGGTCAGCCGCATCGGCACCTGGCTGCACAACACCGACAACACCAATCGCGCCACGCTGATCCGGGGCTTCCTCGAACGGGTCGACCGGGCGCTGCGGATCCCGATCAGCGTCGATGTGTACGGCTTGACCACTCTGGTGGACGGTGACCCGCGCCAGCTGGGACAGAGCATCGAGGGGATGGCGAAGCACGTCGATGCCATCTCGCCCATGATGTACGCCAACGGCATGGACACCTACTTCAAGAACAACAAGGTCACCGAGCACGTCTACAACCTGATCAACTGTGGTCTCTGGCGGGCGCGCAAGAAGGCCCCCAACATCGCCCTGCGTCCCTACCTGCAGGCCTACCCCAACAACGTGGAGCACTTCTTCGGCGTCGACTTCATCGCGCGCCAGCTCGACGCTGCCGAGCGAGCGGGAAGCGACGGATTCCTGTTCTGGAACCCGGGCATGAGGAATGGGGTTGTCTGGGGCGGGCTCAAGCGCTTCCGTCACACCCGGGTCGACACATTCGGCCAGAACACCAGCCAGTGGAAGGAGAACGAGCCGGGACAGTGGTGCAAGCGCAAGGGGGCGGTGTTCACCAAGAAACGCAAGAAGGACGGGAAGTAGGCGCGGCGGGGGGGTCCCACCTGCTCCGAAACTCGACGTGGACCGCGTCGTTTTCCCCTGCGATCCCGTGGCGCAGATCTGGCACGATACCTGCTGCTAGTCTCACAGGCTCGTGGTGTACCCGAGCCGATTCGATATCGCACAGCAGATCGAGGTGCTTCTCAACGCATGGCGGATCGCCTAAGCTTCGCCTTTCCTTGGGCCGTCACCATCGGACCCATCATGGAATCAGGAGGTAATTGTGAAGACTGTGAGAATGTTCGCTGCAGCATCAGTGCTCGGCTTGGGCCTCGTGGCCCTGGGGTGCTCGGACGACGGTGGGAACGGGCCAACCCCGGACCAGGGGGTGGAGCAGGGTGTCATTCCGGAGCAGGGCCCGCCCCCGGACGGCCCGGGGCCAGGCGGATGCGACCCATCGTGTACGGCCGAGAAGCCATACTACTGCGCCAAGGACACCACGGGCTCCTGCGTCGAGTGCAACACCGACGCCGACTGTCTGGGGAACCCCAACGCCCTCGGACCGAGCTGCGACACCCAGTACAACATCTGCACCTGCGCGTCCAACGCGGACTGCGCCAACAGCCCCTGGGGCAAAACCTGCGACACCGACCCGATGGTCCTGTTCTGCACATGCAAGGCGGACGGCGAGTGCACCGCGCCGAAGAAGTGCGTGGGCACTGTGTTCGGCACCGATCTGGTCTGTGGGGCGCCCTGCACCAGCGACGGTGACTGCACCAGCTCCACCTACTCCATTTGCGACGTGCCGAGCGGCAAGTGCGTGGAGTGCAAGGTGGACGGCGACTGCACCAGCAGCATCCGGCCGTACTGCCTGGCCGCCAAGGGGGAGTGCGTGGAGTGCAAGGTGAAGGGCCAGTGCACCGACGCCGACTACCCCTACTGCACCGACAACACCTGCGTCGAGTGCGCCACCGCCGGCGACTGCACGAAGAGCGACCAGGGCGGCTTCTGCGACAAGGGCTACTGCGGCTGCAACGCCGACGGCGACTGCAAGGGAACCTACCCCTGGGGCGGCAAGTGCGTGACGATCGCCAGCAACCTGGGCGACTACAAGCGCTGCGGCTGCGACGCCGACGGCAACTGCGGCGCCACCGCGCCCCACGGCCCGAAGTGCGACACGACGTATCAGAAGTGCACCTGCAGCGCGGACGGAGACTGCAAGGTCGCCCCCTACACCAAGTGCGGTCCGCCCTACGCCGGGGCCGCCTACAGCCACTGCTTCAAGCCCTGCGCGAACAACGGCGACTGCACCGACCCGGACTCGCCGGCCTGCCAGACCAGCACCGGCCTGTGCCTCGAGTGTCTGACCAACCCTGACTGCGCCAAGAACGACTACTCCAAGACCTGCGACACCTCCGACAACAGCTGCGTCGAGTGCCTGACCGACCCGAACTGCACCACCGCTTCGCTGGGCAACAAGTGCGATACCTCGACCAAGTTCTGCACCTGCGCCGCGGACGGCGACTGCGCCAACAACCTCAACGGCAAGAAGTGCGACACCGGCATGGAGCTGTGCAACTGCCTGACCGACGCGGACTGCATCGCACCCCGCAAGTGCACGGGGACCTTCCTGGGCAAGAAGATCTGCAAGCCCTAGCCTAGCCTAGCCGACCGCTACCCGTCGCCTCCGTAGACCTCCAACAGCGCCTGCACCACCAGCCCTTCCTCCGCCTGCGCCGGCAGCGTCGGCTGCAGCCGCGGCTCGGCGGCCATGGCACGCTCCGCCGTGGCGCGGGCGCCCGCGCTCCCGGCCCACGACCTGCGGATGATGCCGTTGTTGACGTCCCAGTGGATCATCCGGCGGATGCGGCGGTCGGTGGCGTCGCTGCCGTCCAGCACCATGCCGAAGCCGCCGTTGACCACCTCGCCCCAGCCCACGCCGCCGCCGTTGTGCAGGCTGACCCACGTGGCCCCGCGGAAGCCGTCGCCGATGACGTTGTGCACCGCCATGTCGGCGCAGAACATGCTGCCGTCGCGGATGTCGGCGGTCTCGCGGAAGGGGGAGTCGGTGCCGGAGACGTCGTGGTGATCCCGGCCAAGCACCACCGGGGCGCCGATCTCGCCGCTGCGGATCGCGTCGTTGAACGCCAGGGCGATGCGGGTGCGACCATCGCAGTCGGAGTAGAGGATGCGCGCCTGGGAGCCAACGACCATGTGGTGCTCGCCCGCGGCCCGGATCCAGCGCAGGTTGTCCTGCATCTGCTGCCGGATCTGTTCCGGCGCCGCGTCGGCAAGCTCCTCGAGCACCCGGGCGGCGATTGCATCGGTGCGCTCGAGGTCGATCGGGTCGCAGCTGGTGCAGACCCAGCGAAAGGGACCGAAGCCGTGGTCGAAGCACATCGGCCCCATGATGTCCTCCACGTAGGAGGGGTAGCGGAACGATCCATCGGGTCGACCGACCTCGGCGCCGGCCCTCGATGCCTGCAGCAGGAACGCGTTGCCGTAGTCCCAGAAGGCCATGCCCCTGTCGGCCATGGCGTTGATCGCCGCGACCTGCCGCCGAAGCGATGTGTGGACGTGCTCCTTGAAGCCCTCGGGGTCGCGGCTCATGACCTCGTTGGCCTGCTCCAGGGTCAGCCCAGCCGGGTAGTATCCGCCGCCGTAGGGGTTGTGCAGCGAGGTCTGGTCCGAGCCGAGATCCACCTCCATCCCCTCCTCGACCAGCCGCTCCCACAGGTCGACGACGTTTCCCTGGTAGGCCAGCGACACCGGCTGCTTCTCCCGCCGAGCCCGCTCGACGCGCCGAAGCACCCGGTCGAGGTCACGCTCGACCTCCTGGACCCAGCCCTGCTCGTGGCGCTTCTTCACCGCCAGTGGGTTAACCTCGGCCACCACGCCAATGCAGCCGGCGATCACGGCTGCCTTGCCCTGGGCTCCGCTCATGCCGCCGAGCCCGGAGGTGACCAGCAGCTTGCCGGCCAGCCCCCCTGTCTCGTCGGTACAGCCCAGGTAGCGGCGCCCGGCGTTGAGCAGCGTGATGGTCGTTCCGTGCACGATGCCCTGCGGCCCGATGTACATGTAGCTCCCCGCGGTCATCTGCCCGTAGGAGGTGACACCGAGGGCGTTCATCCGCTCGTAGTCGTCCTGTTTGCTGTAGTTGGGGACCACCATGCCGTTGGTCACCACCAGA
>Ga0180009_10006372_pt1 | contig 12390 bp, 5 predicted proteins | sample OS_PC_MetaG_FD_123537 | JGI IMG/M metagenome (GOLD analysis project Ga0180009, IMG submission 123537) | Groundwater microbial communities from the Aspo Hard Rock Laboratory (HRL) deep subsurface site, Sweden - OS_PC_MetaG | ecosystem: Environmental > Aquatic > Deep subsurface > Groundwater...
ACAATTAGTTTCTTATGTTTCTGCTTCAAGTTTTAGTTTTACAGAAGTTCTGCCTGATAATTTTACAGTTAGCAATTATGACGGAGCAAGCAAGACTGAACATGACAATAAGATTTATTTGACTTGGAGTGAGTTGAGCAATACTTCTGTTGTTAGTTATTCTGCAAGACCGCCATTAGTTAGTCCAGATCTTTATGCGATGGGTCCTTCATATATTGATTATGATATTGGTTTTGGAACTACAAGATTTTATGAAGCAAGGCCTTGGTATCTGGCAATTGACCCAACTGCTTATTATGATCCTAATTCTAATATTGTTCAGGCTTGGGATGAAGGTACAGGAACTGATTTTGACCAAATTAATGATGGGATTAGGCAGCCTGCTGTTAGTAATATAACAGATGATTATGTTGCAGATTATACACAGGGTCCTGATGGTGCTTCTCAATTTGGTTTTCCCAGCATTAGCCAGACAAATCCTCTTTACATGACGTTGTGGGTTTACACAGGCACAGGAGCAAGTTGTTCTTATACATATTACTTATATCAGGGAGGTTCACCTGTTTGTACCAAAGCAGTTTCTGTAGGGCAGACTAATCATTGGAATAACTGCAACTGGACTAGTCCTACAGGAGATTATTCTGATATGCGTGTAGTATTAGGTACTGTTAGTAAAGGCGCAGGGGGACATTCCACTTGTTATGTTTATGCTGCTTATCTTGAAGTTGCGTATAATACTCCTCCTAATATTACTAATCTGACAAATCCAGGAGATGGAGACCTCTTGAATTATAGAACTAATATTGATTTTAATTTCACTGTTTATGATGACATATCTCCTGTTACATCTTGTACTTTGTATGGTAACTTCTCTGGGACTTGGGCTGCAAATGAAACTATCTCAAATGTTCCTGTTGACACTGAAACAAACATCACTATTAATGTTTCTGACGGAAGCTATATCTGGAATGTGAATTGTACTGACCAGTATGGTGCTTATGATCTCTTTGATACTAATTATAGTATTAGGGTTGACACTACTTATCCAACAATTGATTATTCTACTGGAATGGAACCAAATAACACTTTTATTAATCAGAACTGGGTTTATGTAAATGTATCTGCAGATGACACAAACGAAGCCAACATCACCTTCAGACTATACAATACATCAGGACCAGTCAACATAACAACATACTACACTTCGGTACGAGAAGCAAATTTCACAGGACTAGACCCAAACATAGAATACTGGTACAACGTAACTGTTTGCGATGAATTTGGATGGTGCAATACTACTGAAACCCAAAAGATAACTTTGGACAGCCTTTTTCCAACAATTAATTATTCTTCTGGGACAGAAGACAATGATACTTATTTTAACCGAACTTGGGTTTATGTTAATGTATCTGCAGATGAAACCAATGAAGCAAACATCACCTTCAGATTATACAACACCACAGGAGAAGTCAACATAACAACCTACTACACACCAATAAGAATAGCCAACTTCACAGGCTTGGATCCAAATATGGAATACTGGTACAACGTCACAATCATAGACTGGGCTGGTCAGTCAAATACAACTGTTAATTACAAAATAACTCTGGATAATATTATCCCGACTATAAATTTCTCTACTGGAATGGAACCTAATAATACTTTTATTAATCAGGACTGGGTTTATGTTAATGTAACTGCAAACGACACAAACGAAGCTAACATCACATTCAGATTGTATAATACATCAGGACCAGTCAACATCACACCCTACTACACAAACATCAGAGAAATAAACTTCTCCAGCCTAGATCCAAACATACAATACTGGTTTAATGCAACTATTGTTGACTGGGTTAATCAAGTTAACAGCACTGTTACTTTTACCATAACTTTAGATAATACTTATCCAACTATTGATTTAGCCTTCCCCCCTAATGATACTTTTATTAATTATAATTCCACGCAATTTAATTATACCCCTATTGATACTTATCTTGATGCTTGTGTCTTGTATGCAAATTTCACAGGACCTTTTGCTTCTAATGAGACTCATAATAATCCTGTGAATGGAACAAATAATTCTTTTGGTCCAATCACACTGGCTGACGGCAGGTATATCTGGAATGTTATGTGCAATGATTCAGCAGGCAACACAAACTTTAGTGCTTATAATTATACTATTAAGATAGATACGCAGAATCCTGTAATCATAGATTGGAAAATAAATGGAACTGCGTTTGTAATTTATGACTATGTTTGTTTAAATGTCTCAGTTACAGACAGTTTTTCTGGTGTTGATACTGTTTATGCTGAAATTGAAGATCCCAACACAGATGTTGAAAACATAACTCTACTCGACAACGGCCTAGGATGCGATATCTCTGGAGGAGACAACATCTACTCAACTTCAATCTACAATGAATTCGGAGGAAACTATACTTGGCTCAACACTTATGCTAATGATTCTGCTGGCAGCTGGCAGAAAAATGTTACTAATCTTGAATGGAATGTTACTGCAGCAGGCAGCATGACTGTTAACATGACTTATCCTTCTGCTGACATTGAAATTAATGAGTCTGAATATAATTATAATTTTACAATGACTTGTAATGTAAGCTGTGATGCAGGAGGTATTGATTGTGAGAATGTCACTGTATCTGCTCAATATAATCCCAGCACATTTACAGATATAACTACCTCTACCACAAATCTGGTGAATGCAGAAGATAATTTCAGCTGCGGAACCCTTACAGCAGGAGGAGCTTATTGTTTGCATACTTTTAATATAACTTCAGGCAGTGATTCAGGCGATAACATCTGGCCAATTAGATGCAGTGCAACATCTGATAGTGTTGGTTCTTATGTTTCAGGCTCGTGGAGTGTTACTGTTAATGATCATCCTTTTGCTAATTTCACATATCCTTTAGAAAATGAATGGTTAACTGGCACTGAGATGCTCAATGCATCGCACAGCATTGACTCTGACGGGACAATTGCTAATTATTTGTTTGAATATGATAATAACACAGGATTTAGTTCTCCTGCAACTATATGCGATTCTGCAGACCACAACTGCACATTTAACACATCATCTCAGAATCAGTGTGATAATAATTCTTTAACTTGTTATGTTAGAGTAACTGTGACAGACAATGACGGCCTCATCAACAGCACTTATAGAACAATTGGATTTGACACAAACGCACCAACAATAACTCTTGGCTTTCCTAGAGATTTTGAAAATATAACAACAGACTTATTTAATGTTAATGCAACTCCACAAGATGATGAGTCTGGTGTTGATACTGTTACATTTGAATACAGAAAAAACAACACAGACACATGGACATTTGCATGCAATGATAACAGAGACCCAACTTATGACTGTGACTGGGTGGTAACCAGCCTGCCTGACGGTCATACTTATGAATTCAGGGCTTATGCAAATGATTCAAAAGGAAATACAGGTACTGCTGATGTTCATACAAATATAACCATTGACAGAGCAGGTCCTGTGATTTATCTTGAACTGCCAGTAAACCAGTCAAACCAAACTGTTAATAATATAACTTTTTATTATAATGCAACTGATGCTGACAGCAACATTACAAATTGTTCTCTTGTAATAGATGGTAGTATTGTAAATACATCTTATGATCCTGCAGAAAATACAAGTCTTTTTATGAACTATTCTTTAAGTGAAGGTTCATATAATTGGAATATTAATTGCACTGATGTTCTTGGAAACCAGAATGCTTCTGAAATCAGAGAGATTAATGTTGATACAGGAGGTCCTGTTTCAACTCTAGACAATCCTGCTAATGACAGTATAATAACTGGAATACTTTATGAAGTCAATGCCAGCATTGTTGACTCTGGTTTAGCAGAAATTGATACTGCAACTTTTGAATACAGGCGCAACAGCACAGACACCTGGACGCTTATTTGCAGAGATAACAGAGACCCAACATATAAATGCGAATGGGACACAACTGCAGTGCCAGATGGAGATGAATACGAAGTAAGAGTTTATACAAATGATACATGGGGAAATATTGGTAATACTGACACACATATTAATATTACTGTTGACAACAACAAACCAAATGTAACTTTGGTTTCTCCTGCTCCTTTTGCAATAGATACAGATGGTGACCTTGTTTTTGTCTACCAGGTTGCTGATATATCTCCTATAAAAAACTGCAATCTTACTATTAATAACGAATGGAATCAGAGCAATTATATAATAACAAGAGATATAAACCAGTATTTTTATTTATATGGTGTTGATGATGGGGTTGAGCTTAACTGGAGTGTGAATTGTACTGATTATATTAATCTAACCGACAAAAGTGAATTCAGAAATATTAGTGTTACTCTTAATGCAGATATGAATGTTAATTTAAGCCTGAACAAATCTATTTTTTATGCAGGCCAAACAGCAGTCATAACTCATAATGTAACTGATGTTGCCAGCCAGCCTGCCAGTGATGTTGATATGGTAACTGCGATTGTTTTTGCCAACACAACAGTACCGTGGTGGAATGATGCGTGGGAAAGAAGAAAGCTTATTAATTTAAGCAGCGGCTCTGACCTAACAAATGTTATGGTTGAAGTAAATATTAGTGGACTTGATAATAATATTTCCAGTTGTGCAAATGAAATAAGAATTATAAGGTTTGACACAAACAACATATTAAGTAATGTTAATAGAACTTTTGTAATTGGTGATAATGCTAATTATTGTGTTGTCAGATTCAGGGCAAATATATCTGCTGGTGTTGATAACACAGAGTACATGGCTTATTATAATAATTCAGGTGCCAGCAATCCAAACAATGACGAAACAAGACGCAATACAAATACTACACTGACTGCAATTGGCAGCAGTATTTTAGGCTCAGATTATAATGTAAACAGCGGGGCATTCTCAAGCACAACCAGTGATGATAATACTAATTATTTTGGTGTTGGTAGAAACAATGAGCCACCAACAGGATACCCTTTAAATGCATATCTGAATTTAAGCTATAATATCTCTGATCTTGGAAATAATATTTCTTCTGAAACAGACTTAGTTTCTCTTAATTTCACTATTAACTATTGCCATTCAAATGATGCCGCTATCCCGATTACTTGCGGAGCTGCTATTGGAAGTGGAACTCCTGGAACTGCTTATGCAGAGTTGTTTAATTATGACAGCAATAGTTGGGATGCTGGTTTTGGCATAATAACCCAAAATATTAATTCTGCTGCTGAAAACACAGAAACATATTCTGAAGCAGATAATCTGAATGATTATAATCAAAACACAAGCAATATTGTGAATGTGCGTTTTCAGACAAACATAGGCGGTCTTGGTAAATCAACAGATGCTTCTTTTGCTCTGGACTATGCATATTTGACTGTGTTTCACAAAGAAGAGGTTTTTGCTGGCCTTGAAGATATTGGAAGCCCACATCTGGCTGTTGCTGCTAATTCATCTGTAACAGACTACCAGGGTTTGTGGATTTGGAATTGGGACACAACAGGCCAAGCAGAAGGAAATTACACTGCCACAACATATGGAAACAAAACTGGTTATAATGATAATTATGATTATGAATGGTTTGAAATTCTGATTGACACTACAGGTCCTGTCTCTACTCTTGACAGGCCTCTTGCAGATTCAACAGTTGATGGCGTTGCTTTAGGATTCACATACACAGTGAATGCAACTGTCACAGATGCTGATGTTGGAATTATTGACACAGTAACTTTCATGTATCGTTACAATGATACAGACACCTGGAAACTTATTTGCAGAGATCAGGATGGCACTGCTCCTTTTGAATGCAATTGGGACTTATCAGGGTTAAGCAATGGCTGGGATTATGAAGTCTTGGTCTATGCAAACGATAGTCTTGGAAATCTGGGCGATAATAATACTCATATTAACATAACTGTTATCACTGAATATATTAACATTACTTCCATTCTTGTTGATGATAGTGTAGATATTCCTCTTGATCAGATTGACTTGATTGCAGGAACAACAAAAACTGTTTATTGCAATCTGACAATATGGGATCCTGAAGTATATACCAACATCAGCTCAGTCAATGCCACATTCTATTCCTCAACAACAACGTTTGATGCGAGTGACGCTAATCAAACGCATTACACCAACACGAGCTGCACATTAATCAGTGGTGGAGGTAACACTGCTGATTATGTGTGCGGCTTTACAGTATGGCACTTTGCACTTAATGGAACTTGGGAATGCAGAGGATACACAGAAAACTTGTATTCATCAAATATATCACTAGACAACACAACTGTGAGCCAATTATTTGCCATAAATATATCGACAACATTGATTAATTATACAGACTTAGAACCAGATCAGGAATCACCGAATGTGGAAGTTAATGTTAGCAATGTTGGTAACATGCCTATGAATATTAGTGTTTATGGATTTGGAGGAGAAGATGAATTAGGAGGAACAGATCTTTCTATGATTTGCGAGATAAACAACATCAGTGTTGAATTTGAACGCTTCTCTACCAGTAGTGGAGTTGCCTATGACTCTAAAAATCAATTGTCATCTACACCACAAGACATTGGTTTGACTATACCTGCGAAAGCAAATGAAGCAGAAGTAAAGAGCAACTCCACTTACTGGCAATTCATGGTGCCTCCACATGAACAGGCATTTGGTCAGTGTAATGGCAGTGTTGTGTTTATGGCTGAGAGCCCTTGATTATAAACTAAATTGGCTTAGCTACTTTATCCCACAGGTATTTATGATATTTTTTATAATTCTCCGCTATCTCTTTACTCTCCATCATAAAAGCAAATATTTCTTCCCCCCAGGAGAGATTCACAACTTTATTTCCATAAATAACAATTACATTGGGATTCCCGCTGAATTCTTTTGGGAGAACTTTGACATTTAAAAGCTTGGTTTTAGGCATTTTATTTCTTAGCTCCCATCTAATTAGATTATTCCAGGCACAGCTTGATTTAATTCTTCTTTTATTATAATGCGGCCAGTAGTAAGGGAGTTCTTTTACTAGATACATGCCTCCCCCAATAGCGTAAAGATTCTTGTGGTTTAGTATGTCTTCAAAAATTGTTTTCATGCCTTCTTTGCCACGATAAACTTCAAATCTTATTTTTGGTTTTGATTTTTCATATATTTCCTCTATGTCAGGTATTATTTTTTCAAAAGATTTTAGTTCCTCAATTTTTTTCTCTGCTTCTACTCTTAATTTATTTGGAGGAGCACATTGATATGTTCTTTTTCCTCTTTCAATTGTGTATGAAATTAAACCTTTCTCTATAAGTTTGTTAATAATGTCATATATTGCTCTTCTTTCAAGACCTGTTTTTTCATGAATATTGTTAATTGAAGCTGTGCCTGTGTTTAGAATGGCTGAATAAACTTTTACCTCTCCATTTGAAAGCCCGAGCGTTTTGAGTTCTTTGAAATCCATGCATCAATGTAATGTTAAGAGCTTTATATATTTTGTGGTATACTAGTATGCCACAAAGGTTTAAATAATATACCACTCCCCAGTAACGTACATGGTTACTTTAAATACAATTAAGGAAATTCTTGAAGAAAATAAGAATAATATTTCAATTCACGAATGTGCTGTGTATAATCGCCCTTTCCACGTGATTAAGAATGATTATGGGTGCAGAAGAGTGGCGCAAGAGATTACATTTCATCTTTCCCTGAAAAAAGAAATTCCTACATTATCTGGATTAAATTGTTTTTTCTCAGAATTGTTAACTAACCTAAATACGCCTCTCCCTAAAGTATTTCCTTTTGAATGGAATTATATTTTAAAAAAAAATCGGGGCTTTGATGAACGCGGAAATTTTCTTCCCCACGATAAAAAAGGGCTTGCTGGGTTTGAGAGAATTCTCGTGTCTTTTAATGAAATAATTGCGAAAGTTGAGAGAAAAGTAACTGTAGAGTATAACTTTTTGTTTAATAAAGAAAATAAAGGACAATTTATAAGGTTTCGAAAGAAAACTAAGACTTATAAAACTCACACTCCTGAGGAAGAAAATGTATATGACCCCTTTGATGAACTTACAAGAAGAATTTGGTTTGTTACTTATTTCAACGAACAACATTTCAAAAAAGAATATTCTTATCATCCTAAAATAAAAGAAATAACATCCGCTGACTCCTTTGGACGTCATATGAAAGAATTATTTTGGAAACAATTTGAACTCAATTATGCAAAGTCCTTGCTTTCAGGAAAGGATTGGAAAGTTTTTGAAAATGAATGCATTGAAACAAAAGCAAAAATACCTCGGAATCAAGGTATTATTATTTGGTCTCAAAAAGATTATGACAATAATCACAAAAAATTCTTAGAGGATACCGTAAGAAAACATGATTATTACGTAGGGAAATACTTGTGAGTTTGTAAGTATATATAACTAAATTTACTCAAACATGACAAATAAGATAAATATAACACAGGATATTGAAATGATTGTTAAGGCACTTAGCAAGCCTGACAAGCCAGTTATAGATTTACCAAGAATAAGAAGCGTGGGCAAGTATCTTGGTGAACAACATGGCGAGCTAATATTATTAGAAGATGAATATGATGTGCAAGTAAATCCATTAACTCTTGGTATTGGATTATTAAATCTTTCTTGTGAGCTAAAACTTATAGAAAATGGTGAATACGGCTCCTATGATTTTTATAAAAGAACAATTATTTTTCCCACTAAACATCATTTTACTTTTGGTGGAACTGGTTTTTTGATAAGAGAAAATGAGGCTTTATTTTTAGGAATTAAAAGCGGACATGAAAGAACTATTGGACATGATCAAAGAAATGAGGAGCACGATAAGGGGATTGAAGGAAAATTAAATGTAATCATTGGCACGCAAGAAATTGAAGAATTATTTATACATAAGTATAGTGATTTGATTTCTTCATACCTTGAAGCAGCAAATCGTTTAGATATTCTTGTATCTCCTAAATTAAAACAGGAATATCTCAAGAGCGAATATCATCTTTTATTTAGGGATAATCACTATAATTTTTTGGAAAGTTATTTTGTTGAAAAAGGTTTACATAAAGGCGAATATATCTTTGAACCAGAGCCAGGACTAACGATTGATGTGCCCGCATTAATAAAACACCGGTGGAATGAATATATGGAATATTGTAAAAAAGAACGGCGGGAAGTACCTAAAGAATTGGATTAAACTTCATATTTCATAACTTGTATAAAGATAAATATAAAGATTAATGCCCCTCAAAGAATCTTTCTATCATGCTCTCATAAAGAAGAGTTGTTTTCATATCCCAGCTTGGCGGAAAACATCTGCTGTAGTTCTTCCAGGAGTATCGTTCATCCAAAAATATAATTACTCCTTTGTCTGTCTCGCTTCTTATGCATCTGCCTGCGCTTTGGAGTGCGCGGTTGAAAGCTGGGAAAAGATATCCGTAATCCCATCCTTTTTTGAATTTCTCATCATAATATTTTATCAGGGCTTGTGTTTCAAGATCTGGGCGCTGAAGAGGTAGGCCGACAATGATTACACCTTTCAAAAAACTGCCTGGCAAATCTATGCCTTCTGCAAAGTTTCCACCAACAACACCAAGAAGAACAGCTCCAACATTTTTATAGCCTTTGAAAGCTTCTAAAAAATCCATTTTTTCTTTTTTAGTCATTTTCTGCTGTTCAACAAAAGTTGTTCTGTCTGTAAGCTTTGAAAAATATTTCTCAACTTCGTCTCTTAAGTTATAGCTTGGAAAGAAAACAGCTGTGTTTCCAGGAATCTTATTGGTTGCTCTTGCAATTATTTCTGCTATTTCACGATATTGATCTTCGCTTCTGGTTTCATATTTTGTGCTTGTCTTAGGTATAATTATGCTAAGCTTGTTTTTTTCTGGAAACGGACTTTTATAACTCTCCTGATCTGCACTGTCAAATCCCAGTAATTCTTTGTACATGCTTGTTGGGCTTAAGGTTCCTGACATTAGAATAGTTGAATATGCTGAGCCAATAACATCCCTGGTTATTAATGAAGGGTCAAGACACCTGTATTGAACTACAAGTATCTCTTCTCCACGCAACCCTCTGCTTTTGGAAAGAATTCTAGTAAATCCTTTGTCATCACCTTGCCATGCCTCTAAAAAAGCACCAATAGTGCCAAGCGAAGATTGCTTGTCTTCTTCTCTTATAATGTCTGCTGTAACAAGCATCTCTGAAACCATCTCATCATAATCTGTAAGCTCATTAATTTCAGATATTAACAGGTCTTTTGTTAAATATATTTCATCATCAACATTTTTTCCCATTTCAAATACTTTTTTTCTTAATAATTCCAGTATTTGAAGAATTTCTTCTTTGTCTTTCTTTTTTATTTCCTCAATTGCCCTGTGAATAGTGTTTGTGCTAATCCTGTGGCTTGCGAGGTCTTTTACTCTCTCAGGAAGATTATGTCCTTCATCAATAATTATAATAATTTTATTTAGTTCTTTTCCTGTTCTTTTAAGAAAATTTTCCCTTATGTGCGGATTGAAAAGATAATAATAATCACCAATAATAACTCTTGCATCTTTTGCAATCAGCAGCGAAACTTCATACGGGCACATTTCATGTTCTTTGCTTTTTTCCACAATGCTTTCTGTGTCTGTTTTGTTTTCCCTTTTTAGCTGCATGACAAGTTCTAATGCCTGCTTTGAAGATTCACCTTTATCTCTCATTTTTGTGTAGAAATCACATAAGTCATCTTCTTTTAGTTTTTTGCAATATTCTGAGAATTCCCGCGGATAAAGTTTGCTTACTGTTGGCTGAAGGCACATCCATTTTTTTCCAATGATGTCAACAGCTGTGAAATTAAGCTTGTATTTTTCTCTGATTTGATTTACAGTTTCCATAGCCAGCTTGTGCTGAGTGTGTCTTGATGTGAGAAAAAAAACAGTTAAATCTTTTTTTTGCGCTTCTTTAATGCCCGGGCCAAGAGCTGCTGCTGTTTTTCCCAGACCTGTTGGTGCATGAGCAATAAGGTTTTGCTGAGTCGTGACTGTCTTGTTGATTTTTCTTATTAATTCATCTTGTATAGGTCTGACTGTTTCGTGTGGAAATAAGACTTCTTTGAACTCCTCACCCAATACCATTTTAAGGAGAAGGAATTTCAGGGCGTATTTAAAGTTTTATGTAATAAGACTTTGGCCATAAACCAAGAAGTTGAAAGATGTTGGTTTGGCAAAGAAGTTTGCAAAGAGATTAAAGATTTGATTTTGTTTTATTAGTTTCTATTTTATTATGATTCTATTTTCTTTTGGCTCTATTTCCTTTTCTTAGAATTAATAGTGGTTTTGACTTTTTCAGTGTATTTCTTAATCAAAGACCCGCCTTTCTTTTTGGTTTCTTCTGCTGTTTTCTTTGTTTTTTCTTTTAACCTGTCAAAAGTTGTATGCGCTTTTTTAAGCCTTGCTTCCCAGTCAATTGAATAGTCTTTGAGTACACGGTGGAATTTTTTAACAGTTTCACCATAATTATTGAAATAAGTTATTAAAGTCAGGTCTTTGAGTCGTTTATGCACAGGTATTTCATCTGGATAGCCAAAAGCCAGAATTAATTGAGGCCTTGCATCAGGAGGAATATTAAGAATAGTTCTGATTTTTTCTTCATCAAATGCACCAACCCAGTTGCCACCCAATCCAAGAGCATGAGCTGATAAGAGCATGTTTTGTGCTGCAGCTGCACAATTCTGGACAGTGTAGAGCTTCTGTCCTCTTAAGCCATAGTGTCGTTCTGTCTGCTCAGGGTCAGAGCAAACCACAATTAAAAAAGCTGCGTTATGAATGCATTCCTGATTCAGGCTGTATTCACACAGTTTTTTCATTATCTCCTTGTCATCAATAACAATGAATTTCCAGTCCTGAACATTGCCGCTGCTAGGAGCCATTGAACCTGCTTCTACAACAGTCATTATTGTCTCAAAGTCTACAGGAACATTAAGAAACCTTCTAATGCTTCTTCTTGTACTTATGCATTCTAAAGCGTCCATTTTAATCATGTAAAATGTTTTTGTATTTAATGTTTGTTGTTTTCAGCTGTCCGCAGGACCAAATTTTATTTTTTCTTTAGTTTTTATTTTTATTTTTTTATTATCCTTGTGCCGCATCTCATGCAGAAATCAGCATAACTATAATGCCTTGTACCGCATCGCTGGCACGGAACAATTGTTGGCTGTTGAGTAGTAGGATGCTGAACATGTTGAACATGCTGGGCTTTTTGAATATGATGCTGACCCTGCATATGGCTCATATGATGCTGAGATTGATGATGCTGATGTATTTGTTGTGTATTTTGTGATTGTTGTTGATATTGTTGCTGTTGATTAACAGGTTG
>Ga0180009_10006373_pt1 | contig 12389 bp, 13 predicted proteins | sample OS_PC_MetaG_FD_123537 | JGI IMG/M metagenome (GOLD analysis project Ga0180009, IMG submission 123537) | Groundwater microbial communities from the Aspo Hard Rock Laboratory (HRL) deep subsurface site, Sweden - OS_PC_MetaG | ecosystem: Environmental > Aquatic > Deep subsurface > Groundwater...
ATCAATATATTTTCTGACTTCTCTATCTAAGTCGCTACATCTTAGTCCTACTTTTACCAGACTTAAAGCATATTCTTGAGCACCCTTCACTACTTCATAAATCTTCTTCTTTTCTTTACTTATTCTTCCTAAAATAATAGTTCGAGTAATATCCGAATGGTATCCATTAAAAACTGCTCCAGCATCAATTAATAATAGATCATCTTTCTTGATCTTGCTTAGAGAAGCTTTAGCATGAGGGTAGGAAGAAGAGACTCCAGAAGCTACAATAGTCTCAAAAGCCGAATTCATTCCCTTCTTCTTTAAAAAATATTCGATTTCAGCAGCTATTTCTACCTCTCTTACTCCTTCTTTCGCTAATTTTAAAACTTTGATTAAAGTTAATTGTATTTCTTGGCAAGCTCTCTTGATATTCTTTACTTCTTCTTCATCCTTTCTTAATCGAGCTTCCTCAATAACTTTTTCTATGATAACTAACTTTACTTCGCTAAGCTTATCTTGCAAGGAATTATAAATTTTATAAGATACATCTCCTTCTATTCCTAAATATTTTATTTTTTTTGTCTCTACTAAATTTTTAATCACCTCTGATAAGGAATTTTTCTGCTCTAATATCTTATAATCTTTGATCTCTTTTTCAGCTTGCCATAAATAACGAGAATCAGTGATAAAATATTGATCTTCTGGGCAAAGAAATAGATAACCATTAGATCCAGCAAAACCAGAGAGATATTTTACATTAACAAGATTGGTTATTAAAAATGCATCTACTTTTTCTAGAAGAAGTTTACTCTTTATTATTTCTAACCGACCAGTGGTTTTTTTAAGCATTAAATTATCTTATGACCTTTTTAATTAATCTTAATTTAAACAATACTTACTACTGCTTGAACAGCTAAGAGATAACTATTACTTCCAAATCCACTAATCTGGCCCACGCAAACTTCACTAATCATAGAATGCCTTCTAAATTCTTCTCTCTGATGAATATTGGAGATGTGAACTTCTACGGTTGGTATTTTAGAGGCTAAAATAGCATCTCTTATGGCAATACTGGTATGGGTAAAAGCTGCGGCATTAATAATAATAGCATCACCTTGAGTATTATTAATCTTATCAACTATCTCCCCTTCGTGATTTGTCTGGAAAAACTCAAACTTAATCTTTTTTTCATCAAGTGTTTCTCCGTATTTAACCATCTGTTGATTGATCTCGTCTAAGGTAAGATTTCCATAAATAGAGGGCTCTCTCTTGCCCAGAGTATTTAAATTAGGACCATTAATGACTAAGATATTAATCAATTTTCTTCTTGCCTCCTAATTACTTTTTTAATAATCTTCTCATCGTTATATTCTTTTATCAAGACTTTTCCAATTTCTAGAGGTAAGATAAATCTTAGTTTTTCACCTAATTTTTTTTTATCTAACCTCATGGCCTCCATAATTAAAGAGAGGTCAATACCTTTAAAATTTACTTTTAAACCAGCTTCTTGAAATAACCATTCTTGTTCCTTAACTCCTTCTTTGCTAAATAAGCCCAACTCTACAGACAAATTAGATTCCACCATCATTCCTATGGCAATAGCTTCACCGTGGCGATATTTTCCATATTTAGTTACTGCTTCGATAGCATGCCCTACGGTATGGCCATAATTTAAGATAGCCCTAAGATCTTTTTCTCTTTCGTCTTGAGAAATAATCTCTGCCTTTATCTGACAAGATTTAGCAATGACCTCTTCTAAGCAATCTTGGTCTAATTCTTTTATCTTAGAGATATTCTTTTTTAAAACCTCAAATAACTCTTTATCTTTAATGACCCCATACTTGATTACTTCACTTAACCCTGATCTCAACTCTCTTTCTTCTAAAGTTTGTAATAAGTTCACATCAATGATTACTACCTTAGGTTGGTAAAAAGAACCGATCATATTTTTTGCTTGGGAATGATTAACTGCTACCTTACCCCCGACACTACTATCAACTTGGGCTAATAAAGTAGTAGGAACTTGCACTAAAGGCAAACCTCTCATAAAAGTAGCTGCTACAAACCCGGCTAAATCCCCTATTACTCCTCCCCCCAAAGCAATGACAGGAGTACTTCTATCTAATTTAAAACTTATCATCTGATCGTAAAGATGACTTGCATCCTGAAGAGATTTGTATTCTTCACCATCTGGAACTTCTGCTATCATAGGAACTAGATCATATTCTTTTAAATATTTTATTAGTTCTTTTAAATAAAGCCCACCTACCTTAGGGTTAGTAACAATGAAAACCTTTTTGTTTAAATTTAGATCTCTGATATACTTTCCAGCTTCTCTTAAGATACCTGCTTTAATATAGATATTATAACTTCTATCTCCAAGCTCTACTCTTACTGCCTTCACTTTTTTCCTTATATTCACATTATTACCTGGATCTTATCTTTAATCTTGATCTCTCCACCTAAAACTACTTCAGCAAATATACCCTCTTTAGGCATAATGCAATCTCCTGCCTGGTAGTAAATGGCACATTTATGATGACAGACTTTACCAATCTGAGTTACTTTAAGAACTATTTCTTCTCCGATCTTTATCTGTTGGCCAATCTTTAAGGCAGCAAGATTTATTCCACTGGTGGTAATATTTTCAGCAAAATCACCACCAGAGACATTAAGCCCATCCTGGCGCATCTTTTCAATCGACTCCATCGCTAATAAACTTACCTGCCGATGCCAATTACCGCTATGAGCATCACCTTCAAGTCCATAATTAGCTATTAACTTACCTGGTCCACTTAGCGGAATCTTTTTTTCACCTTTGTCTTGACTAATATTGATGGAAACAACCTTTCCTTCTTGCCTCAATTGATATTATTCTCTCCTTCTTTTATTTCTACTTCTTTCAACTCCTCATCTTCCAACTCCTCATTCTTCTAAAGCCCCATAATCTCCACCAATAAACAAAGATTACTCTTCTTCTCTAAAACAAGATCTCAATAGCTTGATAAGGACATGCCTTAAGGCAGAAACCACAAACTATGCAACGTTCAGAATTAAATGAAATTTTCATCTTATCTCGATCGATACTTAAGGCACGAGATGGACAAAGAGGAATACAAGCACTACAATGAATACATCTTTCTTCATTCCACCGGACATCCTTGGCTAATGGCTGAATACTTATTCTTAAATTCTTCAAATAGTCTATTCCTTTGTCTAATGATCCTTTTTTTCCACTGATCTCTAAGACCATTCTCCCTTTTTCATTAGGATTAATCTTAGCACTTAGAATATTAACCATCAAATCATAGTCCTTAATCAGGTGGTAAGTAATGGGCTGCTCTATAGTCTCTTTGGGAAATGTGAGTACCATTCGTTTCTTAATCATCTTTTCACCTCTTCTGGCCTTTCTTTTAGAGACTTAGAGGTAATCTCAGAATTAACGGAGGGGAGCATTTGGACCGGCTCACTTAAAAGAAATTCACCTTTTTTAATCCATTCCTTGAGAGTATTAGCTATTTCTCTGGCCTTAGCGTAGCTGGAGAGCGATCCAGTGGGAACTTCCTTATCTTGAACCATTATTTTGCCACTCTTAAGTTGATCATAGTTTACTTCGGCTAAGCTTCCAATCTTTCCCTGGGGATAAGCTTCGCTGTAATCTATCACCTGGGTATAGATTTCCTCATCTTTAACGGCTACATATCTACAAATCTCTTCATTGAGAATGGGAATAGGCACCCCAATTCCTACCGCTAAAGTAACGCCATAACCAGTCATACTTACTCCTCTAAGCCACTGTGATTTCATCTGCTTTAGATCGCCAAGCACCGCTAAAGTTCCAGCCGGGCACCTCGGGACATCATTCTCTCCCCGGAAGACCTTTGGATTATGTTGAGTTCCTTGCCAGACTACATATCCTATACCGCCACCCAAGAAGATGCGACTACCAATGCCAATGGTAAGGTATAAGGGATCATTTAATAAAGGAGAAAGTTGCCCAGCACTGCAGTAAATAGCATTACCTAACTTGGGTAACAAGACTCCCAAATAAGTATAGATAATCTTCTCAGAAAGGTTCACCGCTACATTATAATTCTGATAAGCATTTCTCGGATTAAAGAGTACCACCTCATTTAAGTCCTTAATATTAATCCAAGTTTCAAGTTCTTTTCTTGGATAACAGTCTGTTCCATAAGAGGTAGCCTTCAATCGAATATCCTTCCCCGCCACTAATTCTTCAATCACATGTCCCCCTCCGTACTTAAATGCTCCTGGGTAGATAGTATTGGTTGGGTCATTTTCTAAAAGCTCGGCGGCACCAAGATAAGCATCTACCGCTGCTAATCCGGCATAAGCAGGAACATCATTTAGCCAGACTTTTTGGGCTTTAATTTTAGGTTTAGAATGGCCAAAGTTAAAATAGACTCCAGAGGAACACATTGGACCAAAAGTACCAGTAGTAACTACATCCACCTCTTTGGCTGCCTGGCTAAGGCCTTTCTCATCCACTAAATCAATAATCTCTTCGGCGGTTACCACCACGGCCTGACCTTTTTTAATCTGCTCATTAATCTGAGCAATTGTTTTAGTCATCTTCTATACATCCTATCATTAATCTGAGCAATTGTCGTCTTAGTCATCTTCTATACATCTGCTCATTAATCTGAGCAATTGTTTTAGTCATCTTCTATACATCCTATCCTCCAATAGCTGACATTTGACGACCAGTTGGGCTTTTTAGTTGAAACTGATGAGCAGCTGGTTTATCACTCATTGCCTGAACAATAATCCTTTCTAATTCCTCATCTGATGCCCCTTGACGCAAAACTTGTTTCAAGTTAACCTCTATATTTTGTCCCAAACAAAGCCGCAAATGGCCATCTGGAGTAAGTCTAATACGATTACACCTCTCACAGAAATGGTCACTTATTGGTGAGATAAACCCAATCTTTCCTACGGCTCCAGTTATTTGATAGTATTTTGCTGGACCATTGCCCGGCAACCCATCACTGAGAATAAGATTAAAGTTATCTGCCAATCTCTTCCTAATAAGATTGGTAGATAAAAATCGTCTTACCCAAAAATCCTTTTGTTGTCCAATAGGTATAAGTTCTATAAACCTAACCTGAATTGGCTTATCCAAAGTCAGGTTAGCAAACTTCTCCACCTCGTCATCATTAATTCCTTTCATAACCACCATATTTATCTTCAGAGGACCAAGCCCAACCCTTAATGCCTCTTCTATTCCAGCAAGCACATCACTTAAATTTCCACCGCCAGTAATTCTGGCATAACGTTCCTTATCTAAAGAATCCAGACTCACATTAATCCTTCTTATCCCTGCTTCTTTTAATCCTACCGCCAACTTTGCCAATTTGGCAGCATTAGTAGTCAAAGATATCTCTTCAAGCCCCTTTATTTTTATCAGTTCCTTGATAAGATAGATGATATTCTGTCTAACTAAAGGCTCCCCACCAGTAAGCCGTACCCGACTAACACCTAACCGAACCAGAAGTAAAGTAAGCCGGATAATTTCTTCGTAGCTCAAGATATCCCTTTGCCTTTTCTTATCTACTTCTTTCCATGATTGGCAATAGATACAATGTAGATTACACATATCCGTGATAGAAAGCCGTAAGTAGTTTATTTGACGATGATAATTATCTCTAAGCATAAATTCACTCTATTTTACCTAAGAAGCCTCTTAATTTCTCACCATCTTTCGGATAAGGTATTTTTAGACTAAAATTTCTCCATTATTTTCCAAAAAAACACTTTACTAATACTATATCTTGTGGCAAATGTAAAGGATTTATTTACGGATATTGGGACATTTTCATTTGCGGATGACACATTAAAACTTTTTATTTGACAGATTAATATACTTTATGATTTAATAATTTTGGGTTTAAATTGTAAATTAAAGATTTTAAGAAGAAAATGCTTGACAACGTTTTCAAGATAGGAGGTGAACTATGTTTAATCTTGGTATGCCAGAACTTCTGATTATTCTGGCTATTGCCCTGGTTATTTTTGGGGCAAACAAACTCTCGGGGATCGGTTCTTCCCTGGGTAAAGGGATAAGGGAGTTCAAACGAGGCATCAAGGACATAGAAGAAGAGGTAAAGCCGGATTCAAAAGATTGAGAAGAGAAGAGGACACTAAGAAGCTTACCCTGATTGAACATCTTAATGAGTTAAGATGGAGACTGATAGTATGTCTTTTTGCCATTGGCCTTTCGGCCATTCCAGGCTATTTATTTTCGGATAAGCTCTTATCTATCCTGGTCCGTCCGGTTGGTAAACTTGTCTTTCTTGCTCCAACCGAGGCCTTAATGGCTAAATTAAAACTTGGCCTCTTTGGTGGATTTTTTCTTGCCCTACCGGTGGTCCTCTATCAGGTTTGGGGATTTATTTCCTGTGGACTGACTGCTAAGGAGAAGAGATACATCCTTATTTATTTTCCCTTCTCTATTCTTCTCTTCTTGGTCGGGGTAGGTTTCTGTTATTTTTTTGTCCTTCCCTTAGGGGTGAAGATTCTCCTTAGCTATGGTGGTGAGTCTCTTGAGCCGATGATCTCCATCATGACCTATCTCTCCTTTGTGATGACGCTTCTTATCTCTTTTGGGATAACCTTTGAATTACCCTTGGGGGTATTATTTCTCACAAGAATTGGTCTTATAAAACCTCGATTCCTTTCAAGGAATCGCAGATACGCCATCTTAATCATTTTTATTGTAGCTGCAATTCTTACGCCAACGGTAGATATAGTCAATCAATTATTTCTGGCTATACCTCTTCTTCTGCTCTATGAGTTGAGTATTATCATCTCAAGATTGGTATCACCACCTCGTGGGAATAGAAAAGATTAATGGTGAATAGGACTTGGAAGTTAGTCAGTTGTTATGCCCAATGAAAACTGGTTTGCAAAAAACTCTGGTTTTTCGTTATTGTGGATATCTTCTATGATTTAGTAACCCGCAAGGCTGGTGAATTTTCAGCCTAAAGGACTCAATATCTTTGTATCCGTAAGCCATACGTTTAAGCCGCTTGATTTTATTGTTAATCCCTTAACTATTGATGATGGACCGTAGTTTATCCTGGAAGCCTATGCAACAATTCTAAAGGTTTCTACCGTGCTTGAAACGGAACTTCCCCCTACCATTAATAAATTCCCTTTAAAATGAACAAGTTACAACCTTAAACTGTCAATGTAGTTATAATGAACCAGACCTGCTAAAGAAAAATGTGGACATCCCTGAGATAAAGAAACTCTGTGCCGGATGCAAGAGAAAAGAGCAAGCCAAGAGCTATATCCTTATTCCTGAAGGAGTAAAGACAAGATGATGAAGATAAGAAGTTTTGAGTTTAGCCTGAGGGAATTGGCAGGGTCTATGGGTGATTTTGGCACCTTGTTTCCGCTGGCTATTGGCTATATTGTTGTCTGTGGGTTAAATCCAGCAGGATTTTTGGTGATGATGGGGTTGACAAATATCGTCACTGGTTTAATCTATAAACTGCCGATGCCCCTTGAGCCAAAAAAGGCAGTAGCCGTCTATGCCATAGCTAACCATTGGACACCGTCTATGGTCTATTCCTGTGGGTTTAGTCTGGGGCTTTTCTGGCTCATTCTCTCCTTCAGTGGGCTGATGGAGAAGGTTTTGAGGCTTATTCCAAGATGTGTTGTCCGTGGGATTCAGGTCTCACTGGGTATAATGCTTGGGATTTTTGGGCTTTCTATGATAAAAGGTGTAACCTTAGATGGATGGGGTTTGGGAGCACTTTCTATTCTTATTATTATTCTTCTTAGAGAGAATAGATTTGCACCAGCGGCTATTGTTCTGATGGTGCTTGGGGTAGCAATTCCAGCCCTGAGAGGGGAGTTAGCTGGAAAGGTTAGCCTGGTGGTTTCCCTTCCACCCATATTTATCCCAGAACTAAAGGAGATGGGTAAAACCTTTATTTTAGCTGGGATTGCCCAGATTCCCTTGACCCTGACCAATGCCGTCATTGCCTGTGCCGCACTTATTCGAGAGTATTTTCCAGCCAGACCCGTTTCAGAGAAGAAGCTCCTTGTCAATCAAGCGGTGATGAACCTTATTACCCCATTCTTTGGAGGTATGCCAATGTGTCATGGTGCCGGAGGTCTTGCCGGGCAATACTACTTTGGGGCAAGGACAGGCGGGACAAATATTATAGAGGGCTTAATTGAGATAAGTTTAGGGCTGTTTTTATCCTCATCCATTGTCGCTATCTTCTATGTCTTTCCTCGGTCTATTATTGGAGCGATGCTCATTATGGTTGGAATATCCCTCTTAAAGTTTGCCAAGGATGTGACAAAGAAAGATCTTCTCCCTATGAGCATAACGATATTCATCTCAGTGCTGACTAAGAATATGGCTATTGGGTTTGGCGCAGGACTCCTCTGCTTTTATCTCGTCAGGAGATGGTTTTAATGGTGTGTTTAACGGTGTGGTGGATTTGGTCAATCCTGTTGTTTGTGGTAAGCTTTCTTATAGGCATAGTAACTGTGCTTGCTGGGCGTTACGCACCGTCCGCTGCAACGACTTGTTAGGGCATTTCTTTCCCATTTTTCCAAAGTTCATATTCACTGATGTCTATATTTGCATCCCAAGCAACTGCATAACCACCTGGTTCCACATGTACATTCTTGAAGTAAGCGAAGCTTTTCAAAGGAGCAAACATCTCACGGTTTAATAAAGGGGTGACATCATAGCTCTTTTTTTTATCATTAGTAAATTTAATGATAAGTGTATATGCGTCAGAAATTTGTACATCTTGAATTCTTGGAATATTCATGGTTATCACTCCAAAGGTGGCAATTTTCTAAACTCCTGTGTTTCCCAGATGTTTTTTAACTCATCTTTATACATTATTACCCATTCCTTAACCAATTTCTTTGCTCGAGTTGGCAAATCACCTTCTATCATTTCTAATGTTTCAATATTGAACAAAGCGATATATTCTCCATATATGGCATGAAAATGTGGTGGTGGATGATCTCCAAAGAATAATTTGATTATAATTCCGTAGAATCTTGTTATTTCTGGCATTTTATCCTTCTTTGTTTATCGCCCTAACGACAAAAATAACCAGCTCTGCCTGGTTCATTTTTTTGTTAGACTTTGCTTTGCTGTCTTTTCTTTTGGTTTATCGAACTATTGTGAATTCCATATTCAATTTAAGGTCTGACCCCAACTCTGTCTCACCGAGAATTGCTGAATATTGAAGGACAAGAAATATAGCAATCAAATAATTCCATATTCTTTGCATTTATTAAGTATCAAATCTTTGTTCTTACAGTTTTCAAGAATAGAGTAATTATTTTTCAATGGCTCAATAATTCCAAGTCCCTTGCTTTTTGTTCCCCAGATGGCAATAAGGATAGTCGGAATGAAATACATATCAAATGCCCCATTCTCCAATGGTTTTAAACCAATGATGACATCAGAAATTTCTGGAGATTGGGTATAGGTTTTAACATCAGATTTATATTCTCTGTCAACTCCACCTCTTGTGCCTCCAGTAAAACTTACATTTGTTCTTGCTGTTCTAACTTGTGCTCTAATAATGTCTTCACCGCCTGTTTCAAGTTTTCTGACAATTATTATGTCGTAAGGTGATAGAGGTAAATCCACAAGAGAAACATTTTGATATTTTTTCATTAAAAGACCAACAACGATATGCTCATTAGCAAAACCTTCTATTGATGCTTGTCTTCCTTTGTCTTCTGTATTTGGCATATTTTACTTCCTTAAAACTATAATCCAGTCAGTATTAATTCTTTCCCCTCTTGGAACTTTTATAAAATGTTTTATAATTTCTGAGGCAAAATAATTTTCAACCTTAAAACCGATATTCTTAGCTAACTCCATTATGTATTTCCAGTTTTCAAATAATTCACCTCGGATTTTATTATTTCCAACAACGACTATATATCTTCCCTCCTTCTTTAAGGATTTATAAACCTCTAATAAATTTAATCTCATATCGTCCAAATATTTAAAAGCTATATATGACCGCCTTGGATCCTTATTGAAAATTTTTGAAAGAGTTATATCTGCTTCCTCAACCCCGATTTCATGTAATTTCTTATATTCGCTTGATGAAACACTCTCTGTTCCTACATATTTTTTCTTTAAAGGAGTTAATGAGCCGCTGGTTAATCCTAACCAGTAGCTTTCAAGTTGGTGTGTTCTTGGATAATCCACCGCGTTAGCATATGGTGGGGAGGTTACTGCTAAGTCAAAATAGTCTTGATAGTTAATATTCCTCGCATCTATTGTATCAGGAAAACTAACACTTATACCCAACGGACAGTTTTGAGAAAACTCTATCATTTTTGGGACACTAATCAGTATAACTTCAGTAAATTTTTTCAGGGCATCAGCAGGGTAAACTTTTTTATTTAATTTTTTCCGTATTACAGTTCTTGTACAATTATCATCAGCATTTGACACACTACGTATTATAGACGAAAAACAAATTCTGAAGAAATCTTTTATATTTTTAGATATATCAAGAGCGTTTATGATTTTTTTTAGATATGCCAGTTCAAGAATAATTTCTTTATTAAACCAATTGTCTCTGTAAGGGAAAACAGGTATGTCTTCTTCAGAAATTTTTGAAGGTTTATAGTTCAATATGAATCTCAAAAGATATTTTTGAGCTAACTGCAATTCGTCTTCATCTAAAGGTGTAATCTTTACTTTTGAAAGATAGCGAGAAAATGGGTCAATATCAATACCAATAGAGGGTCTTCTTGTTAGAAGTGCTTCTATATTTGTTGTGCCACTGCCTGCAAATGGGTCAAGAATTAAGTTGCCTTCTTTAGAATAGCGTTTTATAAGCCATCGTGGAAGCTCGGGGAAAAATTTAGCAGGATATTTGTGTAAGCCGTGGGTAAGAATACTTTGGTCATAGCTGATAAATAAAAATCTATCTCCGTCTTTAACTGGTAAATCTGGCGGAATTTCTCCATCAACTCGAATAATTTTTTCTCCGAATTCATTTACTATTTCTTTAATATTATCTAATTGATGATTACTAAATAAAACCGTTTGTTGAAGCTTACTATCAGATAAGCCATTACGTCTGCCATTTTTTCTTGCGACTTTTGATTTTATTTCATCTAATGAAATCGGATAATAAATTGACTGTACTAAAGTTTGCATTTTTAACCTCGTTTTATTGTAGCACTTTTCATCACTTTATATTATTATTTCTTTGTCTAACCATAAAAATAACCAGCTCCTTGTCTGGTTCATTTTTTTTGTTAGGCAATTGCTTTACTTCGCTGTCTTTTTTCTTTTATTCTCTTTTTCTCTTCTGTTGAGCAAATTCTGCTTTCTACATTCAAGGTTTGACCCTAATCCAACCTTAATCTATTTTTTCCCTTCCATTAATCTTGTTTATCATTTTCAACAAAGAAATCATGGTCTTCAGTTAATTCTTGTTCAATCAACTTTGTGGTATTTAGTTGTATATCATCTTTATATAGATATTGCATATCAAGGGTTTCTATTGCTGCACGGATATAAGTTCTAACAGGTTGGCTACCTTGTCGTTGTATCAATTCCAAAGAATTAAAAGGAATCTCTGATTGCCAACTATATGCCTTGTTATGAAGCAAGGCTACTTTATCTAATAATTGTGCAAGTTCCTCATCGGTTACAGGTAATACATTTAAGCATTGTTCACTAATAGCTTTTGAAAAAAATGATTTAATTTCCTCTTTTTCTTTTTCACCAAACCTTTCTTGAGCTAATTCTGGCATAATATCTCTATCATTATCGTTTTTTCCAAACCAAATATCATCCTGTAATCTATTAGCTGCAGCCGCAAGTGTATAGATTGGGTATTTTTGTTCCTTTGACCAATTTAAAAGCCAGTTTAAATTCTGATAAGCTTTTAATCTGGCAACCTTCCCTAATCTACCCATTAACTCTACTTCATCTATTAAAATAACCCACCCATTATAGCCACAAAATTTTGTTACATCTGCAAGCAAGCCAAAATATGCAGTTGCATGGTCGGTTTGCTTAAAGGTGTCAAACTTAGGAGGAGCTGTTTTTTTTAATTCTCTATAAATTCTGTTAAATTCTCCTTTTGGTGCTCTTTCACCCATAAGATCACTATAAAATCTATGTTGCTCTTCACCTTCAGTAGAAAGGGATGTTTCAAAAATTAATGCTGGTAAAGGATGGATGTATCTATCAAAGTTTTGTATCGGTGTATCGGGTAAATATTTTACCTCTTTTTTACTTAATATTCTATGGATACCGTATGCAGTAGAATCCGGAGTTATAATTCGTGGAGCAACTCTTGTGTAAAATTTAAATAAATTATGGCAAGATACTTCTCTGCTTAAAGAAACACGACTTACCG
>Ga0180009_10006374_pt1 | contig 12389 bp, 15 predicted proteins | sample OS_PC_MetaG_FD_123537 | JGI IMG/M metagenome (GOLD analysis project Ga0180009, IMG submission 123537) | Groundwater microbial communities from the Aspo Hard Rock Laboratory (HRL) deep subsurface site, Sweden - OS_PC_MetaG | ecosystem: Environmental > Aquatic > Deep subsurface > Groundwater...
GAATTTATCGAGACGCTACTTTTTAAAAAGCAGAAAGCACAAGGAGACAAAATATGAAGATTGCCGTAAGTGGTAAGGGAGGCGTGGGGAAGACTACGTTTGCCGCCTTTCTAATTCGGGCCCTCGCGGACGAGGGGAAACGTGTTCTGGCCATTGACGCCGATCCCGATGCCAACCTGGCCCAGGCCCTTGGCGTCAAAAACAGCGGTGAAATAGTACCCATTTCACAAATGAAGGGTCTGATTGAGGAAAGAACCGGGGCCAAGGCGGGTACTATGGGACAGTTTTTTAAACTGAATCCTAAAGTTGACGACCTGCCGGAGAAACTGTCCGTCGAAGTAGATGGCGTAAAAGTAATGGTTATGGGAAGTGTCAAAACAGGTGGGGCAGGATGTGTATGTCCCGAGAGCATCCTCCTCAAGAATCTGGTGAGGCATATTGTGCTCGCCCGGGATGAGGCAGTGGTAATGGATATGGAGGCCGGTTTGGAACACCTGGGCCGGGGTACGGCCATGGCCGTTGACCGGCTGGTGGTCGTGGTGGAACCCGGAAGGCGGAGCATTGAGACAGCGCATCAGATCGGCAAACTGGCGGGAGATCTCAGGATAAAAAAACTGAGTTTTGTGGGCAATAAGATCCGGTCGGACAAGGACAGGGATTTCTTGTTGAAGCAAATGCCTGATTTTCATTTTCTGGCTTTTATCCCTTTCTGCAATGGTATCATTGAGGCGGACCTGGAGGGTCGCCCACCATACGAAAAAGACAAAGAAGGGCTCAAGATAGTTAAAGAAACGCTGGAAGAACTTGAAAGTTAAAGTATTTAAAGGAGGTTACCAATGAGTAAAAGAATACACAATTTTAATGCTGGTCCGGCTGCATTGCCTTTGCCTGTTTTGGAAGAAATACAGGCAGAACTCTTAGATTTCAAGGGCTCCGGGATGTCTATCCTGGAGGTGAGCCATCGTTCCAAGTGGTTTGACGACGTGATAAATGAGGCAGTTGAAAGCACAAAAAGTCTCTTGAATCTCGGTGAAGATTTCCACGTCCTTTTTATCCAGGGTGGTGCCAGCCTTCAGTTTTGCATGATCCCGATGAATCTAAGCCTGGAAGGGAAACCGCTGGATTTCATCAACACAGGCACATGGTCCACCAAAGCCATAAAGGAGGCCAGGATACAGGGGAAGGATGTACGCGTGATCGCCTCTTCCGAGGATAAGGGGTTCTCGTATATTCCAAAAGACTTCAAAGTAGATGAGGATGCAGCGTATCTCCATTTTACCTCGAATAACACGATCAAAGGCACTCAGTGGGCCAAATTCCCTGAAAGCGGAAATGTTCCGCTTTTCTGCGACATGTCTTCGGACATCATGAGCCGGCCTTTTGATGCAAAGCCTTTCGGGTTGATCTATGCGGGAGCACAGAAGAACATAGGGCCTGCTGGCACTGCAATGGTAATTATACGAAAGGACATGCTCGAAAGAGTCCCTGATAACATCCCCACAATGTTGAAATACACTACATTCAGTGAGACAAATTCCATGTTCAATACGCCGGCCTGCCTGGTCATTTATGCGACCAATCTGGTTCTCAAATGGCTTCAAGAGACCATTGGCGGACTTGAGGAAATGGAGAAGGTCAATAAAGAGAAGGGAGCCCTCATATACGGCTTTATTGATCAATCCGATTTCTATCAGGGCACTGCGGCCAGAGACAGCAGGTCCCTGATGAATGTGACCTTCAGGCTTCCGAACGAGGACCTGGAAAAAAGATTTGTGGCTCAGGCCATGGAAGAGGGGCTGGGAGGCCTGAAAGGACACCGTTCAGTTGGTGGTTGTCGGGCTTCCATCTACAATGCCACAGATATCTGGGCGGTAAAGGACCTGGTGGCATTCATGGCAGAATTTGAGAAAAAAGAGGGATAAAACCGCTTTGCGGTCTTAATTCGAGGTTACAGGTTTGAAAAGGACAAGAATCGCTGAAATCCTTTCTTCAGGAGAGATTGGCGCCCGCTTCACAATAATGGGCTGGGTGAGGACGAAAAGAGACTCAAAGGGCGGGTTTTCTTTTATTGAAGTAAATGACGGATCTTGTATGGGCAGCCTGCAGATAATAGCCGATGGAAAACTGCCAAATTACAAGGATGAGATTATTTCATTAAACACCGGGTGCTCCATCAAGGTCACGGGTTTATTGGCGGCCTCCCCTGGCAAGGGTCAAAGGGTAGAGCTTCAGGCAGATGAGGTCAATGTTGTGGGGTGGGCTGACCCTGCTGTTTACCCCCTTCAGAAGAAGCGGCATTCCTTTGAATTTCTGCGAACCATTGCTCACCTGAGGCCTCGAACCAATACTTTTGGAGCTGTGGCAAGGGTGAGAAATATCATGAGCTATGCCATTCACTCCTTTTTTCAGGAGAGAGGTTTTATTTACATTCATACACCCATTATCACTGGAAGCGACTGCGAGGGGGCCGGAGAGATGTTCAGGGTGACCAAATTTAACCTGGACCAGATCCCCCAAAAAGATGGGCATGCTGATTTTACACAGGATTTTTTTGGAGGACCTGCCTCTCTGACCGTGAGCGGACAGCTTGAAGCCGAAATCTATGCACTTGCCATGGGAGACGTTTACACTTTTGGACCCACCTTCAGAGCAGAAGATTCAAATACGTCCCGTCACCTGGCTGAGTTCTGGATGGTTGAACCCGAGATGGCCTTTTGTGATCTCCAGTGCAATGCAGAGTTGGCAGTTCAACTGCTGAAATACATTTTTGCCCATGTGCTGGAAAACTGTGAAGAGGACATGAAATTCTTTAACCGGTTCATAGATTCTACAGTAGTGGATACCCTTGAGAAGCTGGTGTCACAGGATTTTGAATACCTGACCTATACGGAAGGGATAGAAATTCTCTTAAAAGCAAAGGAAAAGTTTGAGTTTCCGGTCAACTGGGGATGCGACCTTCAATCGGAACATGAGAGGTACCTTTGCGAAAAGGTCTTTGACAAGCCGCTAATACTTGTGGACTACCCAAAAGAGATAAAGGCCTTTTACATGAAGCTGAACGAGGACGGAAAGACAGTGCGCGCAATGGATGTGCTGGTGCCAAAGATCGGAGAAATCATCGGCGGGAGCCAGCGTGAAGATGACCATGATACCCTGGTTGAAAGGATCAAGGAGATGAACCTTAACCCTGATGATTACTGGTGGTACCTGGAATTAAGAAAATTCGGGTCAACTCCTCACTCCGGTTTTGGACTTGGATTTGAGCGCCTTATTCAATTTGTGACCGGTCTCGCCAATATCAGAGACGTAATTCCCTTCCCGAGAACCCCCGGAAATGTGAGCTTCTGAGTCTTATCGTGGCGAGTCTTCCTTGAAGCATTATGATCAGGTGAACTCGGACAGCCTCTTAGGTACGTTGTTGGCTACATTCAGCAATTTTTTGTTAATGACGTAACGACGTCTCTAAGAGCTTCCAGATTGAATGGCTTTATCAATAGAGAATTGAAGAATTCCTTGCTAATATCATTTTCACTAAACCCGGTAATCGCCACTATGGGTGTGGATGACCTATCCGAGCCCCTGATATATCTGGCAACTTCGCAACCATTCATCCTGGGCATACGAATATCGGTAATGACTAAATCGAAATCACAGCTTTTATCAAAGTGTTTGATTCCTTCTTCCCCATCGTGAGCAACTTTTACTTCATAACCCATTTCTGTAAGAAATGAGCGTAAGAGGTAGCAGATGTTCTTATCATCATCAATAACGAGAATGTAGCCCATAGGATCTCCAAAATACTGATTAACACTGACAGGTTTGGGTCTCTTTCCTACCCTTCAAGACTTGTGCCACATCTCTATTGAAATAAGTATTGATTTAAATTCTAAATAGTTAGCCTAATTTCATCGAAATAACCCTGATAGAGAAACTGACAAAACCTGACACAGGCTGTCAAAATGTGTCAAATAGACCACATCTTCCCGGCTATACTGCCTCAAGCCTGTTTGCGAGGCATTGCCAGGCCCATTTGGCTATCCGATCTCTATCAGACAAAAAGACAGGCTGCTTTTTCATGGGGATGAATTACATGCCAAAATGGCATCTCATAGGTCACTTTGCCGTAGTTGGAATGGGGGAACGTAATTTGGGGGGGGAGAACAGGTTTGCTCACGTAGCCTATTCCTTAGATCAACGGTTTTCCTCTTAAGGTCAGTTATCGCAATATTCCAGGATAACCCCTGTTGACACATGTTCATGGGGTTCTTCGTCAATAAAATCCCCCTCCTGATATGTGATTTTCCCTCTATATTCTTCCTTTACCACATATTCTCCATCTTCATTTACTTGAATGAGTATCTCGGAACATGAGCCACAATACGGCCCTTCTTTTTCCTGGCCTCCCTCCCAAACATAGGGTATCCACCCCTCATTTATGGCTTCATCAATGGAATCTACTTCGATTCCGCATATAGCACATTTCATTATTTATCCTCCATTATTTCAAGATTTGTTTTACAGAAGAATTCCTCCCATGCCAAGAAAAATATATGTTCTGGTTCCACAAACGACTTTATGACCAATTTCTTTTAAGAAATTACGATTTTTTATGGCCTGTTATCCATGGCTGGGAAAAAAGGAACAGAAAAATAATCTTAAAAGAGTTGTTGAATATATATGAATGTATGTGATAAAGTATTTCTTGGTGAGATGGTGACTACGGGTCCAAGTACCGGGATCATGTCTTTGCCCCGGGGCGTCAGGACAAGTTCCATTGGGAACCTTTTAATCCTGTTTTTCAGGAGCGCCGACATGTGTGTAGCGCCATCTCACTACCTCTTTTCACTTACCCTTACAGTATCCCTTGCTGTGTTCGTTGTCATTCTGTGCCTCTTTTTGGAATTGACGCATCATTTGACTAAGAGTTTCCCGCCTGCCCCAGCCCCAATAGAAACTGAAAAAAGCCCTTTCCCGCAGAATATACAGGGGTGTTATTAGTATATTTTGATTAAAATACAAGGTAAAAAAGATCGGATTGGTCCCTATCCCCGTCATCCTTGTCAATAACAAGCTGAAACAACATTCATTTAAGTGGAGCGAAAGGTAAAAGGGTCAGAACCATGATACGGCACTGGTTCCAGGGCGAAAATATATTAGAAAGGGCGCTTATAATCTCTTTGATCCTGATTCTTCAGAGGTTTAAATCCCCAAACAGGCGGCAGGTATTGTCAAACACAGTTTCCATTACCTCCTCCTTGCTTATGTTTTTTATCCCTGCGATTGCGTTAATGGAAATCACCGCATTGGCAGGTTCGTTGCGCTCATCTGGCGACGAGTTTGTTCCGCTCATTGCTGATAAAAGAAATCATTGCTTTGGCTTTGTTTAAATCGAGGTGAGTAGGGTAGAGACCCGCCGCTGGCTTCAGTTCAGGGTGGTTTGCACCCAGTTCAATATTTCGCTTAGCATCAGAAAGATTCTCGCCTACGGCTATGATAGCGCCCACGCCGGCCGCTCGTGCCCTTTTAATAACCGCGGTCCGATCAGTGTCGAAAACAGGATCGCACAGGTGGGCATGCGCATCTACAATTCTATGATTAGGAAATCCCAATAGTTGATTCTTGTGCTTACAATAATTCATTCAGGTCCACTGACCGTTTTCGCATCTAAGTTAAAATCCGGCTTGCCTATGCCCCAGGGGGTATCGCCTTTCCTGTATCGTTCTTTGTAACGCTTTTCGACCCTCATTTTTCTCTTATTTAAAAAACTAATCCTAAAAGGGCCGAGATAGCCGGGGGATGAACTTTATAGAGCTTCACCGCTCCTGATTCAGGGTTAGCGAAAATTGAAATCGAAATGGTTTAAGACAGAGTTGATCAAAACTTTTTCATTGTCTTATGGCGCCTCTTTTGCGCTTTAGCTTGTTTTTTCTTCCGCTGGACGCTCGGCTTATCATAAAAGCGTCTTTCCTTGATTTCCGAGAAAAAGCCCTCCTGGGTCAACTTCCTCTTAAGATCTTTAATGGCCTTTTCTATTTGATTATTGTGGACAATTACCTTCATATTTCAACTTCCTCCCAAACACGTAGCGAGAGATTGTAGCGGAATTTCTGTCCTTCGTCACTTCCCATACTACCTACAGAATGAAAATACCCCCGAAATAGAACCCTTACCGAAGTTTAATTTGAAAATCGGGTTGGACAGGGGCCCCACCAGGAATAGGTCAAATGCCTTTACTACAGGTCAAGGCTCTATAAATCTGTTTCCGGCCCTTCTATTTGAGAGTATGTAGCAGGGATCAAAGAAGTATCCGACAAGCCGTCCAGACTTGTGTCGGTTATTCTATCATTCACACCGAAAGCCGTCAATTGTTTACCCCTGATTATTGAATAGCGATAGCAATATTCTCTGTTGTTCCGCTCACATTTTGTTAGACGCAACTTGCCCTTCACATCATCGAGTGGTTGATCAACAGATTTGAGCCATCCTCTAATTTGCGTGCTTACCTCTGAGATTCGCTTAACGAGAGACATTGTTCTCGGCAAGGTGATTATTTTGGATTCGAGCATATTAGTTCCTTTAGGTGACATTACTCACTAAAAAAGCCGCCATCAGGACATGGTTCGCCCTTTGAAAGGCCGGAGCGATTTAAGCAGCTTAAAGAATCTCTTTATTCCAAAAAGTGGGTGGTCTATATTCAAAAGCCGATTAAACGCCCTGAATACGTGCTTCAGTATCTTGGCCGTTTTTTACCCACCGGCAAGATCCATATCTTCCAAATCATCTATTGGTATGAGATCGTTATTGATATTGCCAATAAAAACCTTCAACCCCTGTACATCTCCAATATTTTCATCCTCGAGATCATCTTCGTCATTCGGCATCTTATATTCTCTTGAAGTATGGCCTTTTCTTGACTCAATTTTTTCATACTCGCGTTGGCAACTAATACACCTAGTTGCATCAGGAATCACAGATAGTCTTTCCATGCTTATCCTATCACCACACTCTTCGCACCAACCAAAATCCTCATCCTTTGAGACCTTGTTAATACGGGCCTCTATTTTTTTTAATTCAGAATACTTCCTCTCGAGAAGAATGTAGTATTGCTGTGTTGATATTTCATTGTTAGCACGATCTATTTCTTCAAAAAAATTATCTGATGATCTATACTGTTCAAAGGCTTTACTGCCCTCTTTCAGGCCTTCAATAACCGTTTCAATTTCATGTTTTTTTATAAGAAGATTTTGGATAAATAGATCACGGGGATCTCTATTGTTCTGTTCTTTTTGATCATCCATGATTTAACTCCTTTGATTTCGCTAATATCCCAACCCGAACTCTTTTGTTTTATAATTATCGCTCTGGCAAGGGAGAGCAATATCCAGGCCTTGTTTCATACCTTATTAATATAAATAAACGGGTCATATGCAAAAAATTAAAGATCAATAAGGTACGAAATATAGAACACCCCATGAATTACATCGGGGTAGGAAGCGAAAGAATAATAATCAATTTTCCCCCTTTGTCAACCATAAATTTCATTGGCTAAATGACCAATGTTTACAGTAGGTTAATGCCATATCTCGACCCACAGAACCGCCATCTGGGTTATGAAATTATTTATTCTTAAAAGTGATACCGAGAATCCCAGCCGCTACGTTGGATCGATGCGCTAAAAAATGTGCTCCAGTCAAGGCGAACATTTGTCAGGATGAGTTTACAAAAAGATGACTACTACAAATTATATTTTAAAGGTCAAGCCTCCGGCCTGTGGAGCCTACGCCCCGGAGGGGAAATAAAGCAATTACTCGTCCCGCTCGTAAAAGGAGGGAATAACTAACTCCACAGATTTATCCGCTTAGGCGGATTAACGCAGGGATTGGGGAAAAGGGCCATTTCTGGATGGAAACTATCTATTCGCGTATTATATAACGGGAACTGACACGTTTCGCCCCAAAGAAATCTTTTGTGAATTTTTCAGCTTTTTCTACATCATATTTCTTGCAGGAAAAGATATTTATGTATGCCGCCCCTGTTTTTTCGGAAAAATGGCCGGTGATAGAACTTGTCTCGATGAATTGGAGGAGGGAATATCCTTTGGTGTGCTCCTGCTTTTCTCCGAAGTATGGTGTCATGGGTTCACCGTATGGTTTCATGTCAATAACATCGCATATCTCCCGAGCATAGCGTTTAATAGATTCTTCAGTAGAGATGCTGCCTTGATCGCATTCATAAAGATCCATTATCAATTCCCATCCAAAGGAAGGCGCTTCCAGGTTCTGCCATTTTTCACTGACCCATTCATTATGTTCTTTCATGGGATTATTCCCCTCTTTACCTCCATGATCTCTATGCGACCGGGTTGGAATTCAGCTTCAAGGATATCCACAGCCCTATGTGGATTAATCCTGCCACAGACAAATACATCGACTGCGGCATATTCAAGTTCCGGCCAGGTATGAATACTTATGTGGGATTCTTTGAGGACAGCTACACCCGAGATGCCGCCATTAGGGGAAAACGTATGAAGATCGATGCTAAGCATGGTTGCACCGCAGGCATCGATAGCCTTGATAAGAATGCTGCGGATCTTAGCAGCATCTGTAAGATATCGCGCATGCCAAAGTTCTGCAAGCAGGTGCATACCCGCATATTTGGTATCACCTTCACGGCCATAGAATTCCTCTTGGGCCATAGGCTCTTTTGCTGTGACTGAAAGGGTTTTCATCGGCGTCCATAAAATCTCCAGAAAATAGTTTATAAGAACTTTTTGCAGCGAACCTTATAAATACCGGGAATAAATAGCCGTCAATTAAGTGCCACAATGTAAGATGGACGATGTATTTATACTATTTTTTCAATAAAATCAAGCAAAAATAAACATACTATTTTAAGTTTTTTGCCACAGATTATATCCTTTGAATGTTCCAAACACGACCAGCCCCACCCGGCCTGCCAGTATCTCCTCGCAAAAAATCAAATGTGGATTGGCGCTGTGAACGTCTTCCCAGAATACAGTCGCAGATCTCAAGGATGTATTCTTCATCATGTTTTGACACGCCTGCCTACACCATTATGCATAACACTTCTTGCCAAAAAAATACTTGGGAGCCGATTAATCTTTACAAAAATTATGGAATTGAGCATGAAATTTCAAGCAGTTATTTTCACAGAAAGAAACCTTAACTTTTTCGGGCCATGAAAGAATTGAAAGAGGGTCGCCTATGTTGCTGATATCCATAGAAATGATCCGGAATTAGGAGATCATATTGGCCCTATAGTGGCATTGTTGAGGTCAAAAGGAGGGGTTTCAGCAGGCGCATATGGCGAGAGCAAAGTGACACTACATTCCGGGGCACGTTTGGCATATAACCCACAGGTGCCATAAGCGCGGGTTCCTGCTCAAATTTGCAAGGAACCAGAGGCGTTGACTCTGATAGCTTGGCGCGACGCCAAATCCACAACCACTCAAAATTCGAATCCAATCCGCACTTTTTGCCGGTTTTCACCTGGAATTTCAAGAAATCTTTCTGATTTATTTAATTGACACTTAAGATTTACACGGTATAATTGAAATATGATTTCAAGGTCTCTAAATCTTCCGTTCAAAAAAAATAGTTTGTTTCTCTTCGGTCCAAGACAGGTGGGCAAGAGTACGCTGGTCCGTCATCTGCTCACCGATGAGGTTTATCTTGAGCTTGATCTGTTAAAAACTGACGTTTTATTAAAGTATAAGACCAACCCCAGTCAACTGAGAAGAGAGTGCGAATTTTTGGCAAAGGAAAAAGATACATTTTATGTTTTTGTTGACGAAATTCAAAAATGCCCTGAACTCTTAAATGAGGTGCATTATCTCATCGAGAAATTCGAGAAAAAAATCCTGTTTATCTTAACCGGTTCGAGTGCACGAAAACTAAAAAAAGCTTCTGTAAATATGTTAGCCGGAAGGGCTTGGCAATTTTTTCTATTTCCATTCACTCATGTTGAGCTTGGCGAAACATTTAATATTGGCGACGCATTAACCAGGGGAACGCTTCCACCCGTAATTGGTGAGTCTACTGAAGATGCCTTCCGGACGCTGGGTTCGTATGCACAGACCTATCTCAAAGAAGAAATACTTGACGAGGCTATTGTCAGAAACATCGGTGCATTTAGTCGGTTCATGGACATTGCGGCCGACCAGAGCGGCAAAATTGTAAATTATACAACTATCGCTCGTGATACCGGAGTGAGTAGCAATACCGTGAAAGGCTATTACCAGATTCTAGAAGACACTCTCATTGCATTAAAACTGGAGCCTTACCTGAAAAGCGCACGTAAACGGCTAACTATGCATCCTAAATATTATCTGTTTGATGTTGGCCTTATAAATTCCATCTGCGGGAGGATTTCCCCATCTTCTGTTCAGGGGACCACCACCTATGGGATGTCTTTTGAACATTTTGTGATACTTGAAACTTACCGCCTGATTCATTATGCTGAGAAACCTTATCGGATATATCACTGGCGCTCTTCCCACGGAGCTGAGGTAGATATGATCATAGAGACAGCAGATGTTTTGTGGGCAATTGAAATTAAATCTAATCCCGTAGTTAAATCAGGAAATCTAACCGGCCTGAGATCTTTTATGGACGATCACCCCAATGCCACATCGCTATGTGTATCTACCTGCGACACACCATACCTGACAGGTGCGGTCCCGGTAATCCCATGGAAAACATTATTCGGAAAAGATTTTTTAAATCTTGTTTAGCAATCATTCGAAGAAAATGTTGTAAAATAACACTTTTCTCACAAGAATTAGTCAATAGTCAATCGCCCTGTTCTTTGCGTTTCTGCGTGATATACAATCCTTAAATCCCTAAATTATCATTCTATTTATATATTTATGCCCGTCCCCCATTCTTACACAAGCGGGGCGATAGAAAAGCCAAAGATTTCGAAGTGGGTATCAAATGCAAAGGCTGTTTTAAGTTTATTTATTTCCATGACTGCAAAACTGGTACAGTCGGTATATGAAAATTCCTGATCTTGATATTTCTTAAAAATCGCCCAGGCCCTTCTTTCTATTTCCCGATCAACGATTATGGTCTCCAACTGATCACTTTTTCTTATTTCGTCTCCAAAGGTTATAGAAGCTTTAGAACCCAGCTTCCTTTTAAGCCTGGTATAGGTCTCATCCAAAACAAAGTTGGTTGTTAGCAATGGATGACGGAATTTAAGGAGTTTTCGAAAGTAGGTTGCGGCCCTTGAATGATATTGATCACTTTTATCCGTAATAGCTATGAATACGCCGGTATCTACAAACTGTTTATCCATTACGATAAATCTCCTCATCGTGTTTCACAGAACCCCAAAAGTCTCCACTTTCTCCTAAGGCGATGATTTTACTGAGGGGATTAACCTTTTCCTTCGATGATATCTTTGACAGGTATTCGGATATTGCCTGACGAACAATCTGCGCCATGGGTATTTTTCCCTCAATAGAGACTTTGTTGAGCATTTGGTGCTGCTCTTCAGTCAAATAGATCTGAGTTCTCACCTTTGTCATTTTAAATCCTCCATGCTATTTATACATTAAAATATTATCATATGTAATGTATATTTACAACCTTTATCGACTTCTTAGGCTAAAACTAACAGAAAAGCTGGATTACCTTGAAGGTTTGGTTGAGTGGGGGAAATTTGATGGTTTCTGAAAAGTCGTCACTCCGGTGAAAACCGGAGTCCAGAAACTCTGTAACCAATTGAAAAAACTGGATTCCGGCTTTCGCCGGAATGACAAAAAATGGTGCTTTTCGACTTTTTGCGAGCTCATCATTTATATTGAGGAATATTCCACAGGCAGGTAATACTTTAAGTAAGATTTTTTTGAGGTGTTAGCCATGCCAAGGGTAACCAGTAAGGGACAGGTAACCATACCCCATCAGATCCGGGGATGAAATTATTTTCGAAATAGACGAAGCAAAGGTTGTTCTCAAAAAAAAGAGCGCTTCAATCGAAAATCTGAAGAAATATGTGGGCTTTCTTACCCATCTGAATGGGAAGAAAACCGACGAGATCATTGACGAACTACGTGGAGAGGCTAATGATTTTGGCCGTTGGTACGAATATACTACTTGATATCTTGATTCCTAACACAGCATATCTTCAATCCTCTCTGAGCTGCCTGTTAAGCATAGGTCAGGATGATGAGCTTACTATTTGTGAGGCGGTATATGCCTGAATTAGGATCTCAATTCTTATCTTCTCAGGATCTTAATAGGTTGGTAACGTTCAAAAGTGTTCGCATGGGGACAATTTGATTGATCGGAATTGAATATCAAAATAGCCTTTAATCCCAAGTTTTTCTTTCCAGTATTGTTCCCACTTCTCCCGGGAGTATTGCC
>Ga0180009_10006375_pt1 | contig 12388 bp, 9 predicted proteins | sample OS_PC_MetaG_FD_123537 | JGI IMG/M metagenome (GOLD analysis project Ga0180009, IMG submission 123537) | Groundwater microbial communities from the Aspo Hard Rock Laboratory (HRL) deep subsurface site, Sweden - OS_PC_MetaG | ecosystem: Environmental > Aquatic > Deep subsurface > Groundwater...
ACTTACGTTACAGGCATTGTCTACGTTGATATCCTCATCATCCTCTTCACCGTATACCATGCGGAATGTATGCCCGCCTACATAGCGCGCCACAGGATCTGCTTTGTGGCAGTCAACGCATGCGTTAACCACAAATGTCGTGTGAGGCGAATTGGTGTATGACACGCCTTCGTACTCGTAAGCATTCTCACCCGCGAGCATATCGGACTGATTGCTATGGTGCGGACCAAAATGCTGCGACAACTCGACACCGTCAAAGACGTACGTTTCGACATTGCGTCGGCCATGGTGGCATGCCGCACAGAGATTGCCCTCACCCCCGTCAAAGATCGCACCATTGCCCAATTCAACCGCTTCCTCGGTTCTGAGAGCAAACGTCTCGTTCGTGTGGGGAGCATGGCAGGTGAAGCACCCAATCTTGGATACTGCTTGTCCATCGAAGTCCTCGCCGGTCACATTCTCAAGAAAGCCCTCGCTCGAATGGCACGGTCTGCATGACCCGCTCGATCCGCGGTCCACAGTTTCCATTATGCCATGATTCGACGTCTCCCACTGAGCACGTGCCTCGACAAGCGAAAGGTCCTGATCGGTGTGGCATCCGAAACACTGCAGTTCTGTATCGCCACCATCTTCATTCATGACAATCTTGCGTTCGCAGCCTGCAGAGATAGCAAGCAGCAGAACGAGTAGCGTGGTGGCTGCCAACTTAAGACAACGCATGGTTCCCTCCTACAATGATATATCTCTCGTAATTTTCATTTCCACGATATTGCCCGTGTAGTACTCATCGAATTGATCGGTATACAGGAAATCATCGAAGTTGAACACCGAGTATTTCACCTCCAGATGGTAGAATTCCAGAAATCTATATGCGCCGCTGAAACGAAGCGAAGACTTCACGACATCGAGATCGCGCCTGCTCTGGTAATATGTCGCACCGAATCCGACGATCGCATTGTGGCATTCGCGCGAGGTTATATCTCCGAACAATGTATGGTCCGCGAATTCGAACGTCTGCTCTTTGTTTTCGAAATCCCCCTGCGAATAAACGTATCCGCCCGTGAAATTACCATATTCAGCAATGCGGGCTTCGAGCTGACCAGTGAATCGTGTGAATTCCGACTCGCTCCCAAGCATATCGTTCGTGCGCGTGCGAGAATCAACACCAAGAGTAAGTGACCCGTTATCCCTGCAGCGATATTTCGCAGTGAATTTATGCCTGAAGTGATCTTCATCACCGACGAGTCGCACACCATCCGTCACTTCTTCTGCTCTGGTGCCAACCTCGGCCCTGAATTCGAGCGACTTAATCGGCATTAGCCAGCCAGCGAAATAGAACGAGTTACTCTGCACCTGAGCTTCAAAGTCATCGTTATAGTCCTTCTGATACCCCGCAGTCAGGTACGCAAGATGCGGCCATGTGTGTGTTGCGTACACAGCATGAGATACATTGTCGGTCTTCACAAGATCCGAGTCTGATCCGGTGCGATCGAATACAAAGCTGTATTTCACGCTGAAATTCTCCGGTAACCGTAAAGAAGCTCCACCCCACCCGCGATTCGAAGTGAGTTCGAGTCCGCTTGAGTCGTACTTAGTTGCGAATCTCCTGAAGCCTCCGAGCACAGAGACAAAATCGTACTTAGGCAAAGGGCCGCCAGCCGTGAGCAGGATGCTGGTGCAATTCTGATTGCGGCTTGCATCCTCATTATTGGTGAAATCGGATCCACGGAACTCCGCGCGGAACATCCGCCCCTCGTAGTTCACATGCGCACCACCGTTGTAGTATGTCTGCGTGTAATCCACGTCGATCGTAGCTGTGCTTGCCGCATCGAACAAGTCTACCATCTGACCCGATTTCCCGACGTATGATCCACCACCGAAGAACTTCAGATAACGATGAGGTCGCACCCACAGTTCACCCCCCGATCTGTGCCGTCTGGTAAAACTACTGCCGTCGAAGCTGTAGAATCGTCGATACTGGTTGTGATGCATGCGAACGCCGAAGAGTCCAGCCTTATCAAATCCAAGCGTCAGATTCCGGTTGTTCATTATGATGTTTGTCAGATCGGCTCGCAGCCTCAGACCGTTGTCGAATCTGTAAAGAATATCCTCGATTGATACTGTCGGATCCCCATATAGATTGAATGTGGATTGGTTGACCGACAGGTTCCCTTCTTCATCGAGGTATGTGTAACCGAGTGACAGCTTCGCGCTCCCAGAGCCTGCATTCGCAGCAGACCAACTCAGGAGGACGATCCCGCTCAGCATCACGAATATTCTGGTCAGTTTCATATCCATCCTCCTCAGTCTCCGAGAACATGACATTCAGAACAATCAAACACCATCTTAGCGCCAAGAGCCGGGTCGAGCAGCTTCTTGTTGTCAAACGAACCATGAATGTCGCTGTGACAGTCAACACAAGCGAACCTGGTCGCTATTCCGGCATGTGCGATTCTGTGCACCGGCGGTGTACCATGACACTGCAGACAAACACCGTCTCCCGGCTGCTTGAGTAAACGATCATTCGGCGATCCGTGCGGTTGATGACATTCGGTGCAACCTCCCCCCTCCACCAAGTGAGCGTACACGACCGGATGCTCATACAAGAACGGTCCTGAGAGATCGGAGTGGCAATTCTGACAGCGCCAGTCAAGCCCAACAGCCAAGAGTTGATCTTCAGTCCCATCGAGCATGTGACAATCCACGCAGCGAACGTTTCCCGATTCGAGCGGATGAGCCGACCTGCGTTTGAACTCTGCAGCAACACTTGTGTGGCACACTGCACAATAGTTGTCGCTGTCATCCTTGACAAGATGTTCGTTAACATTCGAATGAACGCTGTGGCATTCAATGCAGCCGATCTCCACCCTTCCGTGCGGATCAGATGACACCATGCTCGACTGATGAAGTGTGATGTGACAACGACTGCATAGATCAACCTGCCCGGAGAAAGAGAGCCTCGCGGCAGTTTCGATGTTCTCCGGAGAGGGATCTTCAACGTGTTCAGCCCAGCCGTCATGACAGTTGACACAACCGATTGCGATCGCAGAGGTCATATCAGTCACTTCAGTTATGCGGTGCAGGGAATTCTCAAGAGATACAGCCTTTTCATCGTGACAATTCAGACACATTGATGATGTCTCTGAGAGTTCCACTTTTGAATAGGAGTGCCCGGCGTACGCAAGTCCAGCTGAGCAGAGAAGCACTAGCGCAGGCAATGCGAGATATCGTAGCTTCATACCTTCTCCCATGGATTAGCCTATATTACTTTGACCACAAATATTGATGCGATGCCAGAAAATGTCAACTAAAACTATCGCGATACTCCTCATTGTAGACCTACGCTATCATGTTGCACCGTTTAAGATTAGCAAGTTCGCCGCTATTAGGATTATCGTCAGAAATACGAGAAAATTCATCGGCTATCAAGAGGTTTTTTGATCAAAATTTCACAAGCATGTCAGAACTGGCGTAATGGCAGGACAATCGCGCCGACCAGTGGAGCCGGAAAGTGGAATGATCGATCAGAGTAGTTAGAAGGAGAGAACCGGTTGATCCGTGACTCTTATCGTCCCCGGTAAGAACTCCGGGATGTATTCTTTCGGATACGGATTTATAGTGGTGTCAACCAGCACCAGACTCGCGACTGAACCGTTCTCCAGAATTATCGAAGTCGTGTCGACCCTGATAATCTGGTTTGGGGCAGATTCGTCCAGAGACACGAAGAGTCGCAGCATCTGACCTGAATCTGGTCCGACAGCATCTTTCTGATAGAAGGCCATACCGATTGTGATCGTTTTTGGGGTGATCGAGTCATACAGCCAGATCGGATCATTGTCAAGTAGCGTGCCGACGAAAGACATTGAGTCAATGACAAAATCTGTTCCTTCAAGCACGAACGGCAGTGTGACAGCCTGAGTCGCGGTGCTCAGTTTCGCGTACACGTCAATCACCGCCTGTGTCCCTGGTGAAGCGTCAACTGAATCAATCCAGATGAGATTACCGCCAGTTGGATCGGGATCGTCCGGCGGGTCGTTCGGACCACCTCCACGATCACTGCTGCATGTGACGCAAAGCACCAGCAACAGCAAGGAGGAGATCAGAACACGAACAAGTGATTGGCTCATGTTGAGTATGTCGGCAAAACCGTTTGCGAACTATAGCCGCGCGGCGCCGCTATCCTCCCGTCTGCAGAACGGATATTTCACCATCGATGAAGTCAGGGATGATTTCAGCACCCGCCTCACTCGTATCTATATAGATGAGGCTATGATAGGGGCCCGTGTCGAGCGAAAATGTGTCAATTGCGAGAACCTGCCCGCCTGAACTGGAATAGAGAGTGAAGTACAGGCTGGCCAGGAGCCCCTCTCCTGAGTCTACACATACTGCCGTGTCCGCAGCGGCTATCTCAATAGTGTTAGTAAAAGTATCGACCGCTCCGATTGTCAAAAAGAAGTCTCCAACTCTGCTGCCGACAAACGACACGGAGTCTATAGTAAATCCACCCCCGGAGACTCTCAATGGCACCTCAAGACCTGACAAGGGCACAAGATTCCCAAACCACACATTCACTTTCACATCATCCTGATTCGATACTGCGGAGACCCTGTCCACCCATACCAGATTTGAATTCACCTTCTCGGGATCGGTGCCCTTGTCATCACTGCCGCATCCCGCGCCAATAATAAGGAGTAACAAGAATGTTGATATGATCTCAAACCTGAAATGCCTCATAACCCAATTCTCCGTACTTACTGAATTCGGGCAACTGCATCGATTCAGTCGTTAAAGTTCATCACTCCAGAAACACGGTCTATGTCCATGACGCCCAACCTCGACAAACATCAATCAAAAAGGGGCGGCGGTAATATCGGAGGTCGCCGCGATTTCTGCGTCGACTTCTGAATCTCGATCTTTGAGATCAGAATGCTCGGCGCAACTGACGAAACCGCCACGGAGCCGGATTCAGCGCCGCAGGTGCCGTTGAACACCGCGGGGTCATCTCCGGCAGCTACCACGTTCTCGAGGATATTCAGAGGAGTGCCTATCAACTCCACACCCCTTATCAACTCCGTGTGCCTGTCGGTGACATAAACCTTCCTGACAATCACAGGTTGGCAACGCAGAGTCTGTACACCATAACCAGATGTGTTCGTTTCACCCGAGGTCAGGACCTCGAAAATGAGCCCGTACTCTTTCTCCTGCACAGTACACTCCTCTATCAGCATATCGAGAAGCTCATCATAGCCTTTTGGATCGCTGGTCGTAACTATCAGATTGCCCATTCGAGATACCGGTTTAGAGAAGATGTCGGCCCGACCATGGCCATTGGACTTTGAGAAGCCCTTTGCAGGCAATCTTGACATTAGGAAGTCCTTCAGAATTCCATCCTGCACAAGATCAACTCGCAGCGCCTTCACACCCTCCTGATCAAACTCATAATGACCGTATAGAGGAGTCCCATCGAACTCCTGCAATGTCGGATCATCATAAACAGACAGGAATTCAGGGATCACCCTCTGTCCGACTTTGCCCTTGAATGTATGCCCTTCCTGCTCGTTGCGTAGTCGGTGCCCTTCGAGGCGATGTCCGAGAGCTTCATGGAAAAACACGCCTGCTGCTTCGTTGACAATGATGGCAGGCCCGCTGTATGGATCTGCCGGCTCAGCCTCACGCAAAGCCAGAAGGTCATCAATAAGTTCTTGAATGCCATTCTCGATCTCTGCTCTGGTCGGTAGATCGGACAACGCAGAAGCCTTCCACGTGATGATATTGTCCACTTCCATCCCATCCTCACATCTCGCGTCGGCAACAGCGGAAATCGTGAAGAAATAGTCCGATATTTGCAGTCTGGTACCCTCTGTGCTCACCATGAATTGGTTTCGTAGGTTTGCAGCAAGCGTTACGCTCGAAGTAAGTATCCGCGGATACCTCTTGAACATAGCTGAAGCGCTTGTCAGTATCGTGCGCCACTCATCCCTATTGATGTCGAGCACCTTGAGGGGGTCAATCCTCACCGTTGGTTCCTCGCCCGAAAAATCATCCGGACGGTCCTCTTCCTCTACCTTGCTGATCAACTCGCCCTTCTTCTTATTGAGAGCGTCCAGCGCCTGCTTATATCTCGCATCTGTGAGAAGCCATAGCGTGTGCCTCAGCGCATCAAGGTCATCATCAAGAGGGGCTCGAGCAAGGTTCCTCGATATCCTGTCATAGTAGTCAGGGATATAGAAATACTCAGCTCCGGATGGCGTATTGTCGAAACTGTAGTCGCCGACATGAAGATCGACCGTGAGGTAACGCGAGTGAGAATCACCGTCTCCTTCAAGCGATCCATAACTAGCCGCCAGCGTTATCTGGTGTAGATCGTTCAGCGAATACGATATGAAGTACGGGCGATCGAATCCTTCAAGCTCAAGCTTATCCATTGATCGCTGGAGCTCTTCGCTCATGGCTGACATCACAGGGCTTTCAGAGCTGGCAAATAATGCGACTGTAGAAGATATGAAGACTGCAAGTACTATCAGGACATATCGGTATTTTCTAATCATCAGGGATGCTCCTCTCAGCATTGATACCTTCATATTGCAGAAACAGTTCCCGACTGTCAAGGTCAATCCGTCACGACAGCGTTCATCGCCAAGATAAATAGCCCGGGCATGTTGCGTACCCGGGCTTGGAGGAGCTGCAGAAAAGAAACGTCATCAATGCGGCAGTGTGATAACGTTTCTGAACCTATATCTTTGTCAGCCTACTTGAATTCTGCCTTTTCAAAGTCATGCCAGTCTACTTCCACTTCGTCTCCGTTGTCAAGAAAAACGATAATGCCGTTGTTGTCGGAGTCAACATCGTTTGACCCCTTCAGCACAATGTTTCTCCCCGACTTTGTCGTCACAACCGACCCGCGACGGGAACTCTTCTCTATTGACTGAATATTCGAAAATTCAACAACCACTGAACAATCATCGTAATCACCATTCAGGTGCTCCCAGGTATATGTCTCATCTTCATCCCATACGATTCTGCCGGTGAACTGCTCGCCATCCTCCGTGAACACAGTGCCGGAAATCTCCTTTCCACCATCGAATGAGTCGTACTTCGGAAGTCTGTCCAACGGAACAGGCATCAGATCGAGTTTTTCGAAGTCACTCCACGAGATATTTACGCGGCCCAGTTCGGCGCTCTTCACTCTGATACCTCTATTCTCGGAATTGACATCATTCGATCCGGACAGCCGCATCGTCTTGCCTGTCTTAAGAGTGATCAGAGCCGATGATCTCGAGCGACGTTCTATCGATTGGATCTTTTCGAATCTGATTTTGCGGTTTCGGCGACTACCTTCATCGCCATCAATGACATCCGTAGAGAGAACTTCGTCGACATCCCACTCGATCCATCCAACATACTCATCGCCCCGGCGAATTGTGACTTTCCCGTACAGGCGCTCTGCCTTGGATTCCGGCTCATTGGGCTCCTTCTGGAAATTCACTTCGTCTATATCATCCCAGTCTAGATATATCTCTCCCTCAGCCCTGTCGTCAATCACTATTTCTCTGACTCCGGAGCCGACATCAGAACCGGTCATTTCGAATTCTATTCCTGATTTCAGCACAATCAGTGCCTCACTTGACGACAGCGGCACAAGCGTTTTGATGTGGCCAAACTTAACCTCAGATTGACGAGACGATCCGATCGAATAGAAGAAGCCGTCCCGAGCAACGTCAAACAGATTGCTCCGCTTCGAAGATCTGCGCGATTTGCTGCGGTACTTCTTGCTGGATCTCTCCTTTGTCCCGTCGAGGATATCATCCCAGAATGCCTCATTCTTGTCCCATCTGATCCAACCCTCGAAATCCTCGCCGTCAACTGTGCGTATGGTGCCGTATATTCGTCCACTTTCAGCAGAGACATCGGCGGGCATGACCAAAAAGCCCAAACCGACTGCCATCAAACCGATCAGTAATGCAATTTTCATGATCTACACTCCCTCCGTACTGATTTCCTTTGGTTCAGGAAACGTGATAGCGTGATCAAAGTTGCGTTTCTTATTCTCGAAAATCGCCCGATTCCCATTTTTTGTTGAAACTCAACCGAGCCGGTACATATTTGTGGTGAATGTCGAAGTTCAAACCCGGCAGAATTCGCAGGAGGTCATCAGGTCCCGACTACCATTCGCTGTACCAAAAAGAAACGGTTGACGACCATGATTGACGGTATCAGAAATCACATCGATTCCATCATTCTGCAGGCAATCCGGAGCGCCGACCCGGGAAATGCTGTCAGAAATAAACTGTCGCGTGACGGATCAATAGTAATTGCCGGCACCAGACAGCTCGATCTCGATGACTACTCCTCGCTTTCAGTGATTGCCGGCGGCAAAGGCGCGTGTTCTATGGCTCGTGCCGCCGAGGACATCCTCGGCAGTCGAATTGCAGGCGGACTTGTCTGCACGAAACATGGATATGCCGATACCCTCAAGGTCTTGCCTGTACTTGAAGCAGGGCATCCCATACCTGACAAAATGAGCGTCAGGTGCGCCGACAGCGCCATCGAAATCGCCTCACGACTGACAAATCAGGACCTTCTGCTGGTGCTGCTGTCCGGCGGCGCATCTGCCGTTTGGTGCAGCCCAGTCCAGGGAGTCAGCCTCCAGGACAAACAAGCGGTCACCTCTTCCCTGCTTTCGTGCGGCGCAACCATCCACGAAGTGAACACGGTTCGCAAGCATCTTTCCAGAATCAAGGGAGGCCGCCTCGCAGAAGGAGCGCACCCTGCAGCAATCATCACACTTGTTCTCTCCGATGTCACCGGCGACGACCTGACATCGATTTCATCCGGACCAACGGTCCCGGACCCGAACACATTCAGAGATGCAATGGGAGTTATCGGCAGGTACGATATCGCTGCATCGATTCCTGGGAGCGCGTTGGATCACATTCAGCGTGGAGTGATCGGCGAAGCCCCCGAAACGCCAAAACCGGGAGACAGATCATTTGAGAACGACTACCAGATCATCGTAGGTTCCAACAGCATCGCGAGGGCTGCGGCCGCCGACTGCGGTCGTTCGCTCGGATACAACACTGTTGTGATTCCGGATCCGATCATCGGAGAGGCGCGCGACGCAGCTGTCAGACTCTGCGGATTGGCAGAGCAGATCGCTTCCGGCAAAGGCCTTGTCGAACCGCCCGCACTGATTGTCGCTGGCGGCGAGACGACTGTTACGATCACCGGGAATGGTAAAGGCGGGCGCAATCAGGAAATGGCGCTGGCGGCTGCTATCGAGCTCGAACGTCTGAAAAACGTCACTTTTGTGTCGTTCGGTACCGACGGCACCGATGGCCCGACAGATGCAGCAGGTGCAATCGCTGACTCAGACACCATCAGGAAGGCGAATGCAGTTGGGTTCAATGCACAAGCGTACTTAGCCAACAATGACAGTTATCACTTTTTCCAGAAGCTGGGCGACCTGATTGTCACCGGCCCGACAGGCACAAATGTCATGGATATTCAACTTGTGTTCATCGCGCCCGAGACCGGCTGACATCTGGGCATTACACGCATAGAACACAGCCGCTACGCCGATTGTAAACATGACAAGAGGAGGATAATATGTTCAGCAACCTCGAACATCGACAAGTGCTTGTACCATTGATCGCTGTGATGGCGGTGATCGCGGCAACGGCGATCTCCCGTGCTCAGACCGAGGAGCAGCTTCAGGAACGCTCACGACCGGAGATGGTGCTCATTCCGGGAGGGCAGTTCCTGATGGGAATCGATGGCGACGGCGACAACAGTCCTGTTCGCACAGTATTCATCGATTCATTCTATATTGGTAAGTACGAAGTAACAAACGCACAATACGCAGAATTCTGCAGGAAGACAGAAAGAGAGATGCCCGAATTCTGGGATATGGATGAATTCCACGGCGGCCCTGAATACGCGGAGTATCCGGTCATTGGTGCGAGTTGGGGTGATGCGAATGCGTATGCCGAATGGGCGGGCATGAGGCTGCCGACCGAGGCAGAATGGGAGTATGCAGGCCGCGGCGGTTTGGTCGGACAGAACTACACGTATGGCGATGAGCCTGATTCGTCAAGAGCAAACTTCAAGTCCGAGGGCACTGTGCCTGTCGGCAGCTATCCGGCCAATGGATTCGGCTTGCACGATATGTCCGGCAACGTTGTCGAGTGGGTGGCCGACTACTATGATCAGGATTATTACAGTTCAAGTTCTCAGAAAAATCCAGCAGGCCCGACCGACGGCAAGTTCAAAGTGATTCGCGGCGGCGGTTGGTATTCGGGACCATACTGCAACAGAGTGCACTTCCGCAATGCACTGCCGGGACAGTGGGTCGACTTTAATGTCGGCTTTCGATGTGCAAAAGACCTGCGAGGACCATCTGCCGCGAACGAAGACACGTCCGAGAAATGACTCACAAGATCGGTAAGTCAGGAATCCCGACTTACCGATCTTAAGCTCGTTAAAGCGGTCACGCAATAATATCTCAGGGCAGCAGATATTCAGGAGATCGGGGCAGTTCGACAGCCTCCTTTATGCTGATTCCACTATTCAGTGAGGCCAGCACTGACTGCACAACGCGCTCGAATCCAATTCCGCATCCAGCCGACTGTCCGACACCCTGTGACAGCACATCGAAGTACCAGTCAAACTGGCCCGGATCGACATCGCGTTCAAGCAGATGGTCATGCATGTATGATTCCTCAAATTGCTTCTTGCACGTTTCCGAGCTCCCTTCGCGCACCGCTCCGCCGACAGATTCACCCACGAACGGAAGGAGCAGATCGCAGCAGATTGTCTTGTCGGAGTTTCGCTTCATTGAGAAGAACTTTATGACTCCCCCCTCTTTCGGTTTCGGGTCTGCAGGGTAGAGCGTAACGAATGTTGGAAGACTTGAGTACGCCTCACAGAGCGCGAGTTCCTCTTCGCTGCCAAGATCATCACCGTACCTGACTTCGAGACCTTTATTCTGCAGAGTCTCAATAGCTTCGGAGTAGCTGACACGATTGAACGGAAGCGTAATATAGTTCTCAAGCATACCGCATCTGTAAATCTCACTCGATGCCGCATACATAGCTTTTAGAAGCGACTCAATCAGATCCATCAGTCCGTCGAGCTCAAAATCGCGCCCCTCGAATTCAATCAACGTGAACTCGCAAAGATGGCGGTTCGTGACCTTGCGCTCCTGCCGAAATGACGGTCCGATAGTGTAGACACGATTGTGGATCTGCGTGAATGCCTCAAGGTAGAGCTGACCGGTCTGCCGCAGGAACATACACTGCTCGTCCCCCTGCTGATCATACATCGTGACGGGCATCGCATTCGGGAACCATTCGCAGGATCCGGTCGCGCCGGTGATGAATGGTACGCACGTTTCGATGAACGAGTTCTGCCCGAACCAATCGCGAGCCGCTTTGAGCATCTTCGATCTCAGAAGAGTCGTTTGAGTGTGCGCACCACCGAGGACTTCCAGATGACGCATAATAACCTCCAGACTAAAGGGCAAGAAAAAGCCACCCAATTGAATCGGGTGGCGGTGAATTCTCCGCTGAAAACAGAGGGGGTTTTGATCTCAGCAAGCAAGATCATCGGCCACTCCTGTGTCCAAATTGTGATATTTTGCAACTACATCAAGCAATATCTAGATTCCTAACTTCCACGCTTTTCGGCTGCCGATCACGGTAAATCCGTGCGTGAATTACTCTGATTTCGCCTTGCCCCGCTTCATAAACCGTAACTACCTCTAAAAGTTGCTATTAAACTGTTTGTGCAAATGCAGTCAACATAAAATCTATTCGAGTACTGATTTTCTCCAAATAGCCAATCAGAACGCAGCTAGTTCGAGATTGCCAGTAACCGCACCGAGGCTCGGCATGCTCTCAGCGTAGCAAAGCAGTTGCTCTTTTCCTCCGATTTTATTAGCTTGGCAACAATCCCGCCGACAGCAGAACAGCTCGACCCGGGGATTTGGCGAGAAAAGTATAGTCTATTTCAATATTTTCCGAGATGGAGAGGACAATATGAAAGATCCGAGAATTGTCACACTCGCGACAAACCTCATAAACTACTCTTGCAGCCTTCAGAAGGGTGAGATCATCTACATCGAGATCAAGGGCATCGATACTCTCGCACTCGGCAAGGAGTGTATCAAACAGGCGACATTAGCCGGCGGAGTGCCATTCTGGTTCTACAACGACGAATCGCTGCTGAGGCAGTATCTGGCTCACGCCAGCGATGACCAACTCAAGAAGCTCGCTGATTTCCATCTCGATATGATGAAGAAATCGTCCGCGTATCTCGGCATTCGCGGCTCTGAGAATCCGTTCGATCTTAACGATCTCGGCGAAGAGAAAATGAAGAAGTGGAACACGCT
>Ga0180009_10006377_pt1 | contig 12384 bp, 8 predicted proteins | sample OS_PC_MetaG_FD_123537 | JGI IMG/M metagenome (GOLD analysis project Ga0180009, IMG submission 123537) | Groundwater microbial communities from the Aspo Hard Rock Laboratory (HRL) deep subsurface site, Sweden - OS_PC_MetaG | ecosystem: Environmental > Aquatic > Deep subsurface > Groundwater...
ATGCTCAGGCGGCACGATGATATAGAGCGTGCCCGTCTTCTCCTTGAGTTCCTCCAGGTCGAAGTCCGACCACTCTGTCAGCTTCGCCAGCGGCTCACTGTCGAAGACGGCTGTTGCCGCTTGTGCGGTGGAGATAACCGCCGAGCGTTCTTTGGCTTCCTTCTGGGAGAAGCCCCGGGCTATGCGGGCGACGGTATCGATATCGCTGTTGGACATCCTTTGTATGACAAGCTCGAACCCTTCCTGATCTTCCATCAGCAGTTCGCGCAGGTATGCCGCGTTGCGCTGATCGACCGTGCATTGCCGCCGGATATACAGCAGCAGGCCGGTGATCAGCGTTCGCGCTTCCCGCTCCCAGTGGTCGGCTTCAGCCTGTTCCGGCACGACGAGCATTTCCGCAATCAGCCGCGCGTCATCCAGTTCGTAGTGTGTACAGACGCGGATGAAGTCGAGTGGGTTGTATCGGGCGCTTTCACCGTCTTCTGCGAACGGGGCCATGGCATAGACCGGGCCCAGTGTTCGCCGGTGGGCATGGGTGATGGCGAAGTTCTCGCCTTTAATGTCGGTGACGATGGCCGACTTCTCCCAGGAGAGCAGGTTCGGGATCACACACCCCACGCCCTTGCCGCTGCGCGTCGGCGCGAAGGTGAGCAGGTGGCCATGGCCGCTATAGCGCACCATGCGGCCATGGGCGCGGCCGAGCAGAACGCCGCCCGGCTTGAAGAGTCCAGTGGCGGCAAGTTCGTCCATCGTCGCAAAGCGCGCCGAGCCGTGGCTGAGCTTGTGCGGAAAGAACCGCAGGCGAATGCCCGTAGCGGCCCGCCGCGTCAGATGCCCCGAGAGGCCGAACAGCGCTCCCATAACAAGGCCATGATGCAACGGCCCCGCAAAAGCCAGATACCCAATCGGCGCGGCGACAAACGGCAAATGCCGCCACACACTTGCGATCAGAAAGATCAGTAGTCGTAAATTCCCCATAGCAAAAACCTCCATAAGTTCCGGGTTGATGCGGGCTTATGGAGGCAGCACCTGAGGCGCAGAGAAATAAGACTGATTTAGGAAAATGGCCTGTGGGACAAAATTTTAATTGCCGTACACTGATGAGCAATCAAGCGTGTCCCGTCTGGTGCTGTGATTGTCGGACGATTGTTGTCTGTTTTTCGAATTTGAATCGTCGTGACTGGGGGTGGTCTATGCCGCTGGAACTTGCCTATCAGGTTCTGAAAGACATTGTTGCGCTAGCCAAGATGGCCGAAGGAGAGCCCATCGATCCGGGCACAAGTGATCTGGATCAGTTGAAGAAAATGGGTCTTGTCGACGCTGGCGAAGACGACGCTGCATATCGATGGTCAAATCCACAGAAGCTATTTGCCCGAACAGAAGCGCCGGATGCCACCTACGAGGTTGTCTGGGTGACGGATAGGCTTCGGCGGGACAAGAAGAAAATTGTCCGGTACCGGATGGACGGCGAAGTCGATTCAGTCTTGATCCGCAAGAAGGATTGAGAGTGCTAGCGCCAATGAGATTGCTGTGCAGCATTCAGGCCGGTTGTGTTTGCGTGGAGAATCCACCAGCGCGTTACTCGTTGATAAAGAGCGACGCTCCGCGAGGTTTTTTCTTTCCCAATGTGGCCACATTGGATACACTCGCTCGATGATGGAAAAAGATGCCGGGTTTCGCATCCGCGTGGAGCGCGACCTCCGAGACAAATTCATCGAGGTGTGTCGCGCGCAGGACCGTCCTGCTGCACAAGTAGTCCGTGACTTTATGCGGCAGTACATCAAGGACAACACCGTCGCGACCGGCACGAGCGCGGCGAAAAGAAGCAAGGGAAATTCGTGAGCGATATAAAGAGCTTGAGCGGCTTCGTTTGGTCAATTGCCGAAATCCTTCGCGGCGATTTCAAACAATCTGAATACGGAAAGGTCATGCTGCCTTTCGTTGTTCTGCGCCGTCTCGACTGCCTTCTGGAGGGCAGCAAGAAAGCCGTCCTTGAAGCAGAAAAATCGCTTCCCGACACTGCGGATGACGCTACCCGCGACATGATCCTCTTCGGTGCGGTCGGTGGCAATGTGAAGGTCTATAACCTCTCCCGCTTCACCTTTGATAGTTTGAGAGGGCAAGACCCCGGTCAGCTTCACCAGAACCTGATCGACTACATCACAAAATTTTCGCCAAACGTCCGCGATATCTTCCTTGATAAGTTTCGTTTCACCGATCAGCTCAAGCGCCTGAAAGGCGGCGGCATCCTCTGGAACGTGTTCGAACGCTTCTGCGAGATAGACCTCCACCCAGACAAGGTCAGCAACCTCGAAATGGGCTACCTGTTCGAGGAGCTGATCCGACGCTTCTCGGAAATGTCGAATGAAACCGCTGGTGAGCACTTCACCCCGCGTGAGGTCATCCGGCTGATCGTCGATCTCTTGATTGCCAATGACGATACCAAGCTCTCAGGACGCGGTATCATCCGCCAGGTCTACGACCCTGCCTGTGGAACCGGTGGTATGCTTGCGCTAACCGAGGAGGCGCTGAAGGGTTTCAACAGCAATATCCGCGTCGAGTTGTTCGGGCAGGAGTTGAACGACGAATCCTTCGGCATCTGCAAATCCGACATGCTGGTCACCGGCCACGACCCGGAGCAGATCGCTTTCGGCAACACGCTCACTCAGGATGCGCATACGGGAAAGAAGTTTCACTACATGCTTTCCAATCCACCCTACGGCGTGGACTGGAAGAAATACCAGGAGCCGATCAAGGCCGAGTCTGAGAGCATGGGCTTTGAGGGCCGCTTCGGAGCGGGCACGCCGCGCACCTCAGACGGCCAGCTTCTCTTCCTCCAGCACATGATTTCCAAGATGCGCGATGATGAAGACGGCTCGCGCATCGGCATCGTCATGAATGGCTCGCCGCTGTTCACAGGTGGCGCGCAATCTGGCGAAAGTGAAATTCGCCGGTGGATGCTTGAGAATGATTGGGTTGAAGCCATCGTCGCTTTGCCGACTGACCTCTTCTACAACACTGGCATCCAGACCTATGTCTGGCTATTGACCAACCGGAAACCCAAGAACCGCCGCGGCAAGGTCCAACTGATCGATGCGTCCGGCGAGCGCTTCTGGAAGAGTATGCGCAAATCGCTAGGCAGCAAGCGCCGGGAAATCCCCGATGAGGCCCGCGCCGAGATTGTGCGGCTCTATGGCGAGTTGCTGAACGGCGATAGCGGCGAGTCGGACGTCTCGAAAATCTTTGGCACGACCGATTTCGGCTACCGCGAAATCCGCGTTGAACGCCCGCTGCGGTTGAACTTTCAGGTCTCGGACGAGCGGCTGGCTCAGCTTCACGACCAGAAGCCGTTTGCGACACTCACAGAGAAAGAAAAGGCCGGGATCGAGACCGCGCTGCGGGGCGTTGGCGACCAGCTTTTCATGTGCCGCAGCGCTTTCGAGAAAGCTTCGTCCAAGGCGTTCAAGGCGGGCGGGATCAAGCTCGGTGCGCCGGTCAAAAAGGCGATCTTGTCAGCTTTTTCCGAACGTGATGAAGACGCCGAAGTTTGTCTGGACAAGGACGGGAACCCCGAACCTGATACCGAGCTTCGCGACCACGAGCTTGTGCCACTGAACGAAGATTGGCGGGACTATGTAGAACGGGAAGTCAAACCGTTCGCGCCCGATGCCTGGGTGGACGAGAGCTACACCGACGCCCGAGACAAAGAGGTTGGCCGCGTTGGCTATGAAATCAACTTCAACCGATATTTTTATCAGTACGTCCCGCCGCGCCCGCTCGAAGAGATTGATACGGAGTTGAAGACACTCGAAGCCGAGATCGCCGAGCTCCTGAAGGAGGTCGTAGTATGAGCGAGCTTCAGCAATTCATTTCTTCGCGTATACCTGAAGGTTGGAGCAGCAAGCCGTTATGGTCGCTGTTTCGTCGCCGAAAGCTGACGGGGTATCCAGATGAGGAATTACTGTCCGTGTATCGCGACTATGGCGTAATCCCGAAATCTTCTCGTGACGACAACCACAATAAAGAGTCCGATGATTTATCTTGCTATCAACTCGTTACCAAAGGAGCGCTCGTAACCAACAAAATGAAAGCATGGCAAGGTTCAATTGCTATATCTAGATATCGAGGGATAGTGAGTCCTGCGTACTTCGTGTACGAGCCTCTCAGTGATGAGAATGACCAGTTTCTGCATTACCTCCTCAGAAGTAAGCCCTACATCGAGCTTTATGGCCGCATTTCAAAAGGCGTTCGAGTAAACCAGTGGGATTTAGAACATGAGTCACTACGGACGGTGCCGATTGTACTTCCTAACCGTGAAACTCAGAAGGCCATCGCTGATTTCCTCGACCGAGAAACCGCTCGCATCCACGAGCTGATCGAGAAGAAAGAGCAGCTGATAAATATCATGGAAGACAAGGAGCAAGCGGAACTCGCCCGCTTGGTGACGTGCGGGCTGGAAGCTGAAAGACCTAAGAAAAAATCAATATATCCGTGGGCCCCAGACTTTCCGGCCGATTGGACCGAAACGCCCTTCGGGCTCTTGATGCGTCGGACCAAAACAAAAGTGGGAGAGTGCTCCGCTGACTACACGCTTTTATCTTTAGGAAAGCAGGGAATAGTTGAGCGCGACATAGAGAGTGGGAAGGGAAAATTTCCAAGCAATTTTGATACCTATCAGGTGGTTACGCCGGGCCAGATTGTTTTGTGTCTTTTCGATATGGATGAGACGCCACGTACTGTTGGGCTATCGTCCATGTTTGGCATGGTGACTGGGGCGTATGATGTAATGAGTGTCGGTGATCACGTATCAGCAGCGTATATATATTTGTATTTGCTTTACCTAGATCACGGAAAGCGGCTCAAGCCCTTCTACACAGGCCTTCGTAAAGTTGTGCGAATGCCAATCTTTAGAACCGTACGGATGCCACTACCCCCGCAGTCTGAGCAAGAGGCTATTGTCGCTGAATACAAAGAACTCAAACGACGCCGTGTCGAGATTGATGCTAAAACGCGCGAGTCCGTTAATCGCCTCAGAGAGTTCCGCGCAGCGCTCATCACCGCCGCCGTCACCGGTCAGATCGATGTGGCGGCCTGGAGCGCCGGGGAACGGACGGACCGTGTCCTCGAGCAGATTGAAGAGAAAAGGCCCTTTCGAGAGGTGCGCGTATGACCTCTCACACAGCGTCCAGTATCCACAAAGAAGATGTTCTTCAGGAACATTTGATTCATAGCCTCGTGACGACGCAGGGCTATGAACGTCGCGTGGGCTCTGAAAAGAGCAAGGCCTATGACGGCGACATCCACTTCGACAAATCGTTGGCGATGGACCGCGAGCTTGTCGCCCGCTTTCTGAAAGAGACTCAGCCGGAGGCATGGGAAAAGCTGGAGCAACACTACACGGGCTCCGCCGAGGATGTGCTGTTCAAGCAGCTCGATAAGGCACTTAAGGATCGCGGCCTTCTGGACGTGCTCCGTCAGGGGATCAAGATCGTTCCCGGCATACCGTTCACGCTTTGCTATTTCCGGCCCGCGAGTGGCCTGGAGCCGAAGCGGATGCAGGAATACGAGGCAAATATCCTCAGCGTCATGGATGAGGTTGTCTATAGCCAGAAGAACGGCAATCGCATTGACGTTGCCCTGTTCCTGAATGGCCTTCCTATCGCGACGATTGAAGCCAAGAACTTGCTGACCGGCACGAACTTCAGGCACGCCGAACGGCAATACCGCACAGATCGCTCACCCGCTGGCGAACCTTTGCTGACTTTCAAACGCGGAGCGCTCGTCCATTTCGCCATCGACGAAGACAATGTGTCGATGAGCACGCGCCTTCAGAATGGCAAGACACGTTTTTTGCCGTTCAATCGCGGCCGCGATGGCGGGGCAGGTAATCCTGATGTCGAGAACGAGCACCGTATTGCTTATCTCTACAGCGACGGGGATTGGGGGCAGGCGATTTTCTCGCGCGGTGTGCTGATCGATGTGATCGGCCAGTTCATCACGCTGGAAGCGAGCGGCAAGAATGAAGTGATGATCTTCCCACGCTTCCAGCAACTCGACGCCGTGCGCAAGATAATGGCGGATGCGCGAACCCATGGCGCAGGGCGGAATTACCTTGTTCAGCATTCGGCGGGCTCGGGTAAATCAAACACGATTGGCTGGCTTGCGCATCACGCCATCAACCTGCATGACGGAGACGACGCGCAGGTTTTTCATACGGCGATCATCGTCACCGACCGTGTGGTTCTTGACCGGCAGCTCCAGAACACGGTTTCGCAGTTCGAGCAGACGCGCGGCGTTGTCAAGAAGATCGACGGTACGTCGCGGCAGTTGAAGGACGCTATCGCCAAAGGCGCACGGATTATCGTAACGACGATCCAGAAATTCTCGACCGATCACCTCAAAGCTCTTTCAGGGCAGGGCAAGCGCACGTTCGCCGTCATCATTGATGAGGCGCATTCGAGCCAGTCGGGCAAGAGCGCACAGGCGATGACAGACGCGCTTACGCGCGAGGCGACATCAAGTGATGACATCGAGGATTTGGTCGCGGAATATCAGAAAGCGCGCGGACCGCAATCGAACATCAGTTTCTTTGCCTTCACCGCGACGCCCCGCAATGTGACGCTTGAGCGGTTCGGAGTAATGGGGCCAGATGGGCTGCCTCATCCGTTCCACCTCTATTCGATGCGGCAAGCCATCGAAGAAGGATTCATTCTGGACGTGCTCCAGAACTACATGACCTACAAAGCTTATTATCAGCTCGAAAAGACCATTGAGGATGACCCAGAGCTGAGTGGGCGGCGCGGTCAGCGCAAGGTGGCGCGGTATGCGAACCTTCATGCGACGGCCATCGGCCAGAAGGTCGAGATCATCGTCGAGCATTACCGCCGCCACGTGATGGCGATGCTGGACGGTCAGGCGAAGGCCATGATCGTTACTCAGAGCCGCGAACACGCACTGCGCTACTATTTCGGGGTCAGGAAATATATCCGCGAGCAAGGCTACGCTGACATGAAAGCGCTTGTTGCATTCTCCGGTGAGCTAGAACTCGACGGCGTGACCTACACCGAAGCCGACCTCAACGACTTCTCGGAAACCGAGCTGCCAGGGCGTTTTGATGGCTTTAAGCCCGACGGGGCGCCGTATCCCGAGCGCTATCAAATTCTGATTGTCGCCGAGAAATATCAAACGGGTTTCGACCAGCCCAAGCTCTGCGCGATGTATGTGGACAGGAAACTCGCGGGGCTTCAGGCCGTCCAGACGCTATCGCGACTGAACCGCACTCGTGCCGGAAAAGACCGGACCTTCATTCTCGATTTTCAGAATACCGTCGAGGACATTCAAACGGCGTTCAAGCCGTTCTACGAGACGACAACGGTTGAGGCGCTGTCCGACCCTAATATGGTCTATGACCTCGAAGGGCGGCTCTACCGTTTCGGTTATCTCGATAAGGACGAGATCGAGCGGTTTTCCCAGACCTATTTCAGAGGGCAGTTGAGTGGCGCGGATCGTGCGCAGCTTGAAGGTCTCGTGAAACAGGCAGTTGCTCGCTTCGAAGTCGATGACGATGAAGGGCGGCAGGAGGAGTTTCGCCAGCTTCTACGAAGCTACGGTCGATTCTACGCCTTCATCGCCCAGATCATGAGGCTGGAAGATACGAGTCTTGAAAAACTTGCTACCTATGGGAGCTGGTTATCGCGTCTCTTGCCGAGCCGCGAAGTGCCGCCGGAAATCGAAATCACCGAAGACATGCTTCGTTTGCAAGCCTTCAAGATTGTCGAGAAAGAGAAAGGCAGTGCCTCGCTTGCCGTTGGTGACACAGGGGCTCTTAAGGCGATCAGCGAATTCGGCGCGAAGCCCTATACGGAAGATGAAAAGAAAGAGCTCTCCGAGATAGTTAAGGCTTTCAATGACCGTCACGGAACGAATTTCTCCGAAACCGACATGATCCGGTTCGAGCAGGTGAACCGCGAGATCATGGATGAAGACATGACAGAGATGCTGCGCAACAATCCGCCTGACGTTGTGTACGCAGCATTCCGCGACGCCTTTTTCCAAGGAGCAATCCGGATGTTCCAGCGTGACAATGAGATGAAGAATATTGTTCTGACCGACGCGGAAGCGCGGGATAAGGCGACGAGGCACTTCTTTAATCGAGCGCTTCGTGAAGCACGGGGAGTGTAGCGGTCTGTTTAACGCATCCGAGCGTTGTGCGACCTAAAACGCAATCTCGACCGCTACTTGATTGTCAACAAGGGTTGATATGGGCGTGTGCAGATCGACTTCGATTCCGGGCGCGCTAAGAGTCGCAACCAATGCATAGCGACCAGTGCGGTGGCAGTTCTTTGCCGAGTTTCTCCACCATCCAATAACCGGCTTGACGCAGACTATATCCCGCGCTGCCAAGGTAACTGCCGGGCCAACCCACTCATCACTATGAAGAGAACCGGCGGAAACGCTATTGGGGCCAAATTTCCAGCCGGAGTTGTCACCACCATTCGGACCGGGACCCAAGGGGTCTTCGCGCTCCTTAGGGTTCGCGCGCTTAACAAAGTCGTCTTCGCTCTCCGAGCGCCTTTTTAAATCAAACCGAAGACCAAATGATTGATATCGTTGCGCATCAATCGACGCAAATCCTCCGGGATTCGGTTCGACGAAATACGACAGTGTTAACTTGAGCCGCACGTCCCGTTCGCCGATGGTTTCCAGAATTTCTTTCGGCCAAGGCAACCTGTAGAAATGGCAATCAGCGAATTTCTTCACGCCGCCCTCAACCTTGAACGGTGTAATCTTGTTCTGTGCGATTAAGGCCAGATGGTTGCTGGCTGAAGCTACCGCTCTTGTAAAATCAGGCACTCCGTGACCGAATTTGCGTAGCAGGGTTTGGCGTGCGGTCATAGTTCCTGCTGCGTTTAGCTCCTGGATCATTTTTGGAGTCCATTCTGCGCTGTGCACGATCAGTGCACGAAGGGTCTCCGGCCACAGCTCTGGATATGCTGCACTAAGTTGTGTTGCCAAGCGTGCGCATTGTGCTGCCGCCGCGCTCGTGGCAGCAAATGGCATCAGCGGCTGGACGTCAACATTGTCGCCTGTAGTCAGCAGTGCGAGAGAGTCGAGACTTAGCGCTTCGGTGCCGGACGGGCTAAGGGCTCTGTTTCCGGACTCCATAACTACGTCTGGTTTAAAGGCGGTCCGGCTCTGTGGCCACGTGACTGATGTTCGAGTAAATGGACTAAGATCGCCAGCAGCGGCCATCGCTGTCCATCCATCATAGCCCGCATCATCGATATCCGTCTTGTTGGTATAGCCCCCGACGCTTAATGCGTTCCATGCTTGTGAAGGGTCTTCGATCGGCAATTGATCAGCAGGCAGAATATTATTTGCATCAATTTCGGGCGGCGCATTACCAGCAGATACGACAAAAAGACGGGAGGGTGCATCTTCTTCGTCGCCCACCATCTTCCCGACTGCAGCCTGGTCAATCGCAGAACTCCATGTTGTTGCACGCGCGCCCGATACGTTGTCGTTTGTCACAGACAAACAGAACACGCGTTTACGCTCAGGTTTGTTGATCTCGGCCAAAGAAGCTGCGGATTGGGTTATAGAGCCGTAAGATTTTGGATCGTTGGCAGGAAAGCCATTCGGCGGCAATATCTTTACGGATTCGATCCGATGCCGAAGCGTAATCTCGCTTTGATCTTCGAGCCGGGGCGTTAGGTCGCCCAACAGTGCGAGACCGGCCATACCTGTGCCATGACCTGCGTCATCGGTAGCACCCCATCCGGGGTTAACCGTCAATAGGTCGTCTGTAGAAATAGCTGGCTCAAGAAGGATATGGGCTCTGTTAACACCGGTATCCAGCAAGCAGACAGCGGGAGCATCGCTTGCGGGCCAGACGATACGTTCAGCTAAATTTTCAGTCCATTGGATTTGGTCTTCACGATCAGTCTCTATGAAAAACACGGGGCTTGCGCTGGCTCTCCTCAATTCGGAAATTCCAACGGTTGCGAACAGCAGCAACTCGACAGTTACCCGCGTCGCTCGGATAGGTATCACGGTCGCTTCCGGGAATTTTAGCCAGTAGTGCGGTTCCGCAATGATGCAATTTATCTTTTGTGCAGCTTCGCGAACTTTGTCTGCCAACTCGGCGTAACACCAAACTTCCCACCAAATTTCATCCTCGGGCTGTTGTGGAAGAGCACTTGGTTCGTCCGTCCAGAATGTCTCTAGGCGCGCACGTCTGATGGCCTCAATCGGTTCCACCTTATCCCTCTTAGGTGGCTCTCCGCGTGCGTTCAAATCGCCGTTTAGGTATTCGTCCAGAATGCTTTCCACGACAGGGCGTGCTTCATCGGGCACATATAGCACAACCCGCACATCATTATTCTCGGTTGTTACAACCGCACCGGGGCGAACTTTATCTGATTTGCGTTCTAGGGTGGCTTCAGGATTGGTGCCCCGCCGAAGATCCACCTCAAGGAACACGCCTTCGGGGCGCTCCAAACGATCATCTTGAGGGCGAACAGTGTCAGCGTCGATAAATGCCGCCCGCATTTCAGCTTGCAGTCTGGCCCCGTGCTGCGCTCGAATGCGCGGCGCTGCACCCCCTCCGATGTTTTGTCTTGAGGCTTGGTAGGGGCGCGTTAAAACGCGAGCGGTAATGTCGATATGAGTTTTGTCAAAGTCTGCCATTGCGCGGGTGCATTATCTTTCCGCCTTAGAGAAAGCTTCACGCATTTCCCGCCGGTCATTCAGACGTCTGAGGATATCCTCAGTTTTGATAGTGTCACGCTCATCGAGAATGGCAGTTTTAACAGCATCTTCAGAAGCTCGCGCGATCTCGGACTGACTCAGTCCTGATGCAGCTTCGACAATCTTTTTCCACGCCAGTCTGGGCCGCTTCAGCGGTATGAGATATTTTTCTATGAGAGTTTTGATCTGTTCATCAGAAGGAGAATCAAATTCAATCACAACATCGAAACGTCTAAGCAGTGCACGGTCAAGAAGTTCCGGGTGGTTAGTGGCGCCTAAAAGAATGCTATCTGTAGCATTTGGCTGCTCCATGAGCTGCAAGAATGAATTCAGTACACGACGCATTTCTGCTACATCATTGGTAGCTTTCCGGTGGCTACCAATTGCGTCAAACTCATCAAATAAATAGACCCCACGACGCTTGAGAGTCTCGTCGAACACGAGCCGGAGTTTTGCGGCTGTTTCCCCCATAAATCTTGTGATCAATGACTCTAATCTGATCACAAACAAGGGCAGCTTCAATTCACCCGCAAGCGCTTCTGCAGTCATCGTTTTCCCGGAACCAGGCGGTCCTACAAACAGCACACAACGGTTTGGTGTTTTTCCGTGTTCACGGAGCCAGTCACGCTTAGCTTGCTGGCGGATTAAATCTTTGAGCCTTTCACTGACCGCTTGATGCAGCACTACATCTTTTAAGCGCAGTGCTGGCTCTCTGAGGTCAATAAGAGACTCCAGTTCGCCACGCGGCTGGGAAAATGGAATCGCAACGCTTGCACCGCGCGATTTTGCTGCTCTCGCTTCGTCAACTGCTGCGCGGAGGTCCTCCGCTGTGCTGCGATGGCCGCGCCTCGCTTCGGCAGCAGCAATCTGGAGCGCGATTGAATAAAACTGCTCGTCATCTCCTGACGCTCTGCTCTTGAGCATTGCCAATATTTGTTTCGTATTCGACATATTCAGATTGCCTGTACCAGAGTTTTACTGGCTCTGTTCTATTTTCACGTTTTTTACTATACCTGACCTAGGGGTTTGCTGGTATTGATTTTTTGACTTTGCGCTCGTTTCTGCGCGCTGCGGTACACATGCGTGACGATGGATGGTATCGCCGCCTGATAAACCGATCTCTCGGTGGGTTACGCTGAACGATGGACCCTGGCGCATCAGGCTTCGTCGGAACGGGCTCTCGTGAACCGAGCCCGCCTTCGCCGGTCTCGGCCATTCGGCTTCGATCCCCTGCGCATCTTAGGACGGCCCTGAAGGGCGGTTGAGGTTTTCTTTGGATTCGGAAAGCTAAAAGCCCCGCCGGTTAGGGCGGGGCTGCTTTCGACTTATTCTCTCTTGTACCGTTAGGCGGCGGAAGCTTTGGGGGCGAGGCGCTGGGCCTCAAGCCACTTGTTGAACTCTGCCCGGTCGATATAGACGCGCCCACCGATCTTGATGAGGGCAACGTTGAGACCGTTTGTGTCCGCGTGGAAAATCCACCAGCGCAGCTTCGCCTCGGTGACGAACGGCGCTTCAGCGGCCAGTTGTTTCACCGTCCGCAGTTCTTCGTAGTTGACCAATTTTCATGATCCCTCTTTTGGGAAAAAAGCGAGAGAGGGAAAAGGCTGAGAGACTTGTTAGGAAGATATGAAGCAA
>Ga0180009_10006378_pt1 | contig 12383 bp, 9 predicted proteins | sample OS_PC_MetaG_FD_123537 | JGI IMG/M metagenome (GOLD analysis project Ga0180009, IMG submission 123537) | Groundwater microbial communities from the Aspo Hard Rock Laboratory (HRL) deep subsurface site, Sweden - OS_PC_MetaG | ecosystem: Environmental > Aquatic > Deep subsurface > Groundwater...
AGCAGCAGCGGGCGTACAGTTTGTTAGAGACAATCGTAGTGTAGGCAGAACGGCGAACACGGATTTTGTAAATTATGCTGGATTTTTCAGTAGATACTGCTTAACCTGGCGGGGGAACTTCAGACTAGTCAACTTATAAACTTGTCAACTTGCCCCGCTTTGTCAACCAGTCAACTTATCAACTGTTGTTGTAACTTATCAACTTATTAACTTGTCAACTGGTCTTTCCCTTCTCACATCAGGTTCTTCTGCTTGAAGCTCATCCAGCCGTCTTTCGTGACTATCACGTGGTCCAGTACCTCTATCCCCAGCAGCTTGCCGGCCTGCGCCAGGCGCTTGGTCAGGCTCAGGTCCTCGTCCGACGGCTCCAGGCAGCCGGACGGGTGGTTGTGGGCCAGGATGATGCCGGCGGCCAGGTTCTTTACCGCCGGCTCAAAGACCTCCCTGGGGTGGACCAGGTTATAGTTCAGCGTGCCTATGGAGACTATATCGCGCTTTATCTCCTGGTTGCGCGTGTCCAGGTAGAAGGTCACGAAGTGCTCCTTCTTCTGCTCCCTGATATCCTTCAGCTCGGCCCAGATGTCCTGCGGCTTCAGGTAGATGTTCGCTTTCTTGCCGTACAGGAACCGCTTGCCCAGCTCAAAACACGCCACTATCTCGCAGGCCTTCGCCGGGCCGAGCCCGGGCTGGCCGCTCAGGTCCGCGAATCTGACGCTCTTGAGGTTCTCCTGGCCTATCTTTTTCAGCACGTCCCCGGCCAGGTCCATCACGCCGCGCTCCTTAGTGCCGGTCCGCAGCAGGATGGCCAGCAGTTCCGCGTCCGACAGCTTCTCCGGGCCGTACCGCATCAGCTTTTCCCTGGGCCGCTCGACGCGCGGCATGTCCATTATCAGCATCCGGTCCCTGCATGGCATAAAAGCCTCCTTATTATAAAAAGATACAAATAGTGTAAAACATCACCCCGACAACGTCATGTCGCGGTGGGATTGGGAGGTATGAGGGATGAAGGATGAGGGATGAGGGATGAGGCAGAAGAGGGTTTAAAACAAGGATGATTTTTTCATCCCTTCCGCCAAACAGCCGGCGGACCCGCCGGATTGTTAGGCGGGCAGCCCTCATACCTCATCCCTCCGAATTTCTGCAAGAAATTCGGCTAGTGCCTGAAATGGCGGATGCCGGTCAGGACCATCGCCACCCCTAGCTTGTCGGCGGCGGCTATGACCTCCGCGTCTTTGACCGAGCCGCCCGGCTGGATGACGGCGGTAACGCCTATCTCAGCCGCCGACTCCACCGAGTCCGGGAAAGGGAAGAAAGCGTCCGAGGCCATTACGAGCGTTTCGGGCTTCGGACAGCGCTTAAGATACTCGCCGTACTTGTACTTGGCCATGTACACCGCGTCCACACGCGACATCTGGCCGGCGCCCAGGCCGACGGTCCGGCCGGGGGCGGCCAGCGCTATCGCGTTGGATTTGACGTACTTCACCGCGGTCCAGGCGAATTTAAGCGCCTCCTCCTCGGCGGCGGAAGGCTTCTTCGCCGTCGGGACGTCCCACTTGCCGCCCAGCAGTTTCGTATCGTCCTCGCTGACCAGCACCTCGCGGCCCGCGGATTTCAGCACCAGGCGGTCTTTCGGAAAGCCGTCCCATTTCAAGAGCCGCAGGTTCGTCTTTTTGGACAAGAGCTCAAGCGCCGCGCCGTCAAAATCCGGCGCGCAGACGACCTCCACGAACTTTTTTGACAGGAACTCCGCTATCCGCGCGTCCAGCTTCCTGTTCACGGCTATGACGGCGCCGAAGGCCGACATCGGGTCCGTCTGCCAGGCCCGGTCAAACGCCTCCGACAGGTCAACGCCTTCGCCGACGCCGCAGGGCGTGACATGCTTGAAGATCACGGCGGCCGGCTTTTCAAATTCCTGCGCGGCCTGGCAGGCGCCGTAGGCGTCGAGGATGTTGTTATAGGAAAGCTCTTTGCCCTGCAGCTGCGCGAACGGCAGCTTCATGTCGGGCGAGTAAAGGGCGCAGCCCTGGTGCGGGTTTTCGCCGTAGCGCAGGCCGGCTATCTTGTTGAGGCGCAGCTCGAGCGTTTCCGCGAATTTGCCCGCGCCGCCGTTCCCGCCCGCGGCGGAGCCCCCGCGCGTTTTTGAAAGCTCCCGGAAGACGACCGTGTCATAGGCGCCGGTGTGCTCAAAGGCTTTTACGGCCAGCTCTTTTTTAAGCTCAAGCGGCAGCGCGCCGTTGTTGTCGGCCATGGCCTTTATGATCCGCTGATAATCCGCCGGGCTTGAGACCGCCGCGACGTCCCTGTAATTCTTCGCGGCCGCGCGCAACAGCGCCGGCCCGCCTATGTCTATGTTCTCTATCAGCTCTTCGGACCAGGGTTCGGCCCTTTTCGCCGTTTCCGCGAACGGGTAAAGGTTGACCGCGACCAGGTCTATGGCCTCTATGCCGTGCTCGAGCGCCGACGAGACATGCGCGCCGTCGTCCCGCCTGTAGAGTATGCCGCCGTGCACCAGCGGGTGCAGGGTCTTCACCCTGCCGTCCAGTATTTCCGGGAAGCCGGTCAGCGTCTCCAGCGCCCTGACGCGCACCCCGGCTTCCGCCAGCAGCTTGTAGGTGCCGGAGGTGGAGACTATCTCCACGCCGAGCTTTGAAAGCTCGAGCGCGAACTGCGCCGCGCCGGTCTTGTCGGAAACGGAGAGGAGCGCCCGCCTGACCCGGCCGCTTTCCACGCCGGCGGGCCGCAGGAGCTCCACCCTGGCGCCCTCCACCTTGAGCAGGCCGCGGCAGAACAGGCCGACGGCCTTCGGATAGATCATATGCTCAGCGGCGCTTACTTTCCGGGCCAGTGTCTGGGGCGTGTCCGAGGCGGACACCCCGACCGCGGCCTGAAGTATCACCGGCCCCGAGTCGTACGCCTCGGTGACGAAATGGACCGTGGCGCCGCTGAGCTTTGCGCCGGCGGCTATCACCGCCTCGTGCACCTTCATGCCGTACATCCCTTTGCCGCCGAAGGCCGGCAGCAGCGCCGGGTGCACGTTCATTATCCTGTTCTCAAAAGTGTTCAGGAACTCCGGGCCGAGCTTCAGCATGAACCCGGCCAGGCAGACCAGGTCCGCCTTGTGTTCGAGGCAGAGCTCCGTAAGCCGCCTGTCGTAATCAGCCGGGGTCTTGAACTCTTTCGGGGCCGCGACGACGGCCGGGATATTGGCCGCGCGCGCCCGTTTTAAAGCGCCGGTTTCCGGCCTGCTTGAGACGACCAGCGCCACCCGGCCGGCAACGGCCCCGCTTGCGGCCGCGTCCATAAGGGCCTGTAAATTAGCGCCTTCTCCCGAAGCGAAAACGATAATGTTTTTCATGGGTCAATTAAACTCCCCGATCATATTGATGGCCGCCTGCATAAGAGCCGAAAACTGAGCCTCATCCAGCGTGTTCTTCTCGTCGTTCCAGGAGCCGGTCAGGCAGTACCAGTCCGCCCTGGAAGTCTTGAAAAGCCAGGTCATGTTCAGAACGCCGGGCTCGGAGCCGCCTTTGTACCCCGCGTAAAAGAATTTTCCGCGCGGTATATCAAGGCCGGGATTTATGGCCATGATATCGAGCGCCGGCTTATCCTCTTCTTTCCGGAAATAATCCATCAGCCGGCACAGGTCGGCCGGAGAGGCCGGCCATTCTATCCTGTTTATGCCGAACGGGGCCGCTTTAACGTCCGCGGCGTTAAGCGGTTTGCGCGCCAGGTCGCGAAGCCGCATATATTTTTCCTTAAGCCCGGCATTCAGGTATTCCACGCTTGCGCCGGTATCGCTTTTAAGCCTGAACATCTCCGAGGTTTTGAGAAAGGGCTTTAAAAGCTCCGGTTTTGAATGTCCGAGGTCCCCGAGCGCGTCTTCTATTGTATCCCTGCCCAGGCCGTCTACGATGGCGTCCGCGGCCGTATTGTCGCTTTCGGAGATCATGGCCGCGGCCAGCGTATGCAGCGTCAGCGGGGAGCCGTCGGGCCAGGCCTGGAGCCGGCCTGAAGGCAGCGATTTGCTTTCTTCCTTAAGATAGATTATCTTTTTCCACGAATAGTCTTCCTCCACTATCGCGCCCAGCACGTAAAGCTTGAAAGCCGAGCCTACGGCGAAATAATCATTTTCATTAAGGGTCTCCAGGGTGCGTCCGGGGTTGTTCAGCTTCCGGAGCAGGAACCCCGTTTTGCCGGGCAGGGCCGAGAGCTTCGCCTTCAGATCGGCCAGGGTGAGATCTTTGGGTATCGCGATCTTGAAAAGAAGCCCGGTTACGCGCCCGGTCGCCTTGTTTATGTTCAGCGTCACAGGCAGAATAAACCCTTTTTCGGTCTCAAAGTTAAAATGGCCCGAACCGTCCGGATCTGTGTAATTCAGTTTTACCGCCGTGACTTTGCCGTTAACGCGGTATATTTGGCGCAGGATCTCTTCGGTTTTTTCAAGCGGCAGGAACTTAAAAAATGACGCGTCAAAAAGGTCTTTGATCCGGGGCCGCTCGCTTATCTGGGCGGCCAGTTTTTCGGCGGTGTTGCGGAGGGCTTCGGAGCCGTCCCGGGGCGGAACGCTCTGGGCGCTCAGACCGAGATTGAACGATAACTGCAAAACGGCAAAAATATTCAGAAGTTTCATCGGTGATTATTTCAGTAAAACTCTTTTATTTCCGCTGACTATCCCGCCTATCACCGCTGCGCCCTTTAAAGTTTTAAGCGCGGTCTTTACGGAATCTTTCCGGACCGCCGCTATCATGCCTATGCCCATGTTGAAGGCGTTCCACATCTCTTTTTCGGGTATGCCGCCCGCCTTCTGCACTATCCGCATTATGCCGGGCGTCTTCCATGCGCTTGTGTCGACCGCGGCGTCCGCGTTCCTGGGCAGTATCCGTTCAAGATTGCCCGGTATGCCGGAACCGGTTATATGGGCGAGGCCCAGGATGTCCCGGCCCTCTTTTCGGAGGGCCGCCCGCAGATTCTTTATATCTTTCACATAGATCTTTGTGGGGGTAAGCAGCGTCCTGCCGTATTTTTTCAGCAGGCCTTTTTTCCCCAGCGCCGCCCGTATCAGGGAGTAGCCGTTGGAGTGGAAGCCGCTGGACCCGAGCCCTAGCAGGACGTCGCCGGGCTTTATTTTTGAACCGTCTATTATCTCGCCGTTGCCGACGATGCCCACGGAGAAACCGGCCAGGTCGTATTCCCCCGGCCGGTAGAAACCCGGCAGCTCGGCCGTCTCCCCGCCCAGCAGGACGGACCCGGCCTGCCGGCAGCCTTCAAGTATGCCCGCGATTATCTTTTTTGATCTTTTAAGGTCGAGCCTCGCCGTGGCGTAATAATCCAGGAAAATGAGCGGCCTGGCCCCGCAGCAGAGGAGGTCGTTGGCGCACATCGCCACCAGGTCTATGCCGACGGTGTCGTGGCGGTCCAGCATGAAAGCGAGCTTAAGCTTGGTGCCGACGCCGTCGGTTGCGGCCACGAGGCTGTATTTGCCGCCTGATTCGGCCAGCGAAAAAAGCCCGGCGAAACCGCCGATGGCTTTTGATTTTTTTTCAAGGAATTCCGTGAACCTGTCCGAGAGTTTTACGTCCACGCCGCTCTTTTTATAGGTGGTCATCACACATAAAATTATACAATACTAGTCCGAAAAATTCAGCTTCAACTGAATTTTTCGGGCTATAACAGCCGGATCCCGGCCTTTGCGCATCTTGCCGCCATGTCCTTCGGCCAAACGCTCGCGTGGACCTCGCCGATGTGCAGTTTCCTGAGGAAAAACATGCAAAGCCGCGACTGGCCGATGCCGCCGCCTATGGTCGGCGGAAGCCGGCCGTTCAGCAGTTTTTTGTGCCAGTACAGGTTTTTTCTGCCCAGGGCGTTCTTTATTTTCAGCTGCTTCAACAGGGCCAATCTGTCGACCCTGATGCCCATCGAGCTCAGCTCAAGAGCGAGCTCGAGCGGCGGATACCAGACAAAGAGGTCGCCGTTCAGGCCTTTCCTGCCGTCAGCGGTCGGCGTCGTCCAGTCGTCATAATCGGGTGCCCTGTTGTCGTGGGAATTCCCGCCGCGCAGTTCGGCCCCTATGCCCATGATGAACACGGCGCCGTATTTTTGGGCGGCCCGGTTCTCCCTTTCCCTCGGCGTCAGGCCGGGGCAGGCCCTCTCCAGGTCCTCGGAATGGATGAAAGTTATCCGGCCGGGAAGGACCGGCCGTATCCGCGGGTATCTTTTATGGACGGCGAGTTCGGTCTCCCTGACGGCTTTGTAAATCCTGCGGACGATCTTTTTTAAAAAGGCCAGGTTCCTCTGCTTTCCGGTTATTATCAGTTCCCAATCCCACTGGTCCACGTATACGGAATGGATATTGTCCAGGGAATCCTCGTCGGGCCGGATAGCGTTCATGTCGGTGTAGAGGCCTTCGCCCGCCCTGAACTTATAGTCCGCCAGCGCCAGCCTTTTCCACTTGGCCAGCGAAAAGACCACCTCGGCCGGCAGGCGGCCGTCTTTTATTTTAAAAGAAACTTTTCTTTCGCTGCCGTTCAGGTCGTCGTTTATCCCCGAGCCCGCGCTCACGAACAACGGGGCCGAGACCCTTTGCAGGCGCAGGCTTTCGGCGAGGTCCCCCTGGAAACGGTCCTTGATGAACTTGATCGCCTTTTCAGTTTCTCTCAACGGCAATACGGACCGGTATTTTTTATCAATGATCAGTTCCGCCATGCTGGTTATCTCCTGACCGGGATTCTTCCCCGCCTTTGCTTCCCAATGTGTTTACCTTAATCCTTTAGCCTTCATCCTTTATCCTTTCGGCTACGGCCATTTGTGTTTGGGGTAGCGGCGGGCGAGCTGGGGTTTCAGTTTGGGATAGCTTGCGGCCCAGAAGCTTTTAAGGTCTTTTGTAACCTGCACGGGGCGCATCGACGGGGCCAGGATGTGCACCACCAGCGCCACCCGCCCGGAGGCGATGCGCGGCGTTTCCGTAACGGAAAACAGGTCCTGTATCCTGGCTTCCAGGTAAGGCTCGCGCCCGCGCGGGTAGTTTATTTTTGCCCTGCGCCCGCCGGGCATTTCAAGCCTTCTGGGGGCGTATTTTTCTATCTTGCGGTTCTTTTCATGGCCGAACCAGTCCTGCAGCGCGCTCAGCACGGGGCGCGACCTGGCGTCGGACACGCTTTTTGCGCCGGCGCAGATCCCGGAGATGATCAGTTTCAGGTTTTCTTCGCCGAGCGGCTCCAAGCCGAGGTCCGGACAGGCCGCCGCCAAAAATTCCACGCGCGCCAGCCACTCCTCCACCTCTTCGTTCCAGGCTGTGAACTTGTGCCGCCCGCTGATGAATTCTTCCGCTATAAGGCCGGACGAGGTCCCGCCGCGCGCGGCCGTGGAAATTTCAGTGCGGATGACGATGCCGCGGTACATGGTCAGGGTCTCGGTCACCGGGCTGAGCATGTCCTTGTCCAGCGCGGGCCGGGAAACCGTTTTAACGTCGCCGGGAAAAGCCCCGCGCAGCCAGTCTTCCCTGATCCCGGCGGCAAAGGAAAGCGTGATGTCCGCGCCCGTACGGCGCAGGCTTTCAAGCGCTTCGCCGGCGCAGATCAGGCCGGCCCCGGCGGCGGCGCTTTTCGGGTCAAGCCGCGCGCGTTTGCCGCCGGGCAGCCGGTAGCGGCCGCTTTCCTTCGAGATCAGCGCGGCCACGCGGTCGGGAAAAGCGCGCAGGAAACACTGCGAGGCAAGCTCCTGCGCCTGCGGGCCGCCCGGCGCCGCTTTACCCGCCAGCTGTTTCGCGGCTTTCCACGCGTCCCTGGCCGCCGCGTGGTTTATGCCCGCGCTCCGGCAGACGTAAGGGTCAAAGCCCGCCGCGGCGCAGAACTCAAGAGCCTTGATCGTCGCGGACAGGTCCGAGCGCGGCTCCGTCCCGGAAAGCGCCTCCGCTTTGCCTTCTTCCAGCCGCAGGCCCCGGCCTTGCGCGGCGGCCGCGGCCAGCGCGCACTCATAGACGCAGCCAAGACGCTCGCCCTCGACCAGCATCCGGGAATAGCGCGGGTGCAGCGGGTACCGCGCCATGGCGCGCCCTTCGGCGGTAAGCGCGCCGCGCGCGTCCGCGGCGCCCAGGTCCCGCAGCAGAGTTTCCGCGCGATCCGCGTCCCTGGCGTCCGGCGGGTCAAGCCACCGCAGCGCGCCAAAATTGTTGAAGCCGCAGGCTTTCAGCGCCAGCAGGGCTTCGCTGATGTCCAGGCGCAGGATCTCCGGCTCAAGCGAAAGCGGGCGGCCGTAATTTTCCGCTTGAGTCCACAGGCGCGCGCAGACGCCGGGCCGGGTCCTGCCGGCGCGTCCCGCGCGCTGCCCGGCCGAGGGGGCGGCTATTTTTTCCGTGAACAGCGTGTTGATGCCGCGCGCGCCGTCGAAGCGCGCCACTTTGGCCAGGCCGCTGTCCACGACCGCTGCAACGCCGTCTATGGTCAGCGAGGTTTCGGCGATATTGGTGGCGACTATTATCTTGCGCCGGGCCGAGGGCGCCAGCGCGGCGTCCTGTTCGCGCGGCGGCAGTTCGCCGTGCAGAGGCATAACGGCAAATTCCGCCATGGCGGGAATTTTGGCCAGCTCCGCGGCCGTCCTGTGTATCTCGAATGCGCCCGGCATGAATACCAGGATATGTCCTTCCGGCACGGCGGGCATAAGCCGGGCGCAGGCGCGCGCAGCGGCTTCCCACGGCGGGAGCCGGGCGAGGGCCTCCCCGCAGTAGGTTATCCGCACCGGATAGGGCCTGCCCTGCGCCGTCACGGTCTCGCAGGGAGCCTTGTCCTGAGCGTAGTCGAAGGACATATACTCCGCCAGCGCCCGCTCATCCAGCGTGGCTGACATTACCGCAACCACGAGGTCCGGCCGCGGCCCGCGCTGAAGCGCCAGGCACGCCGCCAGGGCCAGGTCGCCGTGGATATGGCGCTCGTGAAATTCGTCGAGTATTATGGCGGAATAAGCGGACAGGCGCGGGTCCGATACCAGTTCGCGCAGCAGGATCCCCTCGGTCTCGAATATTACGCGGGTCTTCGGGCCGGTCCTGTCTTCAAAACGCACGCGGCAGCCTATCTCGCCGCCCGGCATGCCGCCCCGTTCGGCGGCGACGCGCCCCGCCAGCATCCTGGCGGCCAGGCGGCGCGGCTGGAGCACGGCTATCCTGCCCTTGAGCTTTCCGCGGTCCAGCAGCAGCTGCGGCACTTTGGTGGATTTGCCCGAGCCGGGCGGGGCGGAGATTATCAGGCGGCGGCCGGCTGAGGCCGCGCGCAGTATCTTCTCCGCGCATTGCATGATAGGCAGCTGGGACATATCAGACGGCCAAACTCCCGGATAAAAATATCCACGGCAATTTTCGGGTTAAACGCAGGGGAAACCGCTTGTGCGGCGGGGTTGGCCGTCTGCCGGGCATAGGCCTTGATACCTGCCTGCCGGCAGGCGGCGCCTGCGCAGGAATTGTGTCCGCAGCAAACCTTTATTGCTTTTTTCCGGCGGAGACCAGAGCCCGCTCAAGGCTCTCCGATATGACCGCTATGACCTCAATGCGCGTTATGACGCTGTCGCAGCGCAGAGCAAGCGTTACGGTCGCTACATTGTGCTGTTGTTCCGGGTCCAAAGTCATCCATATGGCCTCAAGCAGATATTGCGGTTCGCCCTGCACGCATTTGGGAGCGGCGGGCAGGAAACCGCTGCGGAGCGCGTCAAAGATAGAACCGATAAACGCGTTTAAAATAATGTTCCCCAGCTCCGAAAACAGTGGTTCCTGCGACTGGCTGGGTGCCGGCAGTTTTGAGAAGGAAACACCGAGAAAGCCGCGGGAAAGTATCTCTATATCCTCCGATCTGAACACCACCAGGGAGGTAAAAGGATGCTCTCCGCGGATCTCGAAGTACACGACCGCCCTGGCGCCGGGGGCGGCGGCATGGCCGCTTAAAACCTCGTCCATGCTGCGCCGGAATACGCTGACGCCGTCCACGCTCCATTTTCCGGCCGAAACGCGGGACAGCTTGGCGACGCACCTTCCCATGCCGGCGGCGATTATTTCCTCAAGCATCCGGTTAACTTTTGTATCCATTAGGCCGGTCCTTTCGAGTCTTTGTCTTTCAAGCGGTCTGGAAGACTGCATTCAGTTTCGTCGGTAATAAAAGTCCTGAACAGTCTCCTTGTTAGGTTAATTATACCCCTTTTGTATTTAAAATTACCATTAAATTTTCGTTCAAACCGCTATGCCGAATCCAAGGCGTTAACATACAACCATCACCCAAACAACGCACTATTGGGTTTAAAAAGCCGCCTGTCCCCATTTCCCAGAATGGCGGACGGCTTGTCAATAAATTGGCCGGGACTGTCGACGGATTCGCTTCGCGGGGGCCGGATCGGCCCCCGCGCGGTGACTCTGGCCTGTCACGGGCCTATGGCGCTGTCCGGGACCAAATCCGGAGGCGGGCGCCCCGAACCTGCAGCCCGCCGCCAGGCTGCGGCCTACAGCCCGATGTCTTTTCGGTAGTGCATGCCTTCGAAGTTTATTTTTTCTATCGCGGAGTAAACTTTTTTGCGGGCTTCCCCAAGCGTGGCGGCCCTGGCGGTCACGCTCAGGATCCGCCCGCCGCCGGTCAAAAATTTCCCGTCCTCTTTCCTGGTCCCGGCGTGGAACACCAGCACGTCCGCCGGCACGGCGTCAAGCCCGCTTATCATTTTCCCCTTCTCGGGGTTCTCCGGATAGCCCTTCGCGCTCAGGACCGCCGTCACGCAGGTTTCCTTTGAAATCTCTATTTTCTGTCCGCTCAATTTCCCGTCCACGCAGGCCTTGATAAGCGCCAGCAGGTCGCCTTCAAAAAGCGGCAGCAGCGCCTGGGTTTCCGGGTCGCCGAAACGCACGTTGAATTCCAGCAGTTTGGGCCCTTCCGGCGTCAGCATAAGCCCGGCGTAAATAACCCCGCAGAACGGTATCTTGTCCTTTTTCACGCCGTCCACGAACCGCTGGAGCACCTCTGTTTTCACCGTTTCCAGGGCCGCGGCGTCCAGCGCGACCGGCGCTATGGCGCCCATGCCGCCGGTATTGGGGCCCGCGTCCCCGTCCAGCAGCCGCTTATGGTCCCGCGAGACCGGCAGCATCAGGTATGAGCCGCCGTCCACGAAAGCCATCACCGAAATTTCCCTGCCCGTTAAAAACTCCTCCATCAGCACTTTTGAGCCGGAGAAACCGAAAATGCGCTTCTCCATAAAATCGGATACCGCCTCAAACGCCTGGGCCTCGTCCCGGCAGATGCGCACGCCCTTGCCCGCGGCCAGGCCGTCGGCCTTAATGACCAGCGGGTATTTTTTGTGGTCCCTGATCTTTTCCCGGGCGAAAGCGGCGTCATAAAGGATCTGGAAATCCGCCGTCGGGAGGCGGTGCCGGTGCATGAATTCCTTGGCGAACTGTTTTGAGGCTTCCAGCATCGCGCCTTTCTGGGACGGCCCGAAAACTTTTAACCCGGCGGCGGTCAGCCGATCGCTCAAGCCCTTCGCCAGCGGCTCCTCGGGGCCTATGAGGACGAGGTCTATTTTATTTTCCACGGCGTATTTGCGGATGCCCTCAAAATCGGTCTGCGCCACGGCCGGGCATGCGGCTGTTTCCGCTATGGCCGCCGAGCCGGGTATGGCGTGGAGTTGTTTTAACAGCGGGCTTTTTTTGAGTTTCCAGGCCAGCGCGTGCTCGCGGCCGCCGCTTCCAATGATCAAAACGTTCATAAAACACCTCCTTAAACAGGTTGACTATAAGACCAGGAGGGCAGGCAATTGCCCATTCCGCCACGCAGGAAACCGCTCGCCAGTTCGGCGAGCGCCCGCTGAAATAGCGGGCGGTTTCCGCCCTATTCAATCTTGCGAAGTAATCTTCGTCGGATACTTTCCGGTAAAGCAGGCCGTGCAAAAGTTCCTGTCGCCGCCGTTGCCGCAGGCCTTTACAAGGCTTTCAAGGCTCAGGTAATAAAGCCCGTCGGCCCCTATGAACCGCCTTATTTTATCGATCGAAAGATTATTGGCTATCAATTCCTCCTTAGTGGGCGTGTCTATGCCGTAATAGCAGGGCGAAATGACGGCGGGCGAGGCTATGGCCATATGGATTTTTTTGGCGCCGGCTTTCTTCAGGCTGCCGATTATCTTCCTTGAAGTGGTGCCGCGCACCAGCGAATCGTCTATCAAAATTATGGACTTGCCCCGGATAAGGTCTTTTATCGGCGCCAGCTTCAGGCGGGCGGTAAACTCCCGCAGAGCCTGGTCGGGCTGCATGAAAGAACGGCCCGTGTAGTGATTGCGCATGAACACGGCCTGGTACGCAATCCATGATTCCTTGGAGAAACCCAGCGCGTAAGCGGTGCCCGAATCCGGGACGCCGGAGACGATATCGG
>Ga0180009_10006379_pt1 | contig 12381 bp, 13 predicted proteins | sample OS_PC_MetaG_FD_123537 | JGI IMG/M metagenome (GOLD analysis project Ga0180009, IMG submission 123537) | Groundwater microbial communities from the Aspo Hard Rock Laboratory (HRL) deep subsurface site, Sweden - OS_PC_MetaG | ecosystem: Environmental > Aquatic > Deep subsurface > Groundwater...
CCAAAATCAACTTTAAGAAGCCCTCCGGCGGGAGTCTTGTCGTCATGAGAAGGAGTGTAATGTGCGGCATATTCATCGATTGAAAGGTTTACTGGAAATGCCGGGTTTCCCCCAAGATCAAAAATTTTTCCCTCTATTAATTCGGCGATTTCCAACAAAGGAATTCCTTTTTTTATTTTAGGTTTTATCCATAATTTAATTTCACTTGCAATTTGCCCTGCTTTTATGATTTTTTCCTCATTCATTTATTAAAGTGAAAAATTACGTATTTAAATGTTAATATCCTTTTTCAGAATTATTTTTCCACACTTTTATCTTTAAGCCTTCTTGATTTTGGAATGAAATTTGTTATTTTTTCCTCACTGGCTTTTCCTGTTCCAAGCATGTCTTTAAGATATTTTATAATCACAAAGCCTGTCATTCCTGTTTTTTTCAAAACTTCGTGGCCCATCATCCAGGTTTGCATTTCATCTTTGCTTAGTTCAACAATATTTTTTGTTATTTCATTTTTTAGAATCTGGGTGCCCTCAATTGAAAGTCTTATTCCATATTCTTCATCTTTTGCAAGATATAATCCTGCCCTTTCAACGAAGGATGTTTTTTCAATTTCTCTTATTTTTTCCTTGTCAAAACTTCCCTGAAACAAAAAAACCTTTTCTTTTCCTCTTTTAAGAAGAATTCCCGGTATTTTTTTTATTCCGAATTGTTCATTTAATCTTTTAATAAATTCTTTTTTCTCTTTTTCACTGAAGATTTTTAATTGTTCTGTTGGGGGAGTCATTTTATTAATTTGAATTTTTCATCCCAACCTCCTGAATTTAGCTAAAAAAAATCCCTCGGTGTTGTTGTCCTGAGGGTAAACTCTTTTTGTTTTTTTAACCCTTGAGTCATATTCCTTCCCTTCCCATTGTGTTAAGCCGGGTCTTGTTTTTAGGGGAAGTTCAAAATCCAAAATTTCAATTTTATCCTTAAATTCATTTAAAATAAAATTAATGACTCCTTCATTTTCTTCTGGGGCATGTGTGCATGTAGAGTAAACAATCTCGCCTCCAATTTTTAGGGTCATAAATGCACTTTTTAGAAGTTCTTTTTGCAGTCTTGAAAGAGCTTTTATAGTTTTTGGATTCCACATGAGAAAAGTTTTGGGTGAACTTCTTAATGTCCCTTCCCCTGAACAAGGTGCATCCACAAGAATTTTGTCAAAATAAATTTTTTGTTCTTTAATTTTTCTGCAAAAACTTCTTCCGTCTTTACGTGTTATTATTGTGTTTGTTATTCCGCATCTTTCAAGGTTTGAAGCCAAAATTCTCATTCTTCCAAGTGAAACTTCATTTGCAATTATTGTTCCGGTGTTTTTCATAACGTTTCCCGCCTGGGTGGTTTTACTTCCAGGTGAAGCGCACAAATCAAGGAATATTTCATTCTCTTTCGGATTAAGGGCCATTATAGGGAGCATACTTGACAATTCTTGTATGTAATAATATCCTAATAAATGCTCAAGAGTTCTTCCCAGTTCTCCTGGTTCAAGTTTTGCAAGATTTTTATTGATTAGAATCTCTCTTTCCCTCTCTGAGGGAGTTTTTCCTTCAACAATTAAAATTTCAGGATAGTTCTTCCAGGGTTGAATCAGTTTCCATTTGTAATCTTCTAATTTTTTAATCAGCTCCTCAGAATTTATTTTCATTGTGTTGACGCGAATTGTGTTAACAGGTTCGGTTTTTACAATTTTCCAATAATTTTTCTGGTCATTCGTGTCAGGAATAAGTCTATTCATTCTTTCAATAAAAAGAGGTTTTGGTTCAGGAATTTTTCTTTCTTTCATGATTTTAAGATGGATATTTTTGTTTATAAGATTAAGGATTATTGCTCTTCAGAATAAAAAGAAATAAAAAGAATCTTTTACCTCTCTTCTTATGGATGATTTTTATTTTTCGATTTGTGGCAGACCCCATGAGATTCAGAAGGTTTATAACAGATTAAGAAGTTTTTTTTCGGAGTTAGATTATGCTTCTGATTCATATTTTAAAACCCTTCTTCTTCCAAGGGGAACTTCCGAAATTGAGGTTTTGAGTAAAAAAGGATATATCGTTTCTTTTTTTGGAAAGGACTTTTCAGTCTATTCAAACTTTACTACAAATTTTTTAAGAAATTCCGGTTCAACCAGAGGTTACAATTCAAAGCTAGTTCTAAAAGTTTCTTCAGATAACCCTTTGAAACTTATGGAATTGGTTTCATCGATTGAAAGTGTTGATCCTTTGTTTGAGAATAAGGAAAATTATAGTTTTGCGGAAGGGGGAAATTCAGATTTTTTGGATTTACTTTAAAAAATTAAAACCATTTTTTTAGGCTTTCCTGTTTTTTTCCGTCCAAAATTTCTTTGATGTTTATTCCAAAAACTTGGAAGATGTTTTCAGCAGATGGAATAATTTGCTTTTCAAGGTAGTAATTTAAGTCATATTCCCCGGGATCACCTTCAAGTTTTACTCTGTCCCGAACGAGTTTGCTTTTTGTGTTTGTTTCGGCAATGTAATACCTCAGGGGGGATAAAATTTCAACAGGAATTCCTTTTTCCTGCATTTTTCTTGCAGCAATAACATGGGGGGTTATTGATTTGTATGACTCCAGAGGTTTTTTAATCTGGGATTTTATCATAATTTCTTTTTTTTGAATTTTTCTTGTTTTTAGTTTCTCTACAATTTTAATTAAATATTCCAGAGCCCTTTTCTCATTCCCTTCTTTAAGAATTAGTTTTATTATCTGATTTTGAGTGATTCTGGAAAGTTCACACCAATCCCTTCGGACGGTTTCAAAACCCCTTATCTTTATTTTTTCATCTTCATCAATCATTGCGTATTTTTTCTTTGCTCCTGTTTCTCCAGAACGGGTTTTCACCCATAACCCTCTTTTGAAAAAATCTTCAAGCTCAATATGCATAACCCCCGGCAGTTCCTCATTCAGTTTTTTTAGAAGTTCTCTAATTTCCTTTTTGGATTTATTTTCGCGTGTGAACGCAACCGAATCTGTGTCCCCATAAATCACCCTGTGCCCGGCTTCTTCTATTTTTTTTATTGTTTCAATGTTGTATTTTCTTACAAACGCAAGAATTGTTGAGGATGCTTCCCATGAATAGTATCTTGCCCCAAAAAAGCCCACATATCCATGTGCTGATGCTGACAGAATCTTAAAGGCATTACTTCTTGCCTTGGTTATGGGGTTTGGGTTATTTTTGTAATCCTCCTTGAATTTTTTTCTTTTTTCAAAAATCTCTTTTAACAGGACCGGAAAAAATCCGGGGTTTTTTGAAAAATAAAAAATTCTTTTTTTGCCCCCCACATTTACTTCTGGGGATTTTATTGAATTTGTTTTTGAATCAGTAAGTGTTCCCTTTGAAATATTATGGGAGATTATTATTGAAGTGTGCATCGAGGTAAAATCGAACATGACAAGGTTTTCATAGAGCCCCGGTTTTGGTTCATATACAAATGCCCCCTCTACAGGGGCCCTTTTTCTCCTTTCTTCAATTTCATTAACCCCTGGTTTTTTTTCAGGGATTTCGTCAAATTCTTCAAGGTTATGCAAAATATAGGATTCAATTTGTTTTGAAAGACCATTTCTTGAAATTTCAAATATGGGTTCTTTTATTATTCTTGAAAACTCAATAATATCCGGCCAGAATTTTTCAAAAAGCTGAAATGTCAAATCAGAGTCGTGGAGGTTGTATTCAAAGTACAAATCCCAGTCCTTAACTTTGGAAGAGTGGGCAATTTCAAAATCTTTTTTTGAATCTTTTAAAAATTCTTTTGACACCTCATTTAAGGACAAGGACTCAGATTGCATGTACTGAGAATAGGTTGTTTTTATGAATTTTAATAAATCAACATGGGTTATTCCCGAAATTTTTGCCCTCATTGAAATCCCTCTTGAAATTTTTGGTTCACTTGAATCAACTCCAAGTGGAAGTGGAACCCTTAAAATTTTTGCCCTTGTTTTAAGAAAGGGTAAATCAAAATTGTCAGAGTTATATCCTACCAAAAAATCGGGTGAGAATTTTTTTACTTCCTCTGAAAATTTTTCCAGAAGTTCTCTTTCATTTTTTACAAATTCAACATATTTTTTGCTTGTTTGCTTCTTTTTCCAGGAAATAACTTTTTTGAAGTTGTTCGAAAAGAGGGAGATCATTAAAATTTCCCCTTTTTCAGGTTTTAGTGAGTCTGTTTCAAGATCATAGGCAAGGACTTTTGGAGAAAATTTAGTTTCATTTTTTATTTCTTCTTTTTTTGTGAGCTTTATGACAAATTCTGTTCCAATAATGTTATCTATTCCCCCAAAATCCGAAGAGTTGTTTAAAACATCTCCTGAAATTTTATACCATCTCATAGGATAAATTTTTTTATCAATGATATATGATGTTATTAATCCAAGATCATAGCCCCTTCTTTTTTCAATTTCAGATATTCCAAGCCGGTCTGCAATGTCATGAAGGTCTTTGTAATTTGTTCCAAAAATTTTCAGGGCCTTTACTTTTTTGCCCAGAAAAAATTTACTTTTTTCTTCAACTCTTTCCACCTTTGTTTCTCTTCCCTTGTTTTCAAAAGAAATTGATTTCACATAATCAATAACTTCTTTTGTTTTTTTCCCGGTTATTTTGTCTTTTAATATCGCCCAGAAATATGGTTCAAAATCGTCGATTACACAAATTCTTCTTCCTATTTTATCTCTGCCGAAAATTCTTATGTAGTTTCTGGATTCAAAATCAAAATAGTCATAATCTATTGGGATGAACTCCGTTTCCATAAAAAAATGAAGAGAATTAATTTTATAAGGTTAAGTAAACAAAACTCAAGGGTAAGATTTATATATAACTTCACAGTGGCAATAAAATGGATGACCTCAAGAAAATTTCTCCCAGAGGAAAAATTGATGAAGCAAGGAAGGTTTACAAGGAGTTTTATCATGAAGGGGGAAAATTTTACAATAAAAGTATTGTCGATTTGGACTTGGGGGAAAGAAAAGACTTAGTAGGAATTTTTTACAAAGATATCAATGGAATTTCTTTAAAGGATATTCCTCCAAAACAAATTTATGCTCTTTCTTACAGATTCCATAAACTTTCCGAAGATCTTGTTCTAAAATATGGGGAAGATTCAAAAGAAGAATTAATTCTTAACAAAATTAAAAATCTTGAAAATTTAAGTGGGGGCTATGAAAGGGACAGGCTTTTGGAATCTCTTTCAATAGAACTTGAAGATGAACTTGCAACAAATGTTTCCTTTAAATTTAACTGCGCTATTGGAAAGATTTACCCTTTTAATAATTACCAAGAAGATGTTCCTTTCTAAAAGGTTAAATATTTAACTTTATCTTTCTCTTTTTAAATATGGGATTAAATATTCGTGAAATTGTATCCAGAAAGGATTTGGATGTTGCAGAACTAAAAGGCAAAGTTGTTTGTGTTGATGCATTTAATGTTCTTTATCAGTTTTTGTCGACAATAAGACAGGCGGATGGGACCCCCTTGAGAGATGATAATGGAAATATAACTTCCCACTTATCTGGAATTTTTTACAGAAATCTTTCGCTTTTATCCGAAGGGGTAAAAATGGTTTATGTTTTTGATGGAGAACCTCCAAGGTTAAAGGAAAAAATCCACGAGGTTAGGGGTAACTTGAGGAATGCTGCAAAAGAAAAATATGAAAAAGCAAGAATGGGGGAGGACCTTGATGAAATGAAAAGATATTCTTCGCAACTTATACGGCTTGAAGATGAAATGATTGAAGAGTCCAAGGAACTTTTGCAGGCTTTGGGAATCTGTGTTATCCAGGCTCCAAGCGAAGGGGAAGCAGAAGCTTCATATTTGTCGAGAAAAGAGGGAATTTATGGAGTTGTCAGTCAGGATTATGATTCTCTTATTTTTGGTGCTCCGGTTTTAATACGGAATCTGACGGTTTCAAGAAAAAAAAGAACCCCTTCAGGATACATTGAGGTCAAGCCGGAAAAAATTATTCTTAGTGATTTTCTAAGTGAATTGAATATAAATCAAGATCAGTTAATTTCTCTTGCGATTTTGGTTGGAACAGACTACAATCCCAAAGGCATTCCAAGAATTGGTCAAAAAAAGGCATTGAAAATTGTGCAGGAATTTAAAACCCCTGAAAAAATTTTTGAAAGTGTAAAAGACAAAATTAATGAACTCCCTGAGAAAGATAAATTTGACTGGGAGGTTATATTTTCACTTTTGCGCGCTCCCAAAACAAAAGATTTTGATATAAAATTTCCTCAAATTGATTTTGAAAAAATAAAGGAAATTCTTGTTGAAAGGCATCAGTTTTCAGAGGAAAGAGTTAACAATCAAATTGATAAGCTTGTTGGGTTGAAGAAAACAAAAAATCAGAAGAGTCTGAATAAGTGGTTTTAATGTCTTGGTTTTTTAAACAAAAATATTAGTCCTATAAAAATTAATAAAAATGAAACAATCGAGGTTCCCATAGGAGAATATACTAAGGGTTCAAGAATTGCTGCTCCTGATATTTTTAAAGGAGAATAAACAAAAAGCCCAATTCCAGATAGGATAAAAATAAAACCAAACATTCTCTTTAGGAATTTGTAAGAATCCCGGATAGGATTTGGTTTTCCCAAAAGTTTTGCCTGATTTCTATAACCTGAACCAATACCTTTTGTCAGATAATATTTTGTTTCTACTTTTTCTCCTTCTTTTTGGGTGTATGCTTTTAATGCTCCATATTTTATTAAATCTTTTAAATTTTCTTTTATTTCTAAAGAATTAAGGGTTTCGTCCCTGCCATCTTCTTCAAGAATTTTTTTTAATTCTTTGAATGACAGCCCTTCTTCAGAGGGAATAATTCTTATAATGTCCTGCTTTAATTCATCAAGGTCTTCAAGTCTCTTCATATTTTTTCCAATTCTTTGTTATATTTAAATTTAGTTGTTTTTTTAATCTGTCCTTTTGATAAATCTACTTAAACCACCCTTTCACTTTTTTTCCTGCCTTGATTGGGGCGTATGCGGTTTTTGCTCCGTAGTATCCAATGTTTCTACCTGCACGATTCCATCTTTGAAGTTGTTCTTTTTTTCTTTGCCTCTTCCATTCTTTATACGCCGCTTTTTTTTGTTTGTAGTCCATTTGTTTATCTATACTCAATTTTTTGAAGTCTCTTCTGTTTTTCATACCTCTTTTTAAGATTAAAGCAATAATTAGGAATCCTACTCCAATAATTAATCCCGCTCCCTGCTCATGGAGAACCCCAAATATTGAAAGTGCCAGGATTACCGCTCCACCGAGTCCAAAAGCAATTGCAAAAAAGTTTCTGAATCCAAATTTTGCAATAAGGATTAGCGCAATTATGACCCCTGCCATCCACAGAACCGTTGGGAGAATATCCCCTGTGACTCCAAATCTAAAAAGGAAGTTTTCAAATGAAAACCCAGTTGAGATTATTCCCCAAATTGAAAAGGAGGCTGCACAAAGCGCGATAATCCACCTCACTGCGGTGTTATCCCCCAGAGGTGTTTTTCCAATTATAAAGTAAATTACAGCAAATATTGTTGCAAAAAGAAGTGCGGTTAAATACATTGAAACGTTGAATGAAGAGAAAAGGTTCAAAAAACCGAAGTTTCCAAATCCTTGTGCTGAGACAAACGCAATACTAAAAACAAATGACAGAATGAACCCCGGTCCTTTTTTCATATGATGATTAAGAAATTTATTTATATAAATATATCTTCTTTAGAAAGATATTTTAAAGGGATTTAATTAAGACTTTTATGAAACAGCGCTCGTTTAGCCTCTTTGGAAATCTCGCAGTTGTTAATTTTTCGGATAAAACAACAAAAAAAGACAAATTAAAATTTGCCAATGAAGTTCTGTCAAAAAACAATAATATAAAAACAGTTCTTGAAAAATTAGGAAAATTCAGCGGCCGGCTAAGAAAGCAAAAGACAAAATTTCTTGCAGGTGAAAATACTAAGGAAGTTTTGTACAAAGAAAATGGATGCATTTTTAGGTTTAATATTGATGAAACTTATTTCTCCCCCCGTTTGTCAAACGAAAGGAAGGAAATTGCACAAAAAATAAAAAAAAATGAGGAAGTTTTTGTGTCTTTTGCAGGGGTTGGGCCTTTTCCAATAGTGATTGCTAAAAACTCCGGGGCCAAAAAAATTTATTCAAATGAGTTAAACAGAACGGCAAATAAGTATGCCAAAGAAAATGTTTTAAGAAATAAGGTTCAGGACAAGGTAGATATTTTGCCCGGAGATTTTAAAAAAGTTGCCAAAAATTTGAAAGAAAAAAAGAAAAAGTTTGATGTGATTGTTATGCCCCGGCCACAATTGAAAGATACTTTTTTGCCTGAAGCATTTAGCATCTCAAAAAAAGGAGCGAGAATTTATTATTATGACTTTTGCAGGGTTGAAGAAGCAAAAGACAAGGTTAAAATGGTTGAAGAGACGGCTCGGCGTTTGAAAAGGAAAATAAAAATTATAAAAATAAAAAATGCTGGGGAAATCGCCCCCTATAAAATAAGAGTTAGAATTGACTTTGAGGTTAAGAGTTAACAAAATTATTTTACTGTAAAAAGTTTGCCGTCATGGACGTCAAAAATTCCGAGTCTTGCTCCCGAATCAATCCATCCGTGTGCATAATTTAGGGCGGCAAAAGCATTGACAAAGTTTCCTTCTTTTTTGAAATGGTGGGCGTCAGAAATATAATTTGCAGCCATTTCAATTATTTCTTTTGCCTCCTTGTTCCTGCCTTTTGCAATTTTTTTCTTTATTATTTCAAAAGCAGTTTCACTAATCTTAAAATACCCATCTAATTTTTGCTCTGTTATCTCTTTTTCCATTTTTTATAATTCCTTTTTTTCAGGGACGACTGAAGGGGCTTCTCCCCCGTGCCATGTAAATCTTGGTCGCATTCTCATTGGATAAATTCTTTCAGAGTTGTCGTCCAGAATTATTGCAGAACCTTTTAAGGAAGGAAGGTCATTCATGTATCCCTGTATTGTGTCGGTCAAATAACTTTGCATCATGCTGTTAAGTGCTTTAATGTCGGTCTCTGAAGTCACCCGATGAGAAATTACAATATCTGCTTGAGTCATAACATCAGTGTGGATTTTTCCGGGCTGCTGGGTTGCAAGAACAATTGAAATTCCGGGCTGCCGCCCTTCCCTCAAAATCTGAATCAGTGCATCCGTTGAAATAATTTTTTCATTCATTGGCAAAAATTCGTGGGCTTCATCAATAAACATCCAAACTAAAGGGGATTCTTTTTTTTCATATGTTCCGGAGTAGTCAATTCCCTTGGAAATTGATTTAACTTCCTCGAGTTTTCTTTTTTTCATTCTCTCTTCGAAAAGTTTTCTTGAAATTAGGCTGATTACCAGTGCACGAACATTAAATGCTCCTATTGAATTGTATGAACTCAAATCCAAAACTGAAGTTGTTCCTCCTTTGATTAAATCTTTTGTTTTTGTCGGGTTCATTTTTTCCCTTGCAAAAATCCCCCATGAATCGGCTGCTTCAAAAAGACCCATGGCCGCATTAATTGTTTCTTTTTCTGATTTTTTATCTTTTCCGAGTTCTTCAAGAACTTTTTTTATTGTAAATTTTTTTCTTTGCTCTTTTAATCCCGTAATGGCCCTTCCTATTAAGACTGAAACCGGATCAATCAAACTTAATCCAAAGGTGGTTGTCCAGTCTTCAGGTCCAAGTTCAACAGGATCAAGCGCAAAAGCCTCATCAATAGGAACTCCTTTATCTCTTAATTCTTCATAATAACCAAACGGAGCGAAAATTTTTACCGGAAGATTTTTTGGTTTTAGGTCCCACTCCTGAAGAAGATTTTTGTCTTTTTGATTTTCATATTTCATGGTCCAGTAAATACCCATAGTGTCGAAAATGAGTGAGGCAATATTTTGGGAAACTTCTTTTGGGAGGCTTGAAATTTCTTCAGTCAAGACACCCAGAGTGTATGACTTTCCCGAACCTCTTTTTCCGGCAACCAGAACAACATGGCTTCTTGCAACATCAAGATAAATTTTGTTTGAGAGCGAGGTATACTGCCCCATTTTTACATATCCTTTTCCAATGTAAATTAGTCCGTCTTTCCCAAGGAGCTTTTTGTCAGTTTCATTCCTACCTAATACAATGTCATATGGCATAAATAAGAAAAGTCAGGGTTATTTTTAATGGTTTTGTATGAAATATTATCTTTTAATAACCATTAACTTTTAAAAGTGATTTTTTAATCTATAGTTATGAAATTAAATATTTTTAACCTGAATTGCTGGCTTTTGCCCGTTCCTTTTTCTTCAGAGAATAGGAGAAGATTGAAGGGGATAATTGGACTTATAAAAAAACAAAATCCGGATATCCTGACTCTTCAGGAAGTTTGGTTGAAAAAAGATATCCGAAAGTTGAAAAAATGCCTTCCAAATTACAGATTTTTTCATTCAGAATCAAAACTTTTTAACAAAAGCGGGCTTCTTTTTGGAATAAAATGGACCCCAAAATCATTCTCTCAAAGTTATTTTAAAATTACCAGCACGCATTCGAAAAGGGAGCGAATTGGTTTGAAAGGATATCAGGTTGTTGAAATCTCCCCCGGAGTTTTTGTTATAAATACCCAACTTTATGCACCTGAAGCCCCAAATGAAATGAAAATAACCCTTTTACAATTTGAAGAAATACAGCGAATTACTCTGGGAAGAAAGGCAATTTTGTCTGGAGACCTTAATCTCGAGGAGGACGAATTTTTAAATTCAAATAGGGTTTTTTATTACAAGTCCCCGCTCGGATTCACAGTTGCAATAAAGAACAAATACTGCCATGCTGTGTTTAATAAATTTTCACATGCAGACAAAACCATCGATTACATTGTTTCAAATGACAAATCACTTGTTGTGAATCCTAAAATATTCAACCCGGTAACAGTTTCAGACCATTACCCTTTGTCTGGTACTTTTGAATTTTAAATTCTCAGTTTTTATTAAAGTTAAAAAATTTGTTCAGAACAAAATTCGTTAATCCTCCGATAAAAATTGCCAAAAAGTATGACAAGTAAAGGCTGCCGAAGACAAAATTTACAAATATAAAAAAGAGAATCAGATAAACCCCCCCTGAAAAAATTCTTATGAATCCAAATTTAAAATAAGTTCTCTCGAAGTGTTTTTTTATTTTTTTGTTAAATGTTATTTTTTTATTTAGAAAATAGCTGGTTTGAAAATTTATTATTCCAACCATTATTGCCGAGATAATATAATTAATTTTTAAGTTGTTTGTTAACAGGTAAAAAATAGAGAATCCAATCAAAAAAGTAAAAATTTCAATAAGGACAAACTTTGCATATTGTTTTTCTGCCTTTATTAAAAAAAAACTTTTCACCCTGGGAATTCTCCTTGAACTCATTAGCAAAGGAGCCTCCTTGATTATTTAAACTTAATATTTTAGGATATAATTTCTCTCATCTTCATCAAGTTTGAGCTGTTTTTGAACAAAGGGGTTTTTCAGAATTTTTATTACTTCTTTCCATTCCCTCAAAACTCTTTTGTGACCGATGTGCGTTGCTTTTGAAAGTTTCATTGCAATTGTCTTTCTTTTTGCATGTTTTTGATTATTAATCCAGATTTTTAGAATCCTGCCTGGTTTTGAATATTTATAAAATCCTTTTTTTTCTCTTTCTCCTTTTGCTTCAGAAACTCCATAACTCAAAAGGGCATTCTCATAGACTAAGAATCTCCAGTATTGCTGGCGGTAAATTCTTCCCTTGAATATGTCCGCGTTTCCAAGCCTTTGATAAGCCTTTACAAGTTCCACTCCCGAATAAACTCGTGGTATGTTTTCCTCAATCCATAATATTATCTCATCAAGAGGCATGTTGACTTTGTCGAATGCCCCGAGCATCTCAACTGAAACTTTATCCTGAAAAATGTGCCTTATGACTTTGAATATGTCTGTTTTTTTGTTTCTGGAGTCAATTTCCATTGATTCTTCCTTCCCCAATTTTGAAAATGTTTCAAGGTCATTTATTGCACTTCTTAAGTCTCCGTTTGAATTTATTGAAATTTTGTTAATTACCCCCGGGTTCACGGTTGTTTTTTCTTTTTTTAAAATTTCATTCAAAATACTCTTTACTCCGGCAGGAGAAATTTCTTTTAATTCTATTACTTCGCACTTTTTTCTTAAGGGGGAAAGTTTTTGATTCCATGCATCATTTGCCGTGCAGATTATGGGGTACTTTGAATCTTCTATAAGCTTTATTAATTCGCTTATTCCTCCTCTGTCCGTTGCTGAAATTCCGTCAACTTCATCCACCAGGATTATTTTGTCTTTTTGAAAAAGTGGTTTTTGTTCAATGACTGGTTTTAG
>Ga0180009_10006380_pt1 | contig 12379 bp, 10 predicted proteins | sample OS_PC_MetaG_FD_123537 | JGI IMG/M metagenome (GOLD analysis project Ga0180009, IMG submission 123537) | Groundwater microbial communities from the Aspo Hard Rock Laboratory (HRL) deep subsurface site, Sweden - OS_PC_MetaG | ecosystem: Environmental > Aquatic > Deep subsurface > Groundwater...
ACGGATTTGTTCCAGCACACTGGAGCGCCTCGACTTTATCAGATCCGAGGGTCGGGTGTTGGTCGAGGATATGAGATGAAAACCGCTGATACCGAAAAACCTGTCGAAAAAAAATCGCTGTCCTTCTAAGGCGGACTGCAGGGATCTTCAATTTTAAACCGTGCACTAATAGCCGCAGTATTTAAATTAACGCCTAAGCGCTCGAGTAGTTATACGGTATGTGTATCTGAAAAAAATCAGACCATTGATATTTACGGAATTTTTGCAGCTATCTGCAGCCGGGTTCATTTAATTTTGAAGGATACTTGCCATAGTCCTCGGCAAGAATTTTTCATAACTCACAGTGGAATGCAAATGACAGTCTTAATTTTTGACATAGCCTGCCAATATAAAAATGATAATAATCTGTTAGATATGAAATAGCTATGTCAAAAGCCGGCACTTCTTGCCAGGCTATGGATTTTTTATTGCTTCGGGGACCCTGTTGGCCGGGCATTCAAAGTAGATGCAACGCTTGCATTCGTGGCGATAGATGGCGGCGCCGAACCCGACCAGCGACAGCAGGTAGACGATCAGAAGACCGGGCTCCATCAGCAGCCAGTATAAGGGAAAAACCAGCAGCAAGGCCGTCGCGCCGAAAGTGACCACCATGTCGACAGCATCGAGCTTCCCAGGTCTTTTTTTGAAAAACTTGGGAAGGCCCCAGAAAAAAATGCACGTGAGAGTTTTGCCTTCACGGGTGTAGTGGGGGCAGCGGGTACAATAGAATCTTAAAATGAGCGCGGTCACGCTCACGAAAAGACCGGCAAAGGCGATCGTCCACCAGACCGAGTTCTTATAGATCGCAAGTACTGCCGTAATAACCGGAACCGACAGAAGGCAGATGTAGAACAAGAAATCCGAAAAACTGTAACGAAGTTTTAGCGCGTCGTGGGAATGAATCATGATCTGTTCCTCTGTAATCAATGCGGAAAAATATATCAGAACCGGGAAGAAAGGTCCTCTTGAAATTTCTCATGAAATGTTCTGTTTAGGTATCAGGGTCCTGAGAATATCTTCTTTGCCCACAATACCCACAAGCTTTTCCCCCCGCAACACAGGAATGGTATGAAAACCTTTATCCACCATCAGATGGGCGACCACCTCAATGTCCGTATCCGGTTGGACAAAGACCGGATTTGGTGTCATAGCTTGAGCCACGGTGATGGCGGCGATTTTTTGAACTTGTTTTTCGAGTTGTTTCATGGACATGGATGACAATGAAAACAGTCCATCCATAAATGTGAAAAAAGAGGGGATCGGAAGCCTTTTCTGCTGCGCAATCAAATCACTCTGGCATAAGATTCCAACTAGCTTCCCAGCTTTGTCCACAACCGGGACTCCGTTGATACGGTTTTCTAAAAGAAGCTTTGCTGCCTGCAAGACCTCAGTCTCCGGCAAGACGGTAATTAGTTCTGTTGTCATAATATCTTTTACTTTGAGCATGGCATCCCCTTAACACAAGCCAATTTCCTTAACATATGAAACCGGCAACTGCAAATATTTTCATTTGTTCTTTATCCGTGGTTCTAAGTCTGGGTTTTGTCAATAATGGCTTTGGCGGGTATCAGCCCGGTGGCGCTGGCGGAAACAATGTTTCCGGCGACTCCCGGCCCGTCGCCGGCGATATACATTCCTTTGATCTTTGTTTCCAATTCTTTGCTGGAATCGATCTGGGTTGCAAAAAACTTGATTTCCGGCGCATACAACAGGGTTTCGTCGTTGGACACACCGGGCACAACGCAGCTAAGCTTATCCAGACCTTCGATGATGTTCGTTAAAATTCTTTCGGGCAGGGCCATGGCAATATCGCCGCAGACCACGTTGGTCAGGGTCGGTTCGATGTAACCCTTTTTGATCCTGGGCCAGGTGCTGCGCCGGCCGCGTTTGAGGTCTCCAAAGCGCTGGAGGATGGGCTTGCCGTCGCCGATCAGGGCGGCCAAACTGCCGATGGACTTGCCGTAAGCATGGTTGTCGGTTACCGGTTCGGTCAGGATCACCTTGGACAGGAACGCAAAGTTCGTACTCTCGGAGCTTTTATGCTTGTAAGCATGCCCGTTGACACAAACAAAGTTTTTGTAACTTTCGATAGAAACAAAGCCCCTGTGATTGGTGCAAAACGTCCGGGTCTGATCATCATATTTTAATGTCTGTATAAAAAAAGTGGGGTCGTAGATGACCTCGCACAGATCCTGCATAATATCACTGTGGACTTCCACGCGCACACCCACCTCAATGCCTCTTTGTGTCAGGCCGAGCCCGTATTTATGCGCCAGACTTCCGATCCAATCCGATCCGGCCCGGCCCGGGGCCAGGATAATGTAATTTGAAAAGTATTTTCTTCTGTTGGTAACGACACCCTTGGCCCGGCCGTTTTCGACAATGACGTCCCTGGCCTCTTCTGAGGTGTGAATGGTCACGCCTTTGGACTTGATGTCATCAGCGATACCCGCAATATGTTCAGGCAAACGATCACTGCCGATGTGTTTTTGTTTGATGATTAAAAGGTCGATTCCGTGCCGCTTGGCTTTTTTGCGGATGCTCCTGGCTTCTTCCATGCTGGTCGGATAAACCGGGCCGTCCATCCCGAATCTGTTGAATAATTGTTCGGTCTCATCAATCAGTTCCTGGGCTTTGGAAGCCGGCATGAACTGGGTAAGATCGGTCTTGCCCAACTTGTGAATGTAGTTCAGCTTGCCGTCGGAAAATAGTCCTGCTCCGCCGACACCGCACAGGATAGCGCACGGCTTACACCGCATGCATTGCCGGTTGTCGTGCATCGGGCATTTGCGTTTCAGCGGGCCTTTACCTTTTTCGATGATGAGGACTTGAAGGTCGGAGTGCTCGCACAGATAATGGGCTGCAAACAGGCCGGCAGGCCCCCCGCCCACAATGATGACATCATAGTCTGTATTCTTTCGGGTGGCAGTGGCAACAGACATATTTCTCCTTAAAAACAAAAGATATTTGATTCCCTTTTAAAATTTGAAACGCTTAGCTTAGGTAAAAATATCTTTGGTCATTGCTCACTTGTCACCGGTCATTGATTCGATCCTCAAGCACAGCGGTCTTTTTTGCCAATGACAAATGACAAACGGCTAAATTCCAAATAGCATGGAGACATCAGAACCGCAATGGTTTTCACCATTAGCGATCGGCATATTTTTGACAGGGTGCAGCAGTTTCCATACACGATCTTATTCCACGAACAGGGGCACCACTTCGAAGCGCTTAACATCCACCAACCCTTTGTCGGTGATTTTAAGCTCCGGAATCACCGGCAGTGCCAGAAATGAGAGGGTCATAAACGGATAGGGCAGGATTGCCCCGAACTCACGGGCGACCCGGATGAGCCTGTCCAGTTTTTTCTTTACCGTTTGAACCGGTTCTGCGGACATGAGGCCGGCGATGGGAAGCGGCAGATCGGCGCGGATTTCACCGCTTGAGGCTGCTGCCAGGCCGCCGCCCATGTTAACGACTGCCTGTACGGCCGCTTGCATGTCTTCATCATTTGTTCCCACAACGATGATATTGTGAGAATCATGGGCCACGCTGGATGCCAGGGCGCCTTGCTTGAGGCCGAACCCCCTGACAAAGGCCTTGCCGATATTACCGAAGCCGCGGTGGCGTTCAATCACGGCGAGTTTTAAAAGATCGCGTGCCGGATCGGAGACGGCCAGACTTCCGGATGTCGGCGGGTCCTCAATCTGCTGGCGGGTCATAATTTGATCGGGAATGATCTCGATGACCCGGATGCGCCCCGATTTCAGCGGGATTGCAAAATCGATGCGTTCAAGATCGACGTTCATGGACGGAGGGCAGGGGATCGGGTCCGGTTTTTCAATTTCCGGCAAGATTTCGCCGTTTTCGGCCACCAGGACACCGTTGCGATAGACCGCTTCTATTACCGGGGCGTTTAAGTCTGAGAAAACCACCAGATCCGCCTGCCGGCCCGGTACGATGGCGCCGGCATCCTTGAGGCCGAAATATTCAGCCGGGTTGAGGGTGGCCATCTGGATGGCGATCACCGGATCCAAACCTGAACGAATGGCCTGGCGAACCAGCGCATCGATGTGCCCGTTTTCCAGCAGATCCTGGGGATGGCGGTCGTCCGTGCACCACATCAGGCGACGGGCGGTGTAAGGGTTGACAATCGGAAGCAGGGCATCAAGATTCTTGGCCGCGGAGCCCTCCCGGATCATGATATACATGCCGGCAGCTAATTTTTCCTGCGCTTCGGCGGCCGTGGTGCATTCATGGTCGCTGGATATTCCGGCGATAATATAGGCATATAGATCATGTCCGCTAAGTCCGGGGGCATGACCGTCAACCGGTTTGCGTTGTGTTTTGGCGTTTTCGATTTTGAGCAAAATATCCGGGTCCTGGTTGATGACGCCCGGAGCGTTCATCATTTCCGCCAGGGCCAAAATTCGATGGTGGCTCATGAACGGCAAAAGATCATAGGCAGAGAGTGTGGCTCCCGAAGTTTCCATGTTGGTGGCAGGGACGCACGAGGGCAGCGAAAAATAGACGTTCATCGGCTGGTTTTCAGCCGAACGCAGCATGTAGTTGATGCCCCTGGTGCCTAAGACATTGGCGATTTCATGGGGGTCTGCCACCACGGTTGTTGTCCCTAGAGGAAGTATGGCCCGGGCAAATTCGGTAATACAGGTCATGGCGCTTTCGATATGGACGTGGGCGTCGACGAACCCCGGAGCCACAAAACGCCCGCCGAGATCAACCGTAATTTTGGCAGGATATCGGCCGAAGCCGACGATATGGCCGTTGGCCACGGCAATGTTTCCTGAAACGATTTCCCCTGAGAAGACATTAATCATGCGGGTGTTGGTCAAAAGCAGATCAATCTCTTTTTGACCGCGGGCCGATCGGATCATTTCATAAAGATTCATGGCGGGTCACCTTTTTTGGGGAAAAATATTCATGAAATATCCGGGTTAGGTACCATAAAAGGTATGTTCATGCCAATACGATATCGTAAGGGTGTGCAAATAAAGATTTGGAATCTCATCTCTTAAAGCACAAATTGGAATACAGGGCCGGTCTGACCGCTACACCCTCAAAAAGCGCTTGACAGAAGCGGATTGTGTTCCATATTAACCAAACGAACGTTTGTTCAGTATTCACCCCTTGATGCTGAGGTTTAAAACGACATGCGACCCACAAATTCAGAATGCAAACAGCGAATTTTATCAGATGTCATCCCCATCTTTGCAAAGATGGGCTATAATCAGGTCACCATGCGGGAAATTGCCGCCAAAGCGGGGATCGCTCCCGGTTCGCTGTATCACCATTCCGCATACGATACGCCGTGCTGGATCCAAAAAGCCTCTATTTTGTTGCGCTGCTTGAAGAAAACAAGCTCAAAGGGGTAACTCCGGGCAATGCGGTTACCATAAGGGTCGATGCATACCCGAATCAAAAGTACAAGGGCGTCGTCAGCCAGGTGCTTCCGGCGTCCGCCGCAACGTTTGCCCTTGCGCCCCGCGACATATCCGCGGGTGAATTTACCAAGGTGGCACAGCGGATACCGGTGCGCATCGATATCACCGACGGCGATATCAGTGTGCTGCAGGTCGGCTTGAGCGGGGAAGTGGAAATCCGGCGGAAAGGATCATGATGCAGGCAGCGTCCACAGATCTTCCGATATATCGCACCATTTCCCCCGGTTATCGGGCCTTTCTGACGGTCATCATCATGACCGGAGCCTTTATGGCCATTCTGGACACAACCATCGTGGTTGTTGTGATTCCCAAGCCTGGCGATCCATTTTGAAGGGATCGGCATCATGCAGAACTACGGGTATGTCCGGCGATTCGTAGATTTGACCACCATGCGGCTTTCCGCGCTGTTTACCGACAAGGCGGCGCTTGGAAAAGCGCATGTATTTTTTGACCGGGTGCAGGGATTGCAGGCCCTGAACTTCGCTTTTCAGGATACTTTCAAGAACTGCTTTGTATTTGCCCTCATCGGCAGTACCTTTCTGATCCTGATTCTTGTGACTGAAAAAACGACGAAAAGGGAGGTCGTTTAGAGGAAATAATATATGAAGCATCGGATAAGTGAAATTATCAGTTTAAGCCTTATCCTCCTTGTCGTGACAGCCTGCAATCCGTTCAGACCCAAGGTGAGGCCGTCGCCGGCAGGTGAATTGCCGCGCACGTTTTCGCTGTATACGTCGGAATCCGACCCGGCCAAACGGTGGTGGGAAGAATTTAATGATTCTGATCTCAACACGCTGATCACCACAGCACTCTCCGACAACTTAACCTTGAAAGAAGCCTGGGCGCGGCTCAATCAAGTCCGGTCCCTGGCTGTTCAGGCCGGTGCGGCACTTTATCCGGACCTGACAGGAAATGCCGGGGCTTCTTATACACGGCAACGGTCCGGCAACGGCACCCGCAAAACCGTATCGAATGAAGATTATTCCCTGGGGGTTGTCAGCAGCTATGAACTGGATCTCTGGGGGCGTATCCGGTCCGGGCGGGAATCCGCCCTGCTGGAGGCGTCCGCCGCCCGGGAAGATTTGAATGCGGCTGCAATGACCCTGGCGGCTGAAGTTGCCGGGCGCTGGGTAAACATTATTGCCCACAGGATGCAAAAACAGCTTTTGGAACGGCAGCTTCAAACCAACCTGACATACCTGGAACTTATCGAGCTGAGGTTCCGGGCGGCAATGGTGTCGGCACTGGATGTTTATCAACAAAAACAAGTTGTTGAAGACATCCTGGCCGAAATCCCGCTGGTCGAGGCCCGGGAGCAGTTGCTCAGGCATGACCTGGCAGTGTTGCTGGGGAAACCGCCGCAGACTTTTATAAAGATCAGCCGTGAAGACTTGCCGAAACCGGCCGAGATCCCGGCAACCGGACTGCCGGCCGATCTGCTGTCGGCCCGTCCGGATTTGCGGGCGGCCGGGATGCGCCTGTGGGCGGCGGACTGGCAACTGGCGGCCGCGCGTGCCGACCGGCTGCCGGCGATCGGCCTGACGGCTCAGGCCCGCTACGGCGGAGGCGATGCGGACGTGCTTTTCGATAACTGGCTGCTCAGCCTGGCGGGCAATCTGACCGCACCGATATTCGACGGCAAACGACGGGCGGCCGAAGTGGACCGCCGGCTGGCGGTTGTGGATGAAAACTTGTCGGCATACCGGCAAACGGTTTTAACGGCCATCAAGGAAGTCGAAGATGCGCTGGTCAGCGAGTCCAAGCAGCGGGAGCACATCAAGGGACTCGAGCAGGTTACGGCCACTGCGCGTAAGGCCCTAAAGGAGGCCGGGAATCGCTATCGTAAAGGACTTACCGACTATCTGCCGGTGTTGACCCAGTTGTTAAAAGTTCAGGGGCTCGAGAGGGATTTAATCCAGCAGCAGGCGAACCTGCTGGGTGCCCGCATCAGCCTCTATCGCGCCCTGGGCGGAACATGGACGGAATCGCTGAACCCGTTTGCCCGTTAGCCGGTTGGCCCGTTTTGAGTGGATTCTATCTATCTTAAAAAGGCAGAATACCTCAGCTTCCCTGCTTGATACGGGATAAACAGGTATTTTATTAGCCTAAACCTAATTAATATCACTTTGGGCGCTTTTAAAGAATAATTACGGGCTCAACGGGCACACAGGCAAACCGGCAAACTTTTACCGTTCCAAGCATTGTGGTTCATTCAAAAAACACTTTTACTCTAAAGAGCATAAATTTTAGAAACAAGCAGACAGGCATGAAAATGGCGGATAATGCGCAAAGCAATATGTTGCCCGAAAAACAGCCGAACCCCGGCGGAAGTCCGCGACCCATCGTCAGGATTCTCCTAGCGCTTGTCATCCTCAGCATCGGTGCGGGTACGGCAGCTTACCTAAAAAACAGTGCGCCCCGAACCCAGAAGCGGCCGCCGGCCAAGTTGAGTCCGACGGTTCAGGTCGAAACCGTACAGCCCTGCGGATACCAGGTTGTCGTAACGGCCATGGGAACCGTTATTCCTGCCAGCAAGCTGGTGCTGAAGTCCCGCGTGTCCGGAGAAATCGTCGGCATCCATCCCGAATTCACGGAAGGCGGGTTTTTTAAAAAAGACATGAAAGTGCTCCAGATCGATCCTGTGGACTACGAACTGGCCCTGGTGCGCAAGCGGAGCGCTGTAGCCGAGGCCGAGTATGCCCTGAAACTGGAACTGGGCCATCAGGCCGTGGCCAAGCGTGAATGGGAGCTGTTAAGCGGATCTCAACCGGCGCAAGAACTGGAAGAAGAACTGGTGCTGCGCAAACCCCATCTGGACAAAGCCGGAGCGAGCCTGGCGGCGGCCGAGGCCGACCTTAGATCGGCCATGCTGGATCTTAATCGAACCCATATCACGGTGCCGTTTAATGCCATGGTTCGTTTGAAATCGGTGGATCTTGGATCTCAGGTGACGCCGCAGGATGCGATGGCCGAACTGGTAGGGACCGATGCATACAGAATCCAGGTATCCATACCGGTCGATCGACTTGAATGGATTAAAATCCCCGGTCAAGCCGGCGATTCGGGTTCCAAAGCCCGGATCATTTACGGCCAGGGTCATGAATGCGACGGTATCGTTATCAGGCTTATGGGGGATCTGTCGGACGAAGGGCGCATGGCCCGCATTCTGGTGGAGGTCGCGGACCCGCTGGGCTTGAACACTCCCGAGAAGGACCGCGCGCCGCTTTTGATCGGCGAGTACGTCCGGGTAAAAATCGAAGGCCGCAGACTCGACGGCGTATTTAAAATTCCGCGCACCGCCCTGAGGGACAATTCAAGCGTCTGGATCGCCGGCGAAAAGCAAACACTGGAAATCCGCAAGGTGCGTCCGGTCTGGCGTGACGCCGACCTTGTCCTGCTGCAAGACGGCTTGAAACCCGGAGAACGGCTGATTGTTTCGGATCTGGCGGCAGCGGTGGAGGGCATGGCGGTGCGGGTCGATGCTTTGAAATCCGAAACAAGGAGCGACCTGTCTGCGATTAACAAGGCAGGAGGGGAGTAGTCCCTTAATTGTAGAATTTGTGCTTTTGGTGGCAAAACTTTTTTCACTTTGCCACAAAGACACCAAGGCACGAAGACAAAAAACAGATATTTTCTTTGTGCCTTGGTGACTTCGCGGCAAATTTTTAACCAATAAACCAATAACAGTATCCGTATTCAAGATACACGTACTTATTATGAACAGTCTGCCGCAAAAGGATCCCGAAAAAAAGGGGGCCATCGTCTGGATGGCCGGTCATTCCGTGACAGCCAATCTTCTGATGCTGGTGCTCCTGTTGGGAGGGCTGTATATGGCCACCCGCATAAAGAAAGAAGTTTTTCCCGACTTTGAACTGGATCAGGTCCAAATCACCGTCCCTTATCCCGGTGCCAGTCCCCAGGAAGTGGAAAAGGGCATCATTTTGGCCATAGAGGAAGCCGTTCAGGGTCTGGAAGGTGTCGATGAAGTGCGGGCATCTGCCAGAGAAGGCTCTGGAACGGTTACCGTGGAAATGATAGAGGGCGAGAATCTGCAAAAGCTGGCCCAGGACATCCAGAACGAGGTGGACCGGATTACCTCTTTTCCTGAAGAAGCCGAAAAACCACAGGTGGTGATTGTTTCCAGAAAGCGTTATGTTGTTTCGCTGGCGCTTTACGGCGACCAGAGCGAAGGGGTTTTGCGTGAATATTCAGAATACTTGCGGGACCGCCTGCTTCAGGAAGCGGACATCACCCAGGTGGAACTGACGGGTGTGCGCAACTATGAAATCAGCGTCGAAATTCCCCAGGATACGCTCCGGACCTATAACCTTACCCTCGAGGAAGTTGCCGCGCGGATCGGCCGGGCTTCCGTGGAACTTCCCGGTGGTGCCGTCAAAACCCCCGGGGGCGATGTTTTGGTACGCATTAAGGAGCGCCGGGATTACGGGCATGAATTCGGAAAGATTCCGATTATTACGGCCAACGACGGAACCCAGGTTCTGCTGGAAGATATCGCCGATATTAAGGACGGGTTCGAAGAAACCGACTATGCCGCCACCTATAACGGCAAACCCGCAGTGATGATCGACGTCTATCGGGTCGGCGATCAGACCCCTGTCGCGGTTTCCGATGCGGTTAAAAAGGTCGTAGCTGAAGTCAATGAGCAATTGCCTCCCGGCCTGGCGGTCGTTCTGCGCAATGACCGGTCGGATATCTACCGCCAGCGCATGGGGCTGCTGATCAAAAACGGATTTTTCGGGTTGGGGCTGGTGTTTATTTTACTGGCATTATTTCTGGAAGCCCGGCTGGCCTTCTGGGTGGCGCTCGGCATTCCCATATCTTTTCTGGGCTCTCTTTTGATTTTGCCGGCTGCGGACGTCAGCATTAACATGGTCTCCATGTTCGCGTTTATTGTCACCCTGGGTATCGTGGTGGACGATGCCATCGTGGTCGGCGAAAACGTTTACCATCATTACCAGCGCGGGGTCCCCTGGCTCGAAGCCTCCGTAGCGGGGACCAGAGAAATCGCCATGCCGGTTATTTTCGGCGTCCTGACCAACATGGTGGCTTTCGTTCCCATGTTTTTTGTTCCCGGTATCCTGGGAAAGGTTTTCAAGCAGATTCCGGTGGTCGTGATCAGCGTCTTTGCAATTTCCCTGGCCGAATGCTTTTTTATTCTTCCCGCCCACGTTGGCCATCAAAAACCGCAGCGCAAGGGATTCTTGAGCTGGATGTATACCCGGCAGCAACGCTTCAGCGAAGGCTTTGTCCGTATGGTTGTCCGGCGATACGGCCCCTTGCTGGATCTGGCCCTGCGTTGGCGATATGTGACGGTGTCCGTTGGACTGGCTGTTTTACTGATTATGGCCGGCTATGTCAAAAGCGGGCGGATGGGATTTGAGCTGTTTCCAAAGATCGAATCCGATTATGCCCAGGTGACGGCGACGCTGCCCTTTGGTAGCGCTTTTGAAAAGACCCAAAAGGTGCAACAGATGCTGGTCCGGGCGGCCCAGGAAGTTGTGGCCGCCAACGGCGAGCAAAAACTCGCAGAAGGCATTTTTGCCAGTATCCACGTAAACAAAGCCGAGGTTCGCATCTACCTGACCCCGGCGGACAAGCGCCCGTTGTCAACCGCGCAGGTAACCGAACGCTGGCGGGAACGGGTCGGGGTTATCCCGGGATTGGAATCGATTTTGTTTGAATCCGATGCCGGCGGACCTGGACGGGGGGCCGCCATTACCTTGGAACTCAGCCACAAGGATATCGGCCTGCTGGAACAGGCTGCCGCCGAAGTTGCCGCCGCCCTGGGGTTCTACCCGAATGTAAAAGATATCGATGACGGTTTCGCACCCGGCAAACAGCAGCTTGATTTTCAGATCAAGCCTGAAGCCCGCAGTCTCGGGCTAAGATCCAGAGAGGTAGCCAGGCAGGTCCGGCACGCTTACTATGGCGCCGAGGCCTTGCGACAACAGCGGGGACGCAATGAAATCAAGGTCATGGTCAGACTTCCTAAAGACGAACGGGTGTCCGAGTACAACCTTGAAGAAATGATATTGCGGACCCCTGCCGGCAATGAGATTCCCTTACGGTCCGCCGTTAGCATCCAGCGGGGGCGGGCTTATACTGACATCAACCGCCGCAACGGCCGCCGGATCGTGTCAGTGGAAGCCGACGTCCGGCCCCGCAGCCAGGCCGGCCAGGTGCTTGCGTCCCTCAAAGCTGAAACCCTGCCGTCATTGCAGGAGAAATATCCCGGCCTGGCCTATAGTTTTGAGGGCCACCAGGCCGACCAGCGCGAAAGCATGCAGAGCCTGATGCGCGGTCTTTTGGCGGCCCTTGTGGTCATTTTTGCCATGCTGGCCGTTCCGTTGAACAGCTATATCCAGCCCCTGATCATTATGGCGGCCGTTCCCTTCGGTATCGTAGGGGCCGTGCTCGGACACCTGATCATGGGCTACAGCCTGAGCGTGCTCAGCATGTTCGGCGTGGTGGCGCTGTGCGGGGTGGTGGTCAATGATTCGCTGGTGCTGATCGACTTTGCCAATCGCAGGAAGCGGGCCGGAATGAGCCGGTTCGACGCCATCCACCAGGCCGGCATCCACCGTTTTCGGCCGATTATTTTGACCACCCTGACCACTTTCGGCGGCCTGTCGCCCATGATCTTTGAAACCTCCCGCCAGGCCCGCTTTCTGATACCCATGGCCCTTTCGCTAGGGTACGGCATTCTGTTTGCAACGGTGATTACGCTGGTTCTGGTGCCGTCTTTATATCTGATTATCGACGATATTTCTCAACTGATGCGGACAAAACCGGCGGCCGACATTCAGACCCGGCCGGAGAGCGGATCTTAGATTTTTGTAACATGTTGTAACATCAAA
>Ga0180009_10006381_pt1 | contig 12378 bp, 5 predicted proteins | sample OS_PC_MetaG_FD_123537 | JGI IMG/M metagenome (GOLD analysis project Ga0180009, IMG submission 123537) | Groundwater microbial communities from the Aspo Hard Rock Laboratory (HRL) deep subsurface site, Sweden - OS_PC_MetaG | ecosystem: Environmental > Aquatic > Deep subsurface > Groundwater...
AACTGTATCGGAACTTTCATCTTGTTCCTGATGGCAAGAAGCTTTGGCATAATGTCGCCCAACTCCTGCACTTGTGCCGGGTCCAATTCTGCAGAAGCTATCAACACCTTTGATTCACCACGTGCATCCACTCCAGGCGCTCCGGCGCCTCCAACCGCGCCGGCAGCGACTTTAAACTTGACGAACTGTGCCGATGCTAAATCACAGGGCCACTGTTGAGATTCCGGAAGAATCTCAAGGAATCGCGCCTGTAGCGCGCTTGCAATAACATCTTTGACCGTCTTCCATGGAAGTGTCTTCCCCGCCTTCACAGAAAGGGCCGTTGCAATAGATAACCCGGAAGCGGCCTTTCCCTTCCATGCGCTAGCCAGGTTTTCAGGCATTATCTCCGCTGCCGCAATCGGGGCAGGAGGTGTGCAGAGCTTTGCAGCAGCGCTCAGAACTCCTATGGGTATTGGTTCTCCTAGAATGCTGGCCGGGCCGGAAAGCAACCATATATTTCCGCCCTCCACCGCCGCGCTAACGGCCGTATCCACTACCGCTTGGCTGGCCTTTGGGATATGGACCGGTTCCTGGTAACCGCCGCGATCTACCTGCACCACCTTAGCGCCGCCGAAATAGTCAGCAAGCCCCTTTACCGTGATTTCGTCATTGGACCATAAGGTGGGCAGCTTGCCCGGGACTATGAGTGCAGCCGGCAGATCGCTCAGCTCGGCCGCTTCAGGAAGCACAAGTTCCATGGCCGCTTCGTTCAAAGCCGGATCGTCGGGACGAGACAGCCACCATGTCCTTGTCGTTCCGTCCGGGCGGGTGAGCTTCAACACGAAAGTTCCTCTTTCGCATCCATCGGCCAAAGTGTCGAGGATGGCGCTTGCCTTGAGCATCTTCGGCAAATGCGGCAGTTGGGCGAAGGCCCCGGCCAGGTCCTTTACTCGCCGGGTCTTCTCACCGGAACGCCAAAGGTTATACGGTCCCTCCGGCAGCAAGGCCTCAGCCGTGATGGCAGTATCCTGAACACGGGCTCGCTTGTCCGCTTTGATGATATTGAAATGCGGGTCTTCCGATACGGTAATCTTGAATGCCTGGACTTCGTCCTTTTCAGAAACCGTCACCACAATGCTGTAAGCCTGCTTCACAGCCTCTGGAATTCGTCCTTTAGCCTTGTCAATGTTGATTTGAAGGGTCTGCGCCCGGGCGGGGTCTACGTTACCGTCTTTCTGCTGCTTCTTGATTTCCTCGCGGACGATCTCCCAGGCCAGATAATCGCGAACTCTGGCCAGAGCGAGTTCCAAGCCGTCCCTGGAGGGTGCAAGCAGCATAATGGCGTTGCGGTAGACCCGAGGCCGATCCGGTCCGGTCGTCTCATTCAAAAAGCGAACCGCTTCGGGGCTGGGTTTGCCTGACTCAGACGCGGCGTTTGGTCCGAGCACGGCATAATGGAACGTGCCGTCATCCTCAACATCCTTGGGGCGCGACGGCAGAGTGTGAACACGCACCCCTGCCGCAGAGGCGTCGGCTGTCAGCCCTTTCACCTTCGGGATCTCGTCAAGAAGCCTTGCACGCACCACATCCTCGGAAATATTCTTCGCAGCATTTGCGTGCATCTGTGTCAGGTTCGGTCGGTTGCCCAACCTCCAGGCGCCGGGTAACGCTCCCTCGGATACTACGGCATATTGGTCATCCAGCCAGTAGCTGGTCTGCGCCCATCGCGACAAGCCCTTTTCCAGCTCGATCCTGTCCGGGCGGGAAGCGCCCAGCAGCATTATCAAGTCCCGCGTCCGGGCGTTTTGCCCCACGGGCTGCGAATGCAGGAACGTGGCCACCGCCGCCTGTTCAATCTCGCGGAACTTCAAGCCCACGGATTCATTCTGTATCCGTTTGGCCTGCGAGAATTCATTATCAAGAATGCCGGTCCAAGCCTGCCTCTGGCCCTCCCATTCCTCGGTATCCGCAACTGCGACCAATTCCCGCATGGCTTCCGATAGTTCATTCTTTGTGGGCGCGGACAGGAATATCGCCGGCCCGATCAAAGGGTTTTGATCCCAGTTCGCGGCTTCGCGCAAAGCCAGGGCGAAAGTCCGCAATATACCACGGGTGCGCTGGAATCGTGCAAGCTGCGTCCACTTGGAATAGAGCACCTCTGTGAGATCCGGATGGAATGGAAAGCTTTTCAGAAAGCGCTCTTCTGCCTCCGCGCCCTGCTTGGCGGTCTGCTCATCCACAGCGGTAATTCCCTTGAGCGCTGCAACCACATATTGGCGGAAGACGTCCCGATCCTTCATTGATTCGGGCGCAAAGAACCGTCGGCGAAGAACCTCGGCGACATCGTCTTTCCCCACTGGCTCAACCGATGCCTCACGTTGCCGTTGGAAGATATCGTATAGATCCGCCTGTATTTCCCTCCCTAATGTGTCGCTCTTGCGCGGATCGGTGGCCAGAAGAGATGCTACAAGACAACAGCGATCCACCTTAACCACAGCCTGTGTCAGGTACTGGAAAAAGTTCACGAGCTTACTGCGCCATTCCTTATCCTGGGCAACCTTCTCGCGGGCATACATTAGGACTTCATCAATCAAGATTAAGGTTCCAAGCCCATCCTTGCCGGGAAGTTCAAGAAGCTCAATAAGCAGGTTCTCGGCCGGAGCTGACTCCCGCTCCTCGGCTTTACCACTGGCATGAAGGATCTTCAAGCCGGCATCCCCGGCTAATTGATAAGCCAACACGCTCCACGGGTGTTTCAGCATCCGAACCTTACCGTCCGGCCCTCGCACGTCCATGCCTTTCTCAACATCCAGCTTGTCGAAACAGATGCCCGTGACGCGACATTTTGGCGGCTTCTGGCCGATATGCTGAATGAACTCCTCCACCGCAGGAAGCTTGGGAAGCTTCTCCGGATCGTGAACGATGTGACGCAGGGCGATGAGCGTATGGGTCTTGCCCCCGCCGTAGGTGAGCTCAAGTTGGCGCACAGCCTTGTCATTCTTGCCCGCCAGACGAAGCACCACGTCGCGCACAAGCTCGCGTAGATTGTAGGTGGGGAAGGTAAGAGCGAAGAACTCCTCCGGCTTCTCATATATGGGGCGCTTGCCGCGCTGCATCAGGACCTCGTAGAGGTCTGCGGCGAACATATGTAGAGGCAGTTCTCCCGAGCGTAAATCGTCACGGAGCTTTACAACCTCGTGCCAGGGTTTCCAGGGTAGTTTAGGCATGGGAATCACCTTCCTTCTTTCTTTGTTATTTCAGGGATGGCCTGAATCTGTCTGCGTAATTCTTCTTTGCTCGGCAGATACAGCTGATAACGGCTTGCGAAAATGGTCCGATTGCTTTTTGGCAGGGTCATTTCCACGAGTGCGTCTTTTTTAGTCTTGCACAGTAGGATTCCGATGGTGGGCCCTTCCTCGGCCGTCTTGATGTGGCGGTCAAAATAGTTGACATACATCTGCATCTGGCCCAAATCCTGGTGGGTCAGCTTCCCAATTTTGAGATCAACGAGCACATAGGACCGCAGGAGGCGGTTATAGAAAACGAGGTCTACGAAATAGTGCTCTTCGTCGAACGTGATCCGTTTTTGACGCGCTTCAAACAGAAACCCCTTGCCGAGTTCCAGCAAAAAGTGTTCCAGCTTATTGATGATGGCGGATTCCAAGTCGCTCTCCGAGTAGGCGGCCTCCTCCCTCAATCCAAGGAACTCCAACACATAAGGGTCTTTCACGATGTCTTCCGGCGACGCGATGATATGCCCCTTGCGTGAAAGGGAACGCACTCGCTTCTTGTCGCGGCTGAGGGCCAGTCGTTCGTAGAGTGATGCGTTGAACTGTCTTTTCAACTCACGGATTGCCCATTTCTCTTTGGCCGCCTCTATCTCGTAGAACCGCCGCTCTCGCTCGTCTGCGATCTGCAGCAAGAACGCGTAATGGGACCAGTTCAGCGGAAATGAATCGTGCCATTGGCCAGACGCTGTCTGGCCTTTCTTGCCCTGCTGCCCCCCGCTCTCCAAAAAGCCAGACAGTGTCTGGCCTTTCTGCGGATACGTCAAAAAGAATTGCCGCATCAGTTTCAGGTTGGACAACGAGAATCCGCGGGAACGCCCGGCGAAAGCCTCAGCCAGTTGCGGCATCAAGCGCTCGCCGTACACCGCCCGATCCGCCCCTTTCTGCTCATACTCAACGATGCGGCGGCCGATCAACCAATTCCGTATGACAAACGCCGCATCCACTGCTGCTACGGCACGCTGCTGCAGTGCGCTGTGTATTTCTTCAATGCGGGAAACCAGTTGCTTAAAGTTCATTCCTCGTCCTCCTACTCCGAAACAGCAAAATATCAAATTTGCCCGACACTGTCGGGTATTTCACCAGGGCCGCCAATATTCCAGACGGTGTCTGGAATATGTTCGACTAGTTGTCATGGCTTCTTGACCCCCTCCATATCTTCTTTGTCAAACATCAGCGGCCCCTGCTCTTTTACCGCGCCTCTGGCCTGGACATGGTTGCTGATAGATTCAAGCAAAGACCGCTCCTCGCTCCCATGTGGCGAGAGTTCAATAAGCGACTGTAGCAGGCGCTTAAAGAGTTCCTGACGGCGCAAACCGTTACTATCCAGATACCCATCCACCTTATGCAGGTCGCCCGCCTTCCACAGGTGCATCAGGCGATGTATGCGGTCAATCAGCGGGATGGGCTTGCCACCCGGGGCCTCGTAGCCGAGGGACTTACCCGTACGCTGCGCCCAGGTCTTTAACTTTACCTTGCTACCTGAGTTCTCGTCGGTTTCCGGATCGGATTCAGCGTCGGCATCAGCCTCCTCGTCTTCGGAGTCATCATCAGACTTGCCCTTGGTGAAACTGATAAGGTCCCAGGTGCCAGACAGCTCCTTGTCTGAGACCCCGCATGAAATCGCGTAGAGGATACAGGCTCCAGCGGGGGCTTCTTCCATCCCAAAGTCGTGGCGATGTAGCAGATAGTAAGATGTTGGCTCATCCAGGCGGTCTGTGGCGGAAAGCTCAGCATTGCCGTCTTTTTCACCGGCAAGCACGCGGCCGACAACGAAGTCTACCACCATACGGCGAACATGAGTAAGGAACTCGCCCACCGACATTGGGCCGGGCTCGTTGGCTTTCTTGACTACGGGATGCTTGCTGTAGGCTTCCAGGGCTGGGCCTGTGGCTGCCCATACGAAGTCAGGGCCGCGGATACCGGCATCCCAAAACTCGCGAAGTTGGGCACGAATGTTGTGGCGCATTTCCTCCAAAACCTGATTATCCCATCCAGGACGAGCCGAGTCAGGCCGTTTCTTACAGATAAGCCAAACTGAAGAAGCAAGAGCTGCTGATGACTGCGACCTCGTTCTGTTTCCCATTTCAGTTTGAATCGGCCATGATCCATCCACTAAAAATCCTGCTCGAATAATAGCTGATACCAATGTTTCCCACGCATCGGGTTGTTTATGAGCGAACACAATCACGAGACGCCCATCTGGCCTAAGTGCTCTGTTGCATACAGAGAATACCCGTGCCATACCTTCCTCGTAAGCAGCTTTCGATTTCTCTTTGTCACCGCCATGTCTACTTGCTTCATCAATAAGCTCCCCATCTTGTTCTGTGTGGTCCCACTTTGGAGACAAGGGCTCACTGAAAGCTATGTCCATCTCTGGTGACAAGCCTTTAAGAGCCCGCCGTAGCCAAACATAGAAGAAGTCCATCAGATCCGAATAGGGTATTGCGTCGTAGTAGGGCGGATCCGTTATAATAACGTCTACGTCAGCGTTGACTTTTGTTGCGCTCATCCTTTGAATGGTGGGTCTTGGAGAAGCAGATGTAGCTTCAATAAGTGAACCAGCAATGGGAACCGCAATCCAGTCAACAACGCCAATCCATCCGCCGGAATCGCTATCTAATATATTATTCTCGGTGAAATCCCACTTCATTGGGAGAGCCCAACGCTGAAAGGTGTTGCTTCCCTTTGCCCCTTTGGGTTGCCAAGCAACAAACGCACTATTATAATCGGCCACTTTGTTAAGAGCACAGGCTAGGTAGGCAACAATAGCTTCGTTCCAATGCTTCTCGTATGTGAATTTTGCAAGTGCTGGTGTCACATCTCTGATGCATCTTAATAGTCCCCCTAGCACTAACAATTGCCGATTGCAGAAGAGTTTTGCCCATTTATCGAACCCATATAGAGGAACACGAAACCCTAAAGCCTCCTTTTTAGGGAGTGACTCATTTGGAATGCCATACGGGATGTCAAGGAATGAATCATTTAGCATATCACTAAATTTTGCAACCATTATAAGTTCGTTGGCTGTTGGTAAACGGAAGGCTTTCCCTGGGCCATGGTCGGCCGTTACAATACACATTAGGGTGTTCTCCATACGCCCGGCCTGACCTTCCAAACGAATGTCTTCCATGCCCATATAGGTGGGACAGCATGGGCACTTCGCCCCTGAACGTGTCATTGTTCCGGCACTAATGCGCTTGTCGTATTCACGTCGTTGAGCTGCATTGCTGCCTTTGATCGGAACATTGAGTTCGATTCCAAAACTGACGCCTGTTTTCTCGGCGTTCGGCTCCATCGTAAGGAGAATGCGCTTCTTAGATTTTTTGCAAAGCCAGCGTGTCTTGATAAGAGGAATCTCGGCTCGGCAATTCTTGCACTTTACTGTTCGCGCCCAAAGATAAGCCAGTGTGGGCTTGGCCACCCAGCGCGGGTTTCTGTTGTCGGCTAAGTATTCACTGCTGAACTCAGCATTAAGCGCCCCCACATTCGTCGTGCCATCATTTTTAAGCGGCACCGATTGCATGGGCCGCTTTTCGAACGGTTTGGAGTTGTGTTTGTCCAATGCCTCGAAGTCGGCATAAGTCGGGTATAAGTGGGCCAGTTCCCGCCGCGCGCGGTCGAGTACCCACTGGCCCCAAGCCCGCACGTGCCACGAGAGATCAGCCTTCGGCGCGCGGGTGTTATCATCCCGATGCAAGGCCATGCCCGGAAGCATGTTCTCCTGTTCCTTCAGTTGCTTCTTGGTAGGCTTGGTCCGACCGACAAGATGTGTATGCGCTTTGTAGAAGGCGTTCATGAATGCTTCATCACTAAGGATGAAGCCAGGCAACGGATGCGTCTTTCCGGCCAGCTTCTGTGGGTATTCGAGCGTGCATTTCAAGATGAACCATGCTACCGGATTGATGTCCACAGCGGTCGCTTCGCACCCCAGACGCATAGCTTCAAGCGGAATTGCGCCGCCTCCAGCAAACAGATCGAGCACCTTCGGGGCGCGCCCACCATAGGCCTTCTTGATCTCTTGCCTGAACCATTCCAGGAGTTCCTTATTCTCCTTCTCCCGGCCCCAGTGCAGAATCCCGCCCTCGGTCTGTTCCTTCTCGCGCTCGACAATCTCGCCGTTAGGCATCATCTTACGTTCAATCTTTTTGACCACTTTACCGCCAATCTTCTCGCAGAGTTCATTGCGTTTCTCCGGTGTTCCTGGGTCGGGCAGGAGTGTGGCAATAAGCGCCGCCCGGCATGCCGCCAGCGGCCGCCGCGCGGGCCAGATGTGAATTGCCTTAATGTGACCAGCATGACACATTTTTTCATGAACAGAATCGCTGGATGCCTGCATTAGGCAAAATGCATTTTCAATCAGTCGCTTGCTTTGGTGTGTCATCGTAATGCTCCCTTAGTACACGCCATATTCTCTTGCAGAACCCGCGCCCGAACCTGTCATTGCAAGTGTACCGGTTCGGTTCGCCAGCCTTCGCCACAGTCTCGCCTTAGGCGAATTTGTTTCCGCCACCTCAACAGAATAATACTTTCCTTGTCCGTCGTGTTTCTTTGTGAAATGAATGATTTGCCCCGGATATAATGGTCCACCTTGATTCGATGTAATCATACTCAGTCGCCATATCTCAGTATTCCATTTAGTAACCTTGTAACTTAGTGGTCGATCTGCACGGATAACGCTATGCCATTGCATCCGCAAATTCCTGTGACCTCGAAAGAGATTGCCAAAATAAGATGCCAACGCAGGACCAAACTCAACTTGGTTGCGATCACCACCCGACATCGCCCCAGCCTCAATCCATAAAGACTGGCGCATTGCCATTTCGTACTGAGGCACCTCATCAAGTCGCGGTAGAACAACCTTGTTGTCACGCAAGAAACGCTCTCGGACTTGACTATACTTATCAATGATTGCGCTTGATGCCACTATCGATTCGCCCCACAAAGTCCGAAACCAGCCATTATATGCAGCATACATAGCCCGATCACCTGTTTTCAACAATGCTCCAGCTTCGTAGTTGATGGAGTGGCGGCCAATGGCTGCACGGGTCAGGTTTGCAGAGCCAAGTATAAATAAGTGTGAGCCGTTTCCAGTCAGGCATAACGCCTTTGCGTGAAGCTTCTCACCGCTGAACAGTGCAGCACTGCTGATGCCTCTGGTGGGAGAGTAAATTCTAACAGTCGAGTTGGGATGACGCGTCAGCACCTCAATAGCGGCGGGTTCCGTTATACCATTGTGGATGCCAATAACCCATTTCTTGGCAATATCTCGATGGGCATTCTGTTGAAGTAATGGTCCAATTGATTCACGTAGTCCAGCAAGACTGATATAGGCAAATGCGCACTGTACCGCTGTGCAGTGGCCGTGCCCCAGGAAAGTCTCGACGGCTGTTTTCATTCCAGGCGGCTCGCCAGGCTTGCCAAGCTGGAGTTTGGTAAATATGTTATTCATGGTTGGACTCTCCAATTGTCTAGATGCCTATGCCTAACGTTCTTCTCGTGTACAGAATCCAAGGAAGTCTGCTTCAGCGGGAAAGCGTGTTCTATCAATCGTGAAGAATCCATAACTCTCCTATCACTTATTGGATATTGACCACATACTCACCGCTCCGCGCGATGCACTTGCCGTCCTTGACGATGAAGCATTCGATCCAGTGTGTTCCTTTGTAAGCGGTTGCTTCCTTCTGCGTCAGACCACCAACACCCGCTGTCTTGGAGGGAAATATCTGTCCGCGCAGTTGACTGACCGCCTGAGCCTCGTCACCAGTGTTTACGACTTGCCAAAAGACGGAAAAGGGACCCGGGACATCCGTGTCCGCATGGAACAAGAGGCCGCAGCCCTTAGGAAGAGGCCGGCTATCAGCATGAAGCGATTGCCACTGGCCGTTATGTTTGTATTGCCCACCCAGAGACACCCGGTTGGAAAGGTGAACCGGCCACGTCGGCTTCGCACAGTGCTGCACATTGAAGCGGGACGGCAGCCTGTTTTCAGCTACAACGAGTCCACGCGACCCAGATCGGGCCGCATATTGCTCCAACGCCTGCTTGCCGAACTTTTCGCCGTACCCCTCAACCAGGAGATCACCAACCTTGTGGATATCCCGAGCACCCAGGAGCCGCCGATGAAACTCCTCCAGGCTCGCCAACCACTCGAAGAAGATTTCTCGCTTCAGCGGGGTTTCTGCCCACTTGTCTGCGAAGTTTTCTCCTGGATTGACCGGATTGGGCGCCCACAAGACCCCGCCTCGGGTCTGGATGCCAGCCCGCATTTTGGGAAGCATGCTCTGTAACGCCTCAAACAAGCCAGTTTCGTTATTGTAGGCGTGACCGGCAAGGGTCGTTATAATGATAGAGATGGGTTTATCATCGTTGCCGTTGTACTTGACGTCACGGTGCCGCTTCAGGAGTTGAACCGCCCTCTGTAGCGGGGTCCTCACCTTGTAGTCGGGCACCTGCTGGACATCCGCACGACTCTCACGCGCTATGACGCGCCGCCGCTCATCAAACACGATCTGCATTCGAGTCTTGAACCACTGCACATAGCCCTTGGGGTTGCTTTTGGGCCAGTCCACAGCCATGTTCCACGTTTCCCTGTCCGTGATGCAAATTGCGTGTTTCGCCAGGTTAAGCGGAACGCCCATAGTGACAAGCCACTGATATTCGTCCGCGATGGCCGGCAGGATGTCCAAATGGAACTTGGACTCGTCCGCATATTGAATTGTCCAGCAGCGCCGCCCACCTTCCTTGGGTTCAAGCATGCGCGCATAGAGCTGGCTTTCCTTGAGTCGGTTACCCACCATATCCTTTAGGCGCTGTTGACTTACATCTTTCTTGCGCAAATCCAGCAGGCAGACGGCGTCAACATCATATTCTTCATCACCTTGGGGCTTTACGGCCGTGCCGAGAGCGAAGGAACCTTGGGCGTAGATCACAGGGCGGAAACGAGCCAACGCCGTCCCCTCTTCGTTTAGCCACTTACCCACGGCCTCGTAGCGACTAATGGCCTCTTCGTACTTAGAAGGAGGCACGTCCAACTCCTCAGCTAAATCGTCGAGAATATGGTTCAGTTCACGCGTCCTGTCAGACCCTGCCATCGCCATCACCTCCGGTAATACCTATTGCATTTAAATCAAGGGCATAGACAAACCCACCAAGGTTTCGATTTTGGTCATAAATTCGCACTGGGAGGTCAGCTTTGGGCATGAGTATTCGGCCCATTTCGACAGCAACTGCCACTGGTACGGCCGGAAAGATATGCAGGGTGGCCGCTTCCCCATGCCGCGCTTTGATGTGGTTCATGAGCAGGCGGACCATTTCACGAAATTGCTGCAACTGTCGGCGTGACTTTAAAAAATCGTTGTGGGGTTCTTGGATGGTCAGCCGCCAGATCGTCGCTCCACCCTTAAGGACCGCATTAACCCGGTCGTTGGAAATGGTCGCGCTCAGGGAAAGCACTAAGGCTGGCGGCCCGGTCACCTCGGGCGGTTCCTCAACCATATAATTGAAACCATCGGGATGGTCACGCCACGACCAGCCCGGCGGCTCGCGGTGAAGTTGATAAACTTCGGTTGCGGGGATATCGGATAGGAGAGAGCCCAGCAGCATCAGGAGTGGTTGCGGTGCAGCAGCAAAGACAGAAAGATGCTGGATACTGTGGTCAACCAGCCGTGGTTTCACCCGTTCATTGAACAATCGCCTCAAGTTTTCGCCTTCGATGCGCCAGAATTCCGCATCTTGATCCCGGATGGCGCTGTTGATCAGCCCTAAGGCAATTCCACCTGAAGTGGCAGGATAACGCTCGGGAACCATCGCCAAAATGGCCTTCTGGTAGCCCACTGGCGCATGGTGAGCACCGATGTTGGCCCCATAGAGAAGCACCTCGCTTTTCTTGTCGGGCTGAATCGCGGTCAGGGTTTCGATTCTGTGTTCATGCACGGTCTTCATCTGCTGTAGGCGCTCGGTGGGATGCCCCGCCACCTGCTCTCGATCAATAAGCCTGTGGTGTGTGTCGCACAGTAGTATAAGGTTGGATAGATCTGTGGCTAGTTTGGACGACAGGACGGCATCGCCTCTGGGGCCGCTGGGCTTATCCGAGATGATATGAGAGATGTAGGCGCGGTTCATCTCGGCCACCGTTAGGTCATCACGCCACAACGCCTGATTGCAGCCTTCATATTCGCAACGGCCGCCAGCCTTCACCCACAACCTGACGGATATCTTCTCTGGAATACTGGTCTGCGACATTTTATTGCTCCGCCGCCTGTGTTATTGTGGAATGACTGATCAACATGTTTCCCTTGGCCCTGGCAAGCAGGCTGCCGAAGGGGTCCTGCACCCGAACAAGGCGGGGCGCCGCACTCGCGCAGTCGTAGACAGCGTAAATCCAATACGCCTGCCGCATGTTGCATGCCTTAGCCCACTCGTTTGCCGACACCTCTATTTCGCCGGTACCGGTGCGGCCCTTCACCTCGATGGCACGCCTCTCGTCCCCTGGCCTGATGGAGAGGAGGTCAAAACCAGGATTATCCGGGAGACCAGCTAAGCGGGCAAGCTCCGGCGTATGAACGTCATGGACAGTCGCTCCGGCCGCCTCCTCAAACACCTGCGCAATCTGCATGGCGACCAATTCCACATTAGCCTCGTGCTGCTCGATATCTGCAGGGTCGGATGAAGGAACAACCAAGGCATGGGCCACAAAGACAAGCTGCCCCGGCGCAATAAGCTCCGGTTCGCGGCGCAGGACGGCCATGGTATTCTCCCGCCGGCCAACCAGGAGCTTCTGCTGGCGCTTGATTTCATCCAAAGCCTCAATAGCCTTGCGGTTGCCGGTGCGCGCCTTCTCGGCGTGCCTGGCCCGGGCGGTGGCCAGGTCCATCTCCTGGTAGGCAAAACCGCGGTCAATGAAACTCTCGCGATCAGGGATGCTCTCCAGCAATCTTTTCTTGCGCTCAAGCGCCAGCTCGCGCGCTATACGCTCGGCCAGAAAAGCGCGGGCCAGTTCTTTATCGTCGTTTGCCATCGCAGCCAGGCGCTGAGCGGAGGCAGGAAGTCCGCGGCCTCCCTTTAAGAGCAAGAGATGCCCGACCTGGCAGATGGCGATCTCTGAACC
>Ga0180009_10006382_pt1 | contig 12377 bp, 11 predicted proteins | sample OS_PC_MetaG_FD_123537 | JGI IMG/M metagenome (GOLD analysis project Ga0180009, IMG submission 123537) | Groundwater microbial communities from the Aspo Hard Rock Laboratory (HRL) deep subsurface site, Sweden - OS_PC_MetaG | ecosystem: Environmental > Aquatic > Deep subsurface > Groundwater...
AATACGCGCAATCAGTAACTCTGTTGACTATATCGTAAACGCGTTCAAAAGATCTGGTAAACAGGGAGTGGATACGGATGATTTGATTACGTCGATGGAGACGGCTATCAAGGATGTGCGGGTTAGAAACATCAACGACAAGCGCACTCTCGATTTTGGATTCAATGCGAATAACGATCACGCCACTAAGCTATTGAATGAGCGTCTCAACTCCGATCCGGAAACGACGGAACTTATCAGATCTGGATTCAACAACTTCGACGAACGATCGCTGGGCTTCTCTCGTAAACACGTATTGTTGCTAGGAGCGTCGCACAGTAGCGGCAAAACGTCGCTAGCAGTACAGATGAGCAAGAATTTCTATCGCCAGGGGTACAGCGTCGCTTTCATAGAACTTGAGATGTCGGATGGAGAGGCATATGATCGTTTGGGAGCCAGTCTCACGGGTATTGATAGTTTGAAACTGCGTGACAAAAAACTCACTCCAAAAGAAAAGAAATTACTAGAAAGACGCCATAAGGGTTTCCAACAATACGGCATAACGCATCGCTGCCGATACACTTTGGACGATATGTCATCTATGACGGCTGGTCAAATAGATATGTTGATCGGGCATTCCGGTTACGACATTATTATGGTAGACTACCTAGGGCTAGTATCCCCGGACAAGGGTCAGGCAGGTAAACCAATCCACGAAATGAAAGCAGATATAACACGCCAATTTAAACAGATAGCAAAAGCACGAAACTGCCTAGTTGTCCTACTAGTGCAACTCAACGAGGAGATGCGCGTAAAATACTCTAAGGCTGTGGAGGATCATGTGGATTGGTTTTGGTCGTGGATACTTAATGACGAGGCACGCGCTTTGAATTGTGCCAAGATTCATCAGCCAAAAGCGCGCCACGCCGAAGAGTACCCATTTCTACTGAATTTTGATTTAAGCACTTCAGTGTGGAAGGATTGGGTCGGAGACGACCCCTTTCAAGCTATGGAAAAACGTAAACGAAAGACGTTCCGACGTGGTAAACAAATCGACGGATACGAACCGGCGATGTTAGAGGAGATGTAATATGGGCCAAGTAATCTTCAATTGCAAAAAGGACCTGCAAAACATACTAGTCGCTGTGGCTGGTTTGACTACGGTGGGTGCGCCGGATGGTGAGAGCGGGATACCTATCCTATTTATCGTCAAAAAGAACGCTTGCACCGCCGTGTGCAGCACGGGCGGTGTTGCGGTCAGAGCCATTATAAAAGACGTGTCCGAGTGTAAGCCTGGTCGGTTTTGCGTGACGCATAAGGTGCTGAGTCAGATCAAATTCCGGCAGGAACACGTCAAATTCGTTTTCGACGACTCGTCCATCAAATTCAGCTCCGGCCGTACGCATGGCACGCTCGCTGCCAGTGATATACCCACGATGGACGATACAGATTTTGCTCCGGATATAAAACTACATACCGTTGACGGCACTGTTTTGACGAAATGCTTACGTTCCGTGTGGTTTCGCGTCGAGTCCAAAGACCCGATTGGTATTCATCTGGAGGGTACTGGCACGTACGTCACGGCCACGTCGAACGATGCGTATAAGGCTATGTGTTCGAAAATAGCGGCACCTTCCGATGGTGCTTTCTCAATAGAGTTTCCCCATCCTGTAGCCAACTATTGTACCAGATCTCTGCGTGGGGCCCTGAAGGGTGCGGTTAAAATCGGAGCGGACCCAACTAGAGTCAAAATAGTCACCAGCACGATAACTGCGGTGTGCCCATCGTTCCAAACGCTACCCGTGTTGGACATGGCAGCATTCTATAAAGAGCATGTCAAGCCTAATGTCATTTGCTCATGTACAGTCCCCTTTCAGGATTTACAGAACGTGTTGATGGACACTTCGTCGATTCTATCCGGAGTAACTGGCGTAAAGCGGATATTCTTTGTTTCCGATGGTGAACGCATGGTGTCCTCTGCTACGGCACCTACGGGATCAGTGTCTATAGCACTCAACGCAACTGAAATAAAAGGCAAAGTCAAAGCCTGTCTATCTCCGAACTATTTGCAAGAAATGGTGATGCTGTCTAAGTTCACGCTAACTAGCGAAAAGACTGATGACGTGAATGTAGTGCTGAAGTTTACAGAGGGCTCGGTAGCCGTAGAGTTGAGCGATGTGTTTGTTGGGGTGTTTCAGCTTCAACAACAATAGAGGTAGGCTATGCTAAGAGATGTTGGGCGTCGTATTATGACGTTATTGGGGGATACGTGGTGGTACAGGCTGGAGGGCGTAGCTATACCGACAGAACGTGGGAAGAATGTTTACGATGACACGTACATTACGGTTGCTCAGCACACCATTGGGAACAAGTTGGTAGGGCATGAGATATTGCTCAAACGGACGCCCATAGCTCCGATCGTGTGTTGGGAGTACTACGCATTCGTTAGTTACGACAACAATGTAGAAAACGTGCTGAAGACTGTGTTTGCGGACCACTATCTACGCGTGTTCAGTTTGGGTGTAGGATTGAAAAAAACGTATTTGATAACCGTTCGAAACGGATCAGTTGATTGTTGCGCAGAGGGGGTACTTACTCCCGAAACTCTGTATGAGGTGTATGATGGCGAAGAGATCTAGGACCACACCAAATACATGTGGAAGGTGTATGTGGTTTGGGAATAAGTGGCACGGCACATCCTGCAAGCAAGAGGGTGCGGAAGATACAACGCCAGTGTGTCCGATGTTTGAGCGCATATTCGATTTTACTGCATTACGTGAAGCGTCTCCGGGTATGCTCCGCGCTAAAACGGCACTGAAACAATCGAGTATGAATGTGCCTAAATTTGTATTGGATGAATTACGCACATACTTGTTAGCGGGCGGAAAGGGCTCGGTTGATTGGAAGCACTACGTTGGCCGAACAGATAACCAACAATCGGGAAAAAGGTTAGCGCACAAGATGGCGCTGCTACAGGCGTACAAGGATCGAACTATTGCAGTACAAGATAATATCGGAAATGTAAAGCGTAGGGTGGATTCTTTGGCCGCAACTGTTCGTGCCGAAGTAGCTACTATGAATGACATATCCAAACTGTCACCCGCCAAGGTCAAGGAGAGCGTTACTGAGGAGGTCATCCGTCCGGTATTGGATCGGCAGGCGTATGTAGACGCAGCATACGAACTTGCAAAATCGGTTATGTTCAATTTGAAAAACGGTATTGACGTACTGCGAGAAATAAGCGCTCTATACCAAATACATATGAGACTGTCGTGATTAACGTATTTCCAAACAAATTGGTTGACTTCATTGAACTACTAACCACGTCTACGGACAAGAAACGCCACGCCGTTAAAATCTGGCTAACTGACCTATTGACTACGATTAGGGGCGCCTACACTGCCGTGGAGGACATTGGTAACACGATAGAGCAGGCGAATGCGCAAACTGCCGACCTAAATCTATCCTTGGACGCAGGCGCTATGCTCTCCTCGGTTGGTGTAATGACTGATTTGCGCCTAGCATTGGAGTTGATAGGACTGTTCGGTCTATCAGAGTACAAAGATGAGATTATGCGCGCCATGATAGCTAAACGCATTGGTACCAAAATAGATACAGTTACCCTATCTAGCTCCAGTATTAAGGACATAGCTAACGCCGCTCGTGTGGAGCAGCGACCAGTAGGAGATCACAATGAGCGCCAACCAGCCCCCAGTTCTGTCCCTGTTCGGCCAACCACTGGACCTAAACAAAGACCCAGCCGCCATAGCGGCCTTACTGGCGTACTCCCGCCGCGTAAATGACGCAACGCTATACGCGCGTATACTGCGCGAGGTACAGCCCGCGCTCGCAGCGGCGAAGTTCGATTACTCGACGGATAATGCACAGACACCCGCGCTCCCGCGCACAATAGGTGGGCAGATAATATTTACCGCGCACGAGTATAGTAGTGCTCCCAGCTGGGTTGATCAGTTATCAGCTAAACTCGCAGGGCGGTCGGTGAACATATTTCGACCGGACGTTAATCTGTTCGACTATTTCGACGGGGCATCGACACTAGGTAGGCGATTTTTACCGACACTAAACACGACGGCCGCGCGTGTCGGCACCTTACCAGAATGGACTGCGCGGCCCATCTCTGAAGTCGCAGAACAGGTAGATATGTGCATTGCGTCGATAAAAAGGGGGGACCACACGCTAATCCGCATCCTATCCAGCTTTATTTTGATACGTAGTAGCGTCGCACTGGTAGACTTGACTGCGTTGGGCTACGGTGGGCACATGTTCTACGCCAACCTAGCCGAGCAATTGGACATTCCAACGATTGGTATATCTAATCGCGCTGAAGTCAGCCCGGAGGCGTTATACATGACCGCACTTACAACAACGTCGGTCGTTAACATACTCAGGTTGATCCAATCATGGCTTTTTCTCTAGGGTTCTCGGAAAAAAACCAAGTCCTCTCCCACGACTTTCTCCTATACATTCAAGGGGTAGATGTCTCGGCTTACGTGCAGGGATCTATATCGTGGAGTATCGTCGGACTAGGCGGAGAGAACCAGCTGAATTGCACGTTGGATAATGCGCATGATAGATGGGTAATAACTGATGCCAATGTGAAGGGCAACTGGAGAAATACAAAGGACGTCGAGTTTTCCGAAAGGGAAAAGCACGAGCTGTACAAGTTCAAACAGAATTCTGATATCAACCCAATTGACTACGCAACTACTGGTGAGCCTCGCTGGTCGCTGGTCGCTGGCAGAGTTATACTGCACAAATACGATCCTATTCGGTTGTTTGTACAGGACCCATACGGCCATGGGTGGATGCCCGCTTTTACAGGGTATATGATTCGCGCAGAGGTGTCTGATGATTGGGTCACTGGCCTGTCCAATGTGACCATTTCTGCATCCGATATACGCGAACGCATGCAGCACATGCGCGTTCAATTGAATCCGGTTACAGATCTGGAAGGTCATGCGCGGATCGAACCTATTTTCGAAAACGCTGGTGACTTTTCCGATTTGTTGCGGAAGCTCGGTACTACAAATGAGGGCGGAGCGTTCAATGATAGATACGCTAAACTCAAGTACGAAGATGTAGTGGCTACGCTTATTACGGGGGAGAATGCTTCCTACTCCGAGAATCGCCGTGCACAGTCTGCTGTTGGGTCATTCAGCATAGGTGGAACGTTCTACATAGAGCCACAGACAGGTGGAAAGTTTACTACTTGGTTTTTGGACGAGGGGCACCCAGATACAACATCGAGTTCTGGAAGTTCTTTACCAGCTAAAGGTAACGCGTCGTTGGAGTATCTACACCGAATCATGCTTTTCGGACGAGTGAAAGGCGAATTAGTTGTATACAATTCCGATTCGGGAAAGTCAGAAAACGTAGAGGTAGACGCTGATTTTTGGAGTAAGAAAAACTGCCAAATAGTTGGAAAAGAAACTAAGACTGGTGGGGTGTTCACCCCGTCTAGTTGTGAATTGTTTTTCTTACTTCCAAAAGGCGGCACTCCGTGGTCCTCGATAGTGGAAGTAGCAATTGATAGTTTATCCGGACAACGCACCTGGGGCAATAGAACAGACTTACTTCGAGAGTACACCGAAAACGTTGGATATAGTTGGACGGTAACACCGTTTGGCGACATGGTATTCGAATTCAACCAATATGATTTTCTGCCGTCGTTTTACGGGTCAAACTTCAGCGCAGTGTATCGATACGACGACCACCTAGTACAAGATTCTTTTGGTGATGAGGTGGGCAGCCCACCAGCTGCCGTTGTTGTTGTTGGTGGGTACGACTATCGATTAGGGGGCGGCGCTGGTGACGCTCACGCAGCAAATATACCGCGCGCCTGGGTAAAGTCGAACATAATAGCTGCGCGTTTCGGAACGAATATAGAAACTATCACATTTCCTTTCACTGAAGATCTGGACCAGTTATGTTTGATGGCAGCCCTTCACTATGGTAGAAAGCTGGCTGAAGCTAACGAGCTATCGTTTAGTGGCGTGTATCGCCCCTACCTTCTTCCCAATCGTCCTGTCGAGGTTGTTCCGCGTAAGCGTATGGCCACGATTATGAGTGTGAATCACACGTTGAACATCAACGAAGACGCGTCCACTGAAGTCGACGTGCAATACGTTCGACACAAAGACAAGTTTGGGAACTATCGGCTGTTGACCGGGTCCGTTCAAGGTCCTGTTAGTTACGTGAACTACGGTGGGCTAATAGCGTCTTCCGCTTCAACAGAGCAGGAAATAAAAGACGCGTTTCTATCCAAGTCACTGCAAACGTTGCAGCCGCGCCTGAGTACTGACCCAACCATTCAGGTAGTGCCTAGCATAAATGCAGATACAGGTATGATAGACGGCGTCAACATTCAATCGACGCCTAATACGGGCATGGTAGAGGGAATCGACGTTCGATTGGTGCCAAAAGACTACACTACTTTTTGCGAGAATATCGGAAAGTCCGGACCAACAGAAAACACAGACTACGTGGCCTCGCAGCGCGACAGTCAACCAGGGAGAGTCGTTATGGGATCATCTACAATACCTAATGCTGGACAGCGGGGTTCTGCTGTCGGAATGACACGCGCGCAAGCTCAAGCCATGGCAGATAAGTACACTGACGGCGACTTGGAAGTGTTTCTTCTAGCTACGATGATAGAATCGGAAGATACTAACGCGGCCGAAGAGCACGCTCACGTATACTTTAATCAGAAGCGGAGTCCGGTATGCGCATATAAGATGTTTGGGCGCAATGGGAAATCCTCCGTGGGCGACCCATGGGTGTGTCTGGTGCAGAACAGAGGGACTAGCGACGCTACTATGCGATGGCAGGCTAGCCACGATAAAAACGTCGCAGATAAAAAAGGCGGGAGCGAAGCCAATGCTAATTGGGCTACGGGAACTTTACCGACTGATGCATCTATTTTAGCTGCTAAAAAGGTGAAGGAAGAGCGTGAGGGTCCTGGCGCCGATTTAACAACGTATCCCAACCCAAAAGATCCGACTAATGGCGCGCTCAGTACTAGAAGGGCTAACATCAATCTCGGAAAAGGGTACGTGCAACTTGGTAGGGCCGGTGGTTCGCGCTTCTGGATAGATAAACGCTGCCACGACGCATTACAACGCCGCAATAAGCGCATTACCGGAGCTTGACGATGAGTTTTTTGAATCGCAATATAGTTACTGGTGAAGCTGTATTTGTGTCCATACTTACACCGAAGGCTCTGGTAAGTGCGAAAATAAGATTCAACGGATATCAGATGGCACTCATAGACAGTGCTAGGCGCGCTACTTACGCTATTAAGTTGATAGCTGCGTCAAAAGCATTAGGTATACCTCCTAGTCCAGTGTGGCAAGCCGTGTTGGATCAGCCCGATGTATTTGATCGGTGGCAAACGCAGATATTATCTGGAGCATACGACGATCAATTGGTGGCAAATATGGATAACGATATAATGGCTGAAGTGGGGTTGATATGAAGCGCACGGCAGAAAAGGGGACCGTTGTATTCAGCGATTACCCAACTATACCGAATCTCAAAAAAGATGTGCAACTATTCCCACATCAGATTGAGGTTTTGTCCAATTTGAATGATCCGAACAACCTAGGAATGATAGATGTTGCACCTGGTGGTGGAAAAACTCTAACTATCCTGTGCGATATTTTGAATCATTTAAATAAAGGTACGATTCTGAAACCAGCTTGGCTTCTGCCCGGTCCTACGGCTAAGCAGCAAGTTGACGAGTTAGCGTACTGGACTGGTGGTAACGTAAATATCGTTCACATAAGTAACGAAGCGTACAATAACGTGGGAGTAGAACACATTGTCAACGCCATACGCAGCGCTCCGATAAATACCATATTCATGATAGACCATTCATTTATGACACAGGGCGGACGGCGCGACACCAAAATACAGAAACAGTACGGATTGACGTTTGTTCCTGGTGGGTCCAAATGGCATCGATACAAGGGCGAGAACGCGGATTTAATGCCACTCAATGCAGACGGTTTCTACGACTACGAGCTAGAGGTGAAAGAAATACGCGATGCGTGGATTGCGTACGTAGAGACAGGCTCGTTTAGAGGTACTCCCGTAAAAGATATGTCGAAAGAGGAGCTGAAAGAATTCAAAGTACAGAAAAACTGGAGAGCCAATTTCATTCCCGCAGCTTCGGGTGAGGTTGGTAAATTCAAAACGTACTATTGGAAGGCATGGGCGTTGGTGCACGGCGGCATAGACTACGTGTGCTTAGACGAGTCCCAAGTTATCAAAAGTGGAGCTTCAAGTATTTTCCGCGCGTGCATGGTACTAGCGCGTAATACGAAAATGCGCCGGGTCGCCACAGGTACCTCCGTGCCAAATACTCCAACGGATCTATTTCATCAGGCTACGTTTTTGCAGCCAGGCGCAAGCAATAGCGAGAATGGCCTGTTTGGTAAATTGACAGATTTTACTACTACCTACGGTAAGACTTTTTCTACGCGGGGCGGCGGTGTAGAAGAATGGAACGAGCTTGCTATTCCGCAGATACGTAAGTTGATCAAAGACTCTGGCGGTTCGGTAGTTACCCGCGACCGCTGGCGGTATATGCTGCCTAATCGCGCAATTAAGTTTCATAAATGCACACTCCATCCAGAAGTGCAGAAAGAATATGATCGTCTAGCCGAGGAGGAGTTGACGAAGCTGCTCGGTAATAAAAACATGGCGGAGGCCATCGAACAGTTTGGCGAGGACGACGCGGCTCTGTCAGAGGACCTGCTTAGGCGGCTTTTGATATTGGATATGGCTATCGCGGCTCCGGAGTTGTCAGAAATACCTAGCCTGGTACAGGTAGCAGCAAAATATCCAAACGCCAAGGTGGAGATAATCGACAAGTTGATATCGCAACATTTCACCAAGCCCGATGTTGGCAAAGTTTTGATATTTGCTACTTACAAAAAGGTCGCGCACGCCGTACTAGCTAGGTCCAAGCACGCTAGCAAAATGCTCTATTATGACGCTTCGAATAAAAAGAATTTGAAACGCTTTCGAGAGGATCCGGCTATAAAAGTATTGGTAGCGGTCGAGCATTCTATTCGCGAGGGTTTGAATCTACAATTCGTAGATAGAATGATTCGCATAAATCTGCCTTGGACTCCTGGTGCCGTAGAGCAGGCGTGGGGCCGCGCTTTTCGAACTGGTTCCGATTTCGAAACAGTTCACCAGGACGTAATTATCTGCGACAAGACGCTCGAAGTTCCTAAGATGAAGCGCCTTACGTATAAATCAGCTGTAGCACTTACCGTTGTAGCCGATTACGATATGAATCCTGATTTGAATCTACCAAGAATGACCAAAGAGACGTTGTTATCTGGCGTTGACTGGGATGAGGACCTGCAGAAATACTTAGATGAAAGTCTTAGCATAGAGGTTACGGAAGCTAAAATGGGCGTGGTGGCCAAAGCCAAATTCGGAACAGATAAGTATCGAGTAGACAGCGGCTCCAAATTGCAAGGCTCGTCCAAAAAAGCGGATCAGTTTCGTAAAAACAAAAAGTTCAGTCCGCCGATTGAGGTACCTCGCTCAACCAATCCAGCGCTACCCACGGACAAGCGTGTATTGGCGTTTTTAAACGCTGGGAGCGTTGCTACGTACCTTCCCGACGACTCTATCGTAACTGTCGACACAGACACGTCTGAGACGCTTGTACGGGTTATCCGCCAAGGCGATAAAACATACTCGTTCGAGTGGTTGGATGATGGAGTACAAATTACGAATCCAGCGGGTAAATCAAACATCGTCAGCCCGACAGAAGCGGAGAAATTGCTGAGTATGATGATCAAGTTTCAAGGATTTGTGGAAGAATGAGTTGGTTGCAACGTATACGGCGCACTGAGCGCGATCTACAGGACACCGCTGGTCCGCAAGGTCGCCCCTACCTTGGAATAGTTACCGCCTACAATCCGAATACGGATAAATGTTCGGTAGCGCATTTCCATGAGGAGAACATGCATGTCCTGCACCCGTACCAAGGGCCCAATTCATGGATACGTGTGGCGCCAGAAACTGGAAGCGGAGTCCTGCTAACCGAGCGCTGGGACACGCAGGAGAACGAGATCGTAGGCTACCATAACAAGCACGCAGAACGTGGGATAGAGCAGTACAGCGAACGAAGAGACGTGCGACGTCCCCTAAATCAAGGTGAAATAGAAATCAACTCTAATGGTTACGCGCAGACGTATCATGACAACCGAGGTAATTTGCACTTACGTGGTGGACTGGTCTGGCAGACACTGGATAACGACAATTTGTGTATCGAATCGAAAGCCCCATGGCACCATAGAATACTGTCTAGCCACAACAGTATAATGGGGCTCGGCGACGAAGAGCGGTTCGGTACAGTTACGCGCCCCGCCATTCTGTCACCAGCAACAACGATTTTCAAGATGGGCCCGGCTGGAGTGCTACCCTTGAAGGAATACTACCGGTCGCTGGCCAGTCTACGCATACCTGGGGGACTGTTGGTGGAGCACCACGAGGGGGACGTCGTTGATCGTTTTGGTGTGCCAGTGTTTGCTACTATGTCGGGCGCGCCCACACGTTCCGTATCTACCTGGTACACAGAGACTGGAGCGTCGGCAAAACAGCAAATAGACAGCCTAGGTAACATGGGAATAGACCTGCCACCTACAGCGCTGATAGGTTTCAATTTGAAGGCTCCTGCGGGAAATATGTTTCTGTCCGCTGGGCTGGTTGCGGATATGTCGGCTACTACGATCAACATGAAAACTACTGGAGTGTGGGCCACTGGCGCCATCATACTAGATGGGCTGAACTGGGGCACACACGTACACGTAGGTCCAACAGGTACAACCAGTGGACCATTACCAGGTTAAGGAAGATGAAGTACATAAATGGAAAAGAGCGGCGCAAGCCGTATCGCGGTTCCAAGGCTGTAGATAGATCCTGCCGCAACCACGGGGACTGCTCCTGGTGCAGCAAGTCTAGAACAGTGAAGCATCGGCGTGCGGAGTTATCCGCCACTTGGACGCAAGAGGAAATAGACCAAGCCGAGATGGTGGGTTGCTCTGCTGATGGTAGCAGCAAGCTTTATCGTTGGTTTATAGACGGAGAAGAGATCCGCGCTTTCTTTGACGAGGAAATAGATTTGTCCGATGAGGATTTAGTTTCAGATCAAGAGCGCGCGGATGTACAGCGTTACGTGGCTTCGTTAATCGAAGTATCCGAAGACGAGTACACCGACGTAGAGGTAGGTAATATGTTGATTGAAGAAAGCGACACCAAAAAGATTCTCATGCACGTAGCTACAAAGTTGGGAAAAGATAGCCGAGGTCAGAGGTATCCACTGGATTTGGATGAGATCAGACCGCCGCACAAATATCAGATCAGGGGGGCCATCGTCTCCAGCGTCGCACAGCCAGACTCGTTTGAGATCGCCCTCAAAGACCTGCAACGGGGCGGCTACATACGCAGTTTTGCAGCGGGGAGTCAGGTGGAGTTGTTGGAGAAAGCTTGGCAGCTATTTGACGAGGATTTTATGTCGCGCATGTGCCGACACGACAAAACCTTTAGCGATATGGTTTATGACACACACCCTGGTCGTCGGGGCTGGACGTGTAAGAGGTGCGGAGAGGCCGGTGTGTGCCTGGTGTTCTAGGATGCTGAATGAAAGCTTTATCGGTCAAACAGCCATGGGCGAACCTGATCGCCACTGGACGCAAAACGATAGAAACTCGAACCTGGTCGACGAAGTATCGCGGCGACATATTAATAGTGTCATCCAAGGTGCCGAGAATCGATCCTTACGGATGCGCCGTTGCCGTTGCCACATTGGTAGACTGTCGTCCTATGACAGCAGACGACGCTGCTGCCGCTTGTTGTGATGTGTATCCTAATGCTGTTGCCTGGGTGTTGGAAGATGTGTATCAGGTTAAGCCTGTTCCTGTGAAGGGGGCGCTGCGCTTGTTTACGTGTTGGGTAGGTGTAGAGGATTTAGAGAGGATTAGTCGGTGAGTGCTGCGCGTATTGCAGCAAAATTACGCTCCTGTTCTTCTGCGCGGATGTACTCAGTCAGCCTGCGAATTTCTGCCGAGATGCTGTCGATTTGCGCTTTCAGTGGCTTATGCGGGTCAATCGGCAGGGTGAACGAAAATTTGCCTGGAATAGCGACAACCCGCACGTTACAGTTGAATTTCACCCATACCTTCCCCTCGTAATACCGGAGGGTCTTGTACCCGATGGGGAGATTTTCAGATAGCACCTTTCGCAGGCCGCTCATGTACGCGTCAAACCCGTGCAGTTTCCATGGGTCGGTCGGAAACTCCACCTCCGTCGAGTCGCGGTCAAGCTGTTCTACTACTTTTTTTAGTTTCATGCTA
>Ga0180009_10006383_pt1 | contig 12376 bp, 8 predicted proteins | sample OS_PC_MetaG_FD_123537 | JGI IMG/M metagenome (GOLD analysis project Ga0180009, IMG submission 123537) | Groundwater microbial communities from the Aspo Hard Rock Laboratory (HRL) deep subsurface site, Sweden - OS_PC_MetaG | ecosystem: Environmental > Aquatic > Deep subsurface > Groundwater...
GACGGTGGCTGAGCCCGCTCGGCGTGCGTTCCTGGCGCAGGCGTCAGCGGTGGTCGCGGCGCTGGGCGTCGGGGCGGGGCTCGCCGCGGGCTGTGGTGAAAAAAAGACGGGGGGGGGCTCGGCGACCCCGGATAAGGGAGGCGGCAAGAACAGGGCCACCATGGCTGCCATGGCCAGCGAGCGCCAGCGCAAGGTGGAGCGTAGTTATCGCGTGCAACCGCCCACAGGGATCCGTCCCGGACCCTGGCCGCACACGACGGTGAGTGAGCCCAAGGTGACGGGGCCGCTCGACCCCAAGGTTGTGTGGGAGAAGCTCAAGGCGTATGCCCGCTCGGCAGAACGGTGCTGGTTCAGAGGCGGTCCCCGTGGACCGGGGGGGACGATCCGGCTGGAGCTCACCGTGGACGGCGTGGGGCGGGTAAAAAAGGTCGCCCTGGACACGGGGGCCCGAAAAAAGAACGCCATCGAGTCTTGCATCCTGGCTGTGGCCCGGCAGTGGCGTTTTCCACCTTCGAAGCCCCGCCCAACAAAGATCCAGGTCGGCTACAAGTTCGAATCCCGATACTAGTCACGTCGTTCCGCCTTGGGGAACCAACTCCCCCGCCGCTCGGCGAGAAGTGTGAATCTGCGGGCCTGGGGTCGCATTTTCCTCATTCATAGTGTATGGAGTGTCAGAGTTTCACGACGAAAGGTGCAACCATGCGCAGAACCCTCTGTTTTATGTTTAATTTCATCATCATCAGCTCCCTGAGCCTCGCCGGCAGCCCGGGTTGCAAAAAGGCTCCGCCCCCGCCGCCGCCGGTCAAGGGATCCGGGGGCGGTACCCAGACCGGCCCCGGACAGGAGGGCCTCATCACTCCCGGCCAGGGGATCACCGGCCAGGTCCTCGAGACTATGGACGCCGGCGGGTACACGTACCTGAAGCTGCGCTCAAGCCGGGGGGAGATCTGGGCGGCGGTTCAGCAGACCACCGTGGCCAAGGGACAGCGGGTCTCCATCCTGCGGGCGACCGCCATGAAGGATTTCAAGAGCCGCAGCCTCAAGCGCACCTTCCCGGTGATCTATTTCGGACAGCTCGGACAGCCGGGCCAGGGCCCGGGTGCGGGCATGGGAGCTCCGCGCATGGGGGGCAACACCGCCGCTGCACACAAGAAACGCCTCGGCGCGCGCGCCAAATTTGCCAAGCCGATCCCCAAGGCGCCGGGGGCCAACGGGCGCTCGGTGGTGGAGCTGTTCGCCCAGCGCAGTAGCCTCGCCGGTAAGACCGTCGTGGTGCGCGGCAAGGTGGTCAAGTTCACCTCGAAGATCATGGGAAAAAACTGGATCCATCTGCAGGACGGCACGGGGACGGCCACTGATTTTGATCTCACGGTCACCACCCAGGCGACGGTCAAGGTGGGGGATGAGGTCCTGGTGGAAGGTACACTGAAGGCCGACGTGAACATCGGCGCCGGCTACAGCTACAAAGTGCTGATCGAAAAGGCGACGGTGAAGCCCGCCCCGTGACGCGCCCCTCCGGCCCGCTTCATCTCCGCGCCATATGTCGTGACTAGGGGCAGTGCTGTCCCAGATCCGTGAACACGTCGATGCCTGCGCTGGTCCACTCGCTGGAGGGATCAAAGGCGTCGCTGCCGTTGGAATCCCCTGACGTGACGGTGCACAGGCGGCGCATGGTGTCGTTGGCGGTGGAGACGCCGCCGCTCGTCCAGGCAGTGCCTGGATCGACGCCAATCTGGCCGATGACGTCCAGCGTCACGCCGCCACACACCAGCTCCACCGCGTCGTTACCGTTCCAGAACGTGCCCGTGGCTGTGAGATCGCATAGGCCGAGGCTGGCGGAGTCGAAGCCGTCGTCGCATAGGACAAATACGTCGCCCGCGGCGAGGGTGGCCTGTCCCAGAGATTTGGTGAAGGAGACCGTCGGGCTGCCATTGCTGTACAGGTTGACCTGGCACAGCGCGAGCGCCGCGGGGGGAGTGCCGGCGTTGTAGATCTCAATGGCTTTGTTGCTCGAAGACCCTTCGACATACTCGCTGAAGAACAGGTCCGTGGGCGGGACGGCGCAGACGTCGTTGGCTGCCCCCGGGGTGCCGAAGTAGCCCGCGGAGCCGTAGGTCTGGGAGGAGAGGCACCAATTGCTCGGGTCGTCGTTGGCGGCTCCGGTGGGGGTGACGCCCGCGTCGAGCTGCAGGGACGTGTCGTCGGCGACGGGCCAGCCCGCGCCGGTGTCGTACAGCACACTGTCGACCAGGGTCCGCGAACCGCCGCTGATGCGGTACAGGGAGAGCCCATCGCTGGTGGCGCTGAGCGCAAGCAGGGGGCCGAATACGAAGTCCACGTCCGCCGCCGGGATTCCGCCGTTGTCTGCGGGCACGTTCGAGGCGGCCAGCAGCGCGTAGCCGCCCGCCGGCAGGGCAAAGCTCGCGCCGAAGCTCAGATAGAAGCAGCGCTCGGCAACGTCGCAGACTTCGAGCCCATTGAGCTCCACCGCACCGGCCGTGGGGTTGTGCAGCTCAACCCACTCTTTGCCATCATCGACCCCCGAGAGGGTCACCATGAGCTCGGAGATGATCACGTCTCCGACCCCGGGCATGGCCGCGGAGGTGCAAGCCGCGTCGTAGGCGCAGGCGATGTCCGCGCAGTCCGCGGCGCCGTTTCCGTCGTTGTCGAGTGCGTCGTTGCAATTGGACTCGGCCGCGCACGAGGGGTTGGCCACCCCGGGAGAGCCCCGGTCCCAGTCGAGACCCAGCCGGGCCGAGGAGGGGCACCAGTTGGCCCCGGTGTCGTTGGCAACGGTGTTGGTGCTCGCCGGGTCCAGGCTCAGGCTTGCGCCGGATCGTAGGGGGAAGTTCGTGGCGTCGTAGACCACCACGTCGATGACCTCGGCGCTGGGGTTCTGCAGGGCGATGTCGTCAGAGCTGTTGCCCAGGGTGAGCCCTGTGTACACGTAGTCCACCGTCACGCCGCCGTTTTCGGCGGTGACGCCGTTCAGCCCGAAGACGAGGTATCCCCCGGCGGCAATGTTGAGGGGGCCGCCGGCGTCGATCTGGTGCGTGCCGTCGTCAGAGCTCGACAGGAACCAGCCGTTGAGATCAATGGTGGCGCCGGTGTTGTTGGTGACCTCGAACCACTCGCCGTTGGTGTCGCTGACTCCGTTGGGGTTGGCCATGATCTCGGTGATGACGATGGTCCCGGGGCCGATGCCGGGCACGCAGCTTGCCGTGTCGAAGGTGCAGTCGCTCGCGCAAGCGAGGGCCCCACCGGCAAAGCCGGGCAGGTCCGCGCACTGGGTGCCTCCGAGGTTGACGCCGTCGCACTGCTCGTTGGGATCCACCAGACCGTTGCCGCAGTCCACCGGCACTGTGCAGCCCGCGGTGTCGTAGCCCGAACAGTCACCTGCGCAGGCGAGGTTCCCGCCAGTGTAGTTGCCGACGGTCTCACAGCTTTGTCCAGCGAGGTTGATGGTGTCGCAGACCTCGCCCGGGTCGAGGAAGCCGTTGCCACACAGACCCGTGCCGCTGTCATCGTCGGAGCAGCCGGCACAGCCCAGCCAAGTCGCCACCAGGGTGGCCACGCCCAGTTTTAGGACCCGATACGTCATTTTTTTCCTCCCGCCAATCTGTGTGCACTTCTCATACACCCGATCAGGGGCACCGGTCCACTGCGCAGGGGCGCCTATTCGATAACCCGCGCCTTGCACTTTTTGCTTCAAATGGCATGAATGGTCCCCGAGGAGCCCATGCCGGATCTCGACGCAAAACCTGCCGTGCGTAGCCGCGCCTTTTTCTGGGTCGTGGTGGCCTACCTGTGCGCCGGGGGCGCGGCCCTGGGGGTGGGGTGGGCCCTGCGCGCGAGCCATGCGCTGCTGGTCGCCGGGGCCGCAGACCTGGCAGGCACGGCGGTGATTTTTGTCTTTGCCTGGCGTTTTGACAACTCGAGCTTCTACGATCCCTACTGGAGCGTGGCGCCCATCCCCCTCGTGGTGTACTTCGGCGTGATCGGCGGGGGAGGCGTGCCCGCCAGGGTCGCTGTTGTAATCGGCCTGGTGAGCCTCTGGAGTCTGCGGCTCACCTACAACTGGGCCCGGGGCTGGAGCGGGTTGGCGCATGAGGACTGGCGTTACCGCGACATCCGGGGTTGGTCTGGGCGCTGGTACTGGCCCGCCAGCTTTTTGACCATCATGCTCATGCCTACGGTGCTCGTCTTCGGGGGCTGCCTCGCGGCCTGGGCGGCGCTTACGCCGGCGGCCGCTGCGCGCCCCCTGGGTGGTCTGGACGCCGTTGCCGCCGCAGTCACCGGCCTGGCCATCCTCTACGAGGCCACCGCCGACCAGCAGCTTCGACGCTTCGTCCTGGGCCGTCCAGGTCCAGAGGCCATTATGGACCGCGGCCTCTGGGCGTACTGCCGCCACCCAAACTACTTCGGGGAGGTGCTGTTTTGGTGGGGCCTGTTTCTGTTCGCCCTGGCTGCGGGGCCGGCGCGCTGGTGGGTGGTGATGGGGCCCGCGGCGATCACCGCGCTGTTTGTTTTTGTGTCCATCCCCTTGATTGACGCGCGCATGCTGGCTCGCCGCCCGGGGTACGCTGCGCACCGTGAGCGGGTGTCCCGGATCGTGCCCTGGCCGCCGCGTCGTCCGGGCTGACGAGAGGATTTTGCATGTCCCAAAGCCACCCGAACGCCCCCACCGCTCCCACGGCGCCGAACGACACCTGGCTGGTCGACCTGACCCTGACGCCGCCCTCGCTCCTGGACAACACCGCGGACGCCGAGCGGCTCGAGCGCGCCCTGGCAGCGGCCCTCGGGGTCGATCACGTGGAGCGCGACTTCGACCTGCTCGGCGCCCTTCCGGAGCAGCTCCGCGCGTGGGACTACCGCGCGCGCTGTGTCTGGTTCGAAGATCAAGGCCGGGCACGTCTGGTGGCGCTGTGCGACCCGCGGCGCGAGGTGCCACCCCTGGGCTTGGCCGTGGATCTGGGCACCACGCGGCTGGTCATCCGATTGCTCGACCTGGCCACGGGGAACGGGTTGGGGGAGACCACCTTTGACAACCCGCAAATCGAGGTGGGCCCGGACATCCTGACACGTATCCACTTCGCCGACTCCAACGACGGCGCCGAGCAGCTTCAACGGCTCGTGGTGGGCGGACTGAACCGCGCCATCGTCGGGCTCTGCGCGGCTCAGGACCGCGATCCGGAGGACATTCACCTGGTGGCCATCGCCGGCAACACGGCCATGACCCACCTGCTGCTCGGCCTGGAGCCGCGGTGGATCATTCGCGAGCCCTACATCCCCGTGGTGAACTGTCCGGGCCTGGTGCGCGGCCGCCACTTCGGGTTGCGCGTGTCGCCGGGAGCGGGCTGCTACGTCTTTCCGAACGTGGGCAGCTACTTCGGCGGGGATCTCCTGGCGGGCATCCTGTTTTCGGGCATCGCCGAGGCCGACGAGCCGGCCATCCTGGTGGATGTAGGCACCAACGCCGAGGTGGTGCTCGGCAACCGTGACTGGCTCATCGCCTGCGCCGGCGCCGCCGGCCCGGCGCTGGAGGGGGGTGTCACCAAGATGGGCATGATGGCCGGTCCCGGCGCCATTGACCGGGTCACCATGGACCCCGCGACCCGCGCCCTCGGGCTGCACACCATCGGGGAGGAGCCTCCGCGGGGCATCTGTGGCTCAGGCCTCATCGACCTGGCCGCGGCCCTCTTTTTGTCCGGTCGGGTGGACATCCGCGGCAAGCTCGTTCCCGAGTGGTGCGGCGAGCAGCTCACCCAAGCCGACGACATGCTCCAGCTCATCCTGGTCCCGGCCAGCGAATCCGCCACGGGCGCCGATCTCACCCTCCGGCAGGCCGACCTCGACAGCCTCATGCGCTCCAAGGCGGCCATGTACACCATTCTACGCACGGTCACCCGCTATGTAGGGGTGGACTTTAGTGAGCTCAAGGCCTTCTATGTGGCCGGCACTTTTGGCATCTACATCGACCCCCGGGCCGCCATCACCATCGGCATGTTGCCCGACCTGCCCCTGTCCACCTACCAGCCGCTTGGCAACAGCTCCCTGGGCGGTGCCACCCTGGCCCTGACCTCCCGCGCGCGCTTCGGCCGCATCGACGCCTTGCGCGATCGCATCACCTACCTCGAGCTCAACGTGAACCAGGAGTTCATGAACCGCTTCTCCGCCGCGAAGTTCCTCCCCCACACTGACCCCGAACGCTTTCCGTCGGTTCGCGTGCTGGACGACTAGCGACTAATCAGCAAACTCCACGGTCACGAGTTTTTGGGGGATGGACTTGACCTTGCGGAAGGTGACGCGGTCTTTGTCCGGCAGGTAGATGCCCGGAGCGTTGGGGCCACGGCTGACCTTGAGTGTGACGGGGCAGTTGCGGCCGGTGTCACGACCGTTGAGAAAGACCCGAAAGATGTTGGCGGTGCGGCAGCGCACTTCCAGGCGGGTCTGGCCTTTGCTCCCGTCACGGGCGTAGTGGGCGCTGGCCCGGAGGGTGACCCGATGCTGGAGGCCGGCAAAACGGGAGAACTTGGGTTTGATGACCTTGACCTTGTGGCGCTCCTTGTTGAGCACAAGCAGGTAACGCTTGGCACTCTTGGCGCGCAGTCGGATGGGGGTCTGGCCCAGGAGGCGATTGTCGTAGATGACACCCACTCCGGGGGGCGCGGTGACCAACTCGATTTCGAAGGCCTTGGCTTTGCCCGTGGGGGGCACGGACTGGACCTCGGACGGCGTGTTGGTCGGCGGTGGCGTCGGCGCTGCCATGGGGTCGCCCGCCATGGGGTCGCCCGCCATGGGGTCGCCCGCCATGGGGTCGCCTGCCATGGGGTCGCCTGCCATGGCGTCGGGCCCTGGAGTGGCGGGGGGGGGGCGCATGGGGGACACCGGGCCGGACCCCATGGCGGTGCCGGGGGTCGACGGCCCCGCCTTGCTGCTGTTTTCGGAATTGGGGGCTCGAGTGCCGCTCCGCGCCTTTTCCAGTTCCAGGTACAGAAACGCTGCTGCGCCCATCGACGCGAGGCAGAGCAGGGTGAGTACCACGAGGGCGAACACCACGCCCTTGGATGTGCGGGTCCGAGCAGGCGGGGACACCCGCATGGGCTCTGTGGTGGTGGCCTGGTGCTTGTGGCGCGCTAATTTGGGCGCGGGCTCAAGCTGTGGCGCGGAGATCGGGTCAAGCGCCGGCGTCGGAGCGGGCGCTGGCGTTGGTTCGGGCTCGACTTGTAGCTGCGGCTCTGGCTCGGGCTCGGGCGCTGGCGTCGGTTCAGGTTCAGGTTCAGGCTCAGGCTCAGGCTCAGGCTCAGGCTCAGGCTCAGGCTCAGATTCCGGTTCGGGCTCAGGCTCAGGCGCAGCCAGGGAGGTGGCGGGAAGAGGTGGCAGGGGCGGTGCTGGAGAGCTGGACTCCAGCATGTCGTCGACGTTCGTCTCCCGGGTGACCTCGTCCCTCTCGAAGCCATCGTCCACCTGGAACCCCGGGTCCATCTCCGGCAGGTCCGGGATTCCCGTGCTGAGGCCGGCCAGCTTCTGGAGATTCGCGCGCGGGGTGATCCGCTGCTCGAAGCCCGCCACCTTGGTTTGGATGTCGTCGTCAAACTCCATCTCGTCAACGGTCACGGCGTGCTCGATATCCGACGGTCGGAGCACCTCCTCCAGCCACACGACCAGGGGTCGCGAGGAGACGGCCTGGCCCTGTTTGTGCTGGAGCATCTGCAGGGCATCCACTGCGTCGCCCGCGCTCGCAAAGCGCTTCGCTGGGTCCTTGACCAGCAGGCGCGTCAGGATGGGCTTGAGTGATTCGAGCTCTCCCTCGAGCGCCTTCATGGGCGTTGGGATCAAGCGCCGGCGGTTGCCCCCGGTGAGCTGGAAAAGTGGCTTGCCGGCCACCATCTCGTACAGGATCGCGCCCAGAGAGAACAGGTCACTTTGCGGGTCGGCCTGTGAGGTCTCGAGCTGCTCGGGTGCGAGGTAGGCGTACTCTTCGGCGGCATTCTTGCCGATGAGGTTCTTGGAGCGGGCCAGGGGCCAGGCCAGGCCGAAGTTGAGGATCCGAACACCGCCCTCTTTGGTGAGCATGACGTGATTTGGGCTCAGGGCACCGTGGGCGGTGGGCGGCATGCCGTGGTGGGCGTGGTCCAAGGCTTGCCCGAGCTCGGCGGCCAGGTGCACGGCCAACGTCCAGGGGATGCGATCCTTATCGTCTTGCAGCCGTCTGAGAACGCGGCGGAGGCTCACCCCGTCCACGTATTCGGCCACGAGCACGTGCCAGTTGTCGAGCTTGTCGAGCCCCACCACGCGCACGATGTTGCCGTGCCCGAGGTTCGTATTGCGCTGGGCGTCCCGGGTCAGCCCCGCGACAAAATCTGGCAGCGCCGTGGCGCGCTCGTTGAAGCGCTTGAGCGCGTACTGCTTGACGAAGCCGGCCTCTCCGGACAGCTCGGCTCGAAACACGTCAGCCAGCTCATCGGTGCCGACCTGCTCCACACAACGATAAGGTCCCAGTTGAAAGGGCAGACTCGTCATTGCGTTCCATTTCTCCCGCGCCGTTCAGATGCAGTCACAGGGTAGTCGCTACGTCCGGGGCCACGGCACTCACTCCCGGACGGCTCCACATGGCCAGCCCAGACTACAACGACCCGTGATCATCGGACAATCCAGTATTGGGTGAGAGGCGGGTGGCTGTCAACCTACCCCTTGACCCGATGCCGGGGGCCGGGAGACTCAGGCTCGGTGGGCGCGGAAGGCTTCGATTTCTTTGCCGAGGCGGTTGTAGACGATGCGGATGATCATCATGTCGTCGAGGTAACCGGCAAAGCCGAGGCCGTCAGGGATGAGGTCCACGGGCGAGACGAAGTAGGTCACCGCGCCCATGATGATCGCCTTGGACCCGAAGGGCACCACGTCATCTGGCGTCTTGAGCATTTCCCAGAAGATCTGGAGTTGGTCCAGCATCTCTTTGGAGACGCCGCCTTGCTCTTTGAGGCGGGCGATCTTTTCGTGGAAGGGGCCGTCGAGCTTGTCGAGCTGGTGCGGGTCGGCCTTGGCTACCAGGTCGTCCAGGACCCGGGCTGCATCGCGTTCGGAGGGCGTGTCGCTCATGGGGCGCTCCTGTGCGCTAGTCGCCGAGGTGTTCGAGGTCGTAGATCGCCTCAACGGCGCTGAGGTATCGGTCGCTCGGCTCCCGCTCGATCAGGTTCCGGATCACCTTGAACACGGGGAGCTGCTTCACGGATTTGGGGGGCGGCTTGGGATCCTGCGTCATCTGGGCGTAGGCGCGTTGCACCCCCGTGCCGCTGTAAGCCTCGGTGCCCGTGAGCATCTCGTAGCCGAGAAGCCCGACGGCGTAGAGGTCCACCTGGGGTGTGGTGATGGCCATGTCCTTGAGCATCTCCGGCGCCAGGTAGCCGGGTGTGCCCACGGACTCGCCGGCCATGGTCAGGGGCTGACAGAAGGTTGCGCGTCCGCCCCAGAGGCCCTTGCTGAGGCCGAAGTCCAAGACCTTGATGCGGTACTCGTGCTCCGCCGCTTCGGTATCTTCGGGTTCGCAGATGTAGATGTTGGACGGCTTGATGTCCCGGTGCACGATGCCTTGGTCGTGGGCGTGGGCCAAGGCGGAGAGCAGCTGCATGAGAATCTGTCGCACGTGCTCGTGGGGCGCAGGCTCGAGGTAGATGACCTGCGACAGTGCGTAGCCGTACAGCCGCTCGAGCACGATGAACTGGACGTTGCTCTCGGTGACACCGAAGTCGAAGATCTCGACGATGTTCGGGTGGTTCAGGTGGGCGGCGATCTTGGCCTCCCGCTCAAAGCGCTCGTTGGCGTTGGGGTCCATCTCGGTGACCCCGCTGCGCAGGGCCTTGATCACGACAGCGCTGTCGTCCTCGATGCGGTCCGCGGCGTAGACCAGGGCGTATCCACCGGCGGCCATGATGTGTTTGACCACGTACTTGAATTTGAGGATTTCGCCCTTTTGAAGGAGCTCATTCTTTCGCGGCATGGCGCTTTTTCCTCGGCGTGTACGACGGGCTTTGACCGGCTTCCTGGTCCGGCCGTCGCAATCCGCGCTGGCTGAGCTTATCCTACTGCAAGGTCCGTTGACATCGTAGAAAAAAAGTTGTCCGGTTGGCTACGTTTGAATGAGTCCACCGGGCAGGATGGTGCTTCTTAGGGCCATGTGCTCCCGCCACTCGAACTCGGCTTCGTCAAGTCGACTGAGGAATTCGAGCATGGACTGTGGGCGTCGGCTCGGGTGCTTTTGCAGGCAGTCTTCGATGAGCCGTTCCAGGGCGCTGCCGGGGGGGATGTCCGAGCGGGATCCGGATAGGGGCAGCGCGCGGTGGTCCACCTGGGCCTGTAGCATGTCGGTGTCGTCCGAGCTGGGGTGTGGGTGCTTCCCCGCGAGGATTTCGTAGAATACGATGCCCAGGGCGTACAGATCGGCGCGGCCGTCCACGGGCCGGTCCAGGATCGCCTCGGGGGCCATATAGGCCGGTGTACCCATATGCGGGAGCTCGGGGTCCTCCGCTGGCTCGTAGGTCAATCGTGCGGTGCCCAGGTCGATGAGCTTGACCCAGTTTTCCCCCTCCGGTGGCTTGTTCACCAGGGGGCCGGTCACCACCATCATGTTCTCGGGTTTTACGTCCACGTGATAAATGCCTGCGCGGTGGAAGGCTGCCAGACCGCGGGCGGTCTCTTTGACGATGCGGATGGCATGGGGGATCTCCAGCCGCGGTGTTTGGGCGAGGATCTCGTCGAGGGAGTGACCATCGAGCAGCTCCATGACCAGATACTCCAACTCGTTATCCGTCGCGGCGAAGTCGTAGACACTCACCACGTTTGCGTGGGTCACGCGCGCCAGGAGCTTTGCCTCGGCGAGCAGGCGTCGGCGGTTGAATTCTGCGGCGTCCGAGTCCACGAGCGGCACCTTGAGGGCCACGTGACGGTCGAGCTGGAGGTGCACGGCCGCATAGATGTCGCCCATGCCTCCGGTGAACAGGTGCGCCAGCACGAGGTAGTTGCCCACCTCGTCTCCTTCGTTCAGCCGGGGGGGCTGCGGGGCGTCTTCCTGTGGATCCTGCGGGTTATTTTTCGTGCCCAAGGGGCGCTCCCTTCGGTTGTTGGCGCTGACGCTGGCGCCGGGGTCCAGTGTAAGGGAACGGATAGCGTGTCGCAAATTGTGGCTGGCATCGATTGGGGCTATGCGGGCCGGGAGGCTACCATATAATGGAAGCATCCCCGAACCGGGTGCAGCAGCGGAGGCAACATGTGTAGGCTATGGACCAGCTATCGGTGGCCGCGGAAAGGCACCCTCGAGCTGTTTTTCGCTCTGGTGGTGGTTTTCACCCTCGCGGCGTGCGGAGACGCCAGCTCGGGCGGGGGCAACAACAACGATGGCTACTGCGTGGGCGACACGGACTGCCCACCGGGGTACGAGTGCGTGGGCAACGTGTGCGAGCTCCGAGGTGACGGAGGCGTGGGGGACGGCTCACCGAACGACCCGGACATCCTGGTGGAACCCCAGATCCTGGATTTTGGTACGGTGCTGCTCGGCGTGCCCGTGGCCCAGACCGTCACCGTGCGCAACATCGGCGGGACAGACCTGACCATCCTGGCGGTGTCAGTGGAGCAGGACGGCGGCGGCGCCGAGTTCGTGGCCACGCCCGCGGGCAACATCAACGAGGTTCTGGCGCCCGGCGCCTCGCTGGACATCGATGTGATCCTCACCAGCGCTGACGACATGGCCGACACCGGGCGGCTCTCCATCGTCTCGACGGACCCTGACGAGGCGCTGGTGTATGTGGCGTTGGTGTCCGAGCGGAAGGGCGAGCCCAGCGTGGCCACCTGCGTGATGCAGTCCGCCGATCCCTTTGCGCCCTGCGTGTCGAGCCCCGAGGTCATCGACTACCATGACGTCGCCGCCGGCGACACCGTCACCGCGGACGTGAGCGTGTCCAACGCCGGGTCGGGCAACGCCGTGCTCACCGTCAGCGATCTCTACGTCACCGACAGCACGGGGTACGGCAGTCTGTTTTCCATCAGCCTGGTGCGGTTGGTGCCGGACCCGGGCAACCCGGGGCAATACGTGGAACAGCCGGTGAACGCCTTTCCCACCCAGCCCGTGCTCCTGGCGCCCGACGATGGCGCGGGCGGTCAGGAGGCCCTCCGGGTGCGGGTGTCCTTCGAGGCCTCCATCGACGGGCAGGAGGTTCCCGCCGAGGCGTTGATCATCGAGTCGGACGACGCCGGGGTGCCGGTGAAACAGATCCCGATCCTGGGTCACATCCTGTGTCCCGCGGACCACTGGGACATCGACGGGGCGCCCGGGTGCGAATATGTCTGTATCTACGTGGGGCCCACCGACGACACCTGCGACGGC
>Ga0180009_10006384_pt1 | contig 12375 bp, 7 predicted proteins | sample OS_PC_MetaG_FD_123537 | JGI IMG/M metagenome (GOLD analysis project Ga0180009, IMG submission 123537) | Groundwater microbial communities from the Aspo Hard Rock Laboratory (HRL) deep subsurface site, Sweden - OS_PC_MetaG | ecosystem: Environmental > Aquatic > Deep subsurface > Groundwater...
AATAAAATGAACGCAAACGAAGCGGCAAAGCTGTGCGCGCGGGCCGAAGAAAACTTCAAAAAACTGAACGGCTGCCCTTTGGACAGGATCCTGGACGTTTTCGGGAAAATGAGCGAAAAATGGGCCGACCCGCAATATCGTTTAAGAAAACTGGCCCTGAAACAGCTTCCGGAAGAGACGGGCTTTTCGGCCGGGATGATAGAGCTCGGCCTTAAAGAACTGTGCTGGATGTTTGAGCCGCGGGGCCTGCGGAAAAAAATAGCCGCGGAACTCAGGGGTATTCTGCGCGCGGGAAGCGGCTTTTACAATTATTCGACGCAAACGGAGTTCAGCTGGCGGCCGCTCGGCACGGTGCTGCACGTCCTGTCGGGGAACGTGTTCCTGGTGGCGGCCGGTTCGCTGGTGGAGGGGCTTTTAACGGGTAACGCGACCATCCTTAAGCCGTCCTCTTCCGAAAAGATTTTTCCGCGGCTGCTGCTTGAATCGCTCAGGGAATGCGACAAAGAGGGGATTATTTCAGGTTCGGTGGCGCTTGCGGATTATTCCTCTTCGCAGGCGGATGTGATAGCGGAATTTAAAAAGCGGGTGGACGCCATAGTCGTCTGGGGCGGCGAGGAAGCCGTTAAGGCCTACAGGGACGGCCTGCCCGCGCGCACAAGGCTTGTGGTTTTCGGGCCTAAATTAAGCCTTGCCGTGGCGACGAAGGAAGGGCTGAAGGCGCAGGGCTTAGGATCCGCGGCCCAAAGGCTTGCCTGGGATATCTCCATCTGGGACCAGAACGCCTGCACGGCGCCGCAGGCCTGTTTCGTCGAGGGAGCGGCCGAAGCCGGGCTCCTGGCCGGGGCGCTGGCGGCTTCAATGAAAGAAATTTCCAGGAAGCTTCCCCCGGGGCGGCCGGACCCGGATACGGCCGCCGAAATAAGGAAGCTCAGAACGGTTTTTGAAATAGCCCAGACAAGGAAAGAAGGCAGGCTGCTTGAGGCCGAAAAGGGCCTTGACTGGACCATAGTGGTGGACAAAAACATGAACCTTGAGCCTTCGCCGCTTCACCGGACCATAAAAATTATTCCTTTCAGGAATTTTGACGAGGTCATCGGGCAACTGGAGCGCATGCGCGGGTATATCCAGACGGTAGGCCTCGCCGTCTCGCCCGGAGAGCGGAAGGAAATTGCGGCAAAGCTTGAAAAAAGCGGAGCCCTGCGCATTGTTGAAACGGGAAGCATGGCGTCCGGCAATATTGACGACCCGCATGACGGGAGCTACGACCTGCCGCAGCTTATGAACCTTGTATTCACCAGGGTCCCCCTTCCCGGAGGAGGCTTAGAGCCCGGCGATCTCCTGACCGGCGAAGAAAGAACCGGCGTGCTCAATTCAAGATTTAAAGAACTGCTCGGGACGGCGAGGGCTTCCGCATATTATTCAAAAATACTCAAAGGCCTTAAAATTGAAACGATCGGCGACATAGGCAAGATCCCCGTCCTCACCCGCGAAAAGATGGAGGCGAACATGCCCCCGCGCGGCTTCGGGCTTTACACAGGCGGCCTGAAAGAAGGCGGCTTTCCCGGCGCCATAACGGGCGGCTATGTGGCCAGGTCGGGCGGCTCCACCGGCGCGCCGAAGTTCTCAATTTACGACGGCAGGGACTGGGAAGAGATGATAGGCCACGCCGTAGGAATTTTAAGGGCCTGCGGTCTGAAGCCGGGAGACCGCCTGGCCAATTGCTTTATGGCGGGTGATCTCTACGGCGGTTTTGTTTCGTTCGACCATATAAACTGCCGGGCCGGGGCGGTCACTTTCGCCTTCGCGGGAGAGGTCCGGCCCGGGATGTTCGCCGATGTCTGGAAAAAATTTTCCATCAACGCGATCGAGGGCGTTCCCTCCTCCATGATGCCGTGCTTAAGGAAAGCGAAAGAGCTCCAGCCGGCTTTAACCCTGGAAACCGTGATCTTCGCGGGTTCCCCGCTGAGCGAAACCGACCGCGCCTGGCTTAAGTCGGCGTTGAAAGTTAACAGGGTTTCCTCCGTTATAGGCGCCAACGACGGGGGGCAGATAGCCTACCAGTGCCCGGAACTTTCCGGGGCGTTCCATCATACGGCGGATGAGTTTAATTACCTCGAGATAGTGGATGGAAAAGGCCGCGGTGTTCCGGACGGGACTCCCGGGCGGATCCTTATAACGAGCCTGCTGAAATTCGCTTTTCCGCTGATAAGGTACGATGCGGGCGATCTCGGCAGGCTCGTCCCCGGCAAATGCGCCTGCGGCAGAACCGGGAGGGTCCTGGAGTTCCTGGGGAAATCGGGAGACGAGATCGTGATCGGCTGCCTGAACCTGCAATACCGGGACATCAGGAGCGCGTTAAAAAAATTCTCTTTTACGGAACTCCAGGCGGCCGCCAAAAATTCCGTTAACGGGGAGATACTTGCCCTGCGCCTGGAAACCCCGGAATTCTCCTCAAAAACGCTGAAAAGCGGCATTTATAACGGCGTTCTTGAAGGGCTGCCGGCGCTGAAGAGCAGGCTTGAATCCGGGGGCGTTTATAAACTGGAAATCGAGCTTCACAAGCCCGGCAGCCTGCCGAGAATTCCACGCAGCCGCAAGGTGAAAAATGTCATTGATGAACGGAAATAAAAAATTACCCGTTGTTTTGCGAAACCCCGGCTTTTTCTGCATGTGGGTGGGGCAGATGCTCGGCCAGGGGGGCTTGAGGATGTTCCAGATAGCCGCCCTCTGGCTGCTGGTCAGTTCCAGCGGCGGAGCTTCCGGGAAGAAGGTGGGGCTTTTCATGGTAATGGCCGCCATCCCGTCCCTGGCGCTGGTAAAGCTTATCGGGAAAACGGTGGACAAGGCCGCCGCCAGGAAAATACTGCTTGCCGGCGACGCTTTCGCCTGCGCGTTTCTGTTTGCCGCCGCCGGCCTGCTTGAGCGCTCGGCGCTGGGTTTTGCGGGAATAGTGGTAATCGGTTTTTTTGTCGCCGCTGCCGAGGCATTTCTGGATCCCACCTTCAACAAAGCCGTAAAAGAGGTGGTTGACGAAAACGAAGTGGAAGAAGCCGTGGCTTTTCAGGCCTCAACCCAGTCCCTTGCCAATTTCGGCGGGGCGGTGGCGGGGGCTGTGCTTATTGACGCCATAGGAATCCCCAATATTTTTTTGCTCTGCGCTTTCTGTTATTTAACCGCGGGCGTGTTCAACTATTTCATAAAGTTCAAACCGCCGCCCTCGGAAGCGCACCCGCCGCAGCTGGAAGGAATTTCCGGCTGGAAAATACTGGACGGACAGCCCCTGCTGAAAAGAGTTTTAATAGGTTTCGGCCTGGTAAATTTCTTTATTACGCCGACGCTTATCGTAATTCCTCTTTACACCAGCAAAACCCTGCGCGCCACCGCTTCGGTGCTGGGGCAGCTTGAGGCGAGCTTGTGGATAGGCCTCCTTGCCGGGACATTTTTTTCAAGCAAACTGCAATTTACCAGGAATATAATAAAACTGGGGGCGTTCTGCATGTTCGCGTCGGGCGTCGCCCTTGCCGTTCCCGGCCTGGTCGTGGACAGGTATATCTATACCCTGGCGCTTTTTCTGGTCGGTTTTTCCATAGGGGTGAACAATGTCAAGTTCATCACCCTTTTCCAGGAAACGGTCGCTCCCGCCGTAAAGGGAAGGTTTTTCGCGCTGATGCAGGCGATGATAGGCTTTACTTTTCCGGTAGCGTATTTCATCTTCGGCTTCCTGTCCGATTTCGCCTCGCCGCCCGGCATCTGCCTGCTGCAGGGGGCCGGCGTATTGGCGCTTTCGGTTTATTTTTATAGACTGTCAGGTGAAAGGCTAAAGGATGAAGGATAAAGGCTAAAGGATGAAAAAACTGCTTTATTTTTCTGTGTGGTTTCCAATACCTGCGTAGGTGCCGTATCAGGAGCTATGCTCATTAGACGGCCTTTATCCTTAAGCCTTCATCCTTTATCCTTCCGAAAATTGCCATGGATATTATTGGCCATATATTTTTGCTATGAATAACGATTTTAACTGCAATTTTCGGGTTGACTCCGGGCAGGTAAAATACAGGCCGGCGGGGAAGGAAGATATCCCCGCGCTGCTGAAGCTTTCCCGGCTGGCGGAGGCAAACGGGTCTGCTCCGCTTAACGATAGCTTCGCAGGACCACGTCCCTTCGAAGCCTTGGCGAAGAAGGACGGCTCCCCCGCGCCGCACAACCCCCAAAAAATCCTTGAAGAGATGCAGTCGGAAAATTCAATTTTGTTCGCGGCCGAAAAGGGAAAGGATCTTGTCGCGGTTATCTTCGTCCTGTCGGAACGCAACCACGGCCTGTGCAAGATTTACCGCATGTACGCGGACGCCGGTGCGGAAGGCGCGCGTGAAATCTTGAAAAAGCTCCTTCTTTTCGCGATGGATCACCTTCAAAATTCCGCTTTCAGGCCCGATGTCCTGTACACCACCACCCGGACCCTCACCCTGAAACAGCAGGAATTCACCCTTGATCTGGGCTTTAAGCTCCTGGGGATTTTCCCGAACGTTCCCGGCCAGGCCCCGAGCGGCTTTAACGGCCTTACCGCCCGCTACTTTAACAACGCCCTGGCCGACAAGCGGTATACGGATTTTTCGCTTCATCCCGCCATAGCGCCCTTTTACGAGATCACCAGGAAGGAATGCGGGCTCGGGAAACTGCCGGTTTCCCCGCCCGCGGCGCCCGCGGAGGACCGGAACAGAACAACCCTGCCGGTTCTTGAAGCCCTGCAGGCGCCGGGCTTTGTCGCCAGAAGGTTTGACATGCTGAAAGAAAGGAAATTTCTATCGATAAATTTTTATCCTTTCCAAAAACCGAACATTTTAATCACCAGCCCGGACCAGGGCATAGAAATGTTCGTCAAAGCGGTGCAGGAGCCGCGCTTTGCCGCCATAGTGGCGGAAAAACTCGATGTCGCGGTTGATCCGGTCCAATTGTATAAAGCGGTGGCCCTGATATTGAGGGGCCTGAACATTTCCTACATTGAAGTTATTAACGACGCGGCGGACGCGGCGGGAATTAATGACATACTGAACGCCGGCTATCTTCCGTGCGCCTATTTTCCCGCCTTGAAAAGGCAGGGAAACGCAAGAAGGGATTTCGTCATTTTTTCAAAATCCTTTGAACGGATTTTCCAGCCGTTTTCCGGGGACGTTAACGAAACCTATAAACAGTACCTTAAGGCATACCTCTCCCTTTCCGCCAAACATTCCGGCGGATCCCCGCCAATACAACCCGGCGGGCACAGCGCCGTGTAGTGTGGCGGAAAAAGCGCCCGCCCGGCGTCCCCGCAAGAGCGATAACCCCCGCCCAAACCCTCCCGGCTTTGCTTTATACAACTCCTTGACTAAGTCCGGAAAGATAAACAATAATACTCCTGTTACAATTCTTTACGCTTAAATAGACACCTTGATATTGAGCCAGGCGGTGCAGATAGTGCCGGCTTCCGCCGGGTTCGGCCTCGCGCTCGCTTTCGGGGTCGCGTTCGGTCTGGCGGGCAAGGACTTTGCCGGGAACTATATCGAGAAGTTCTTTAAGAAATAACCGGAACCCGGCTTACCCCGCACTTTTGGCCGTCTGCCGGCCATAGTTCCGCACTTTGGCTCGTTTACACTGTCCATGAACCGCAAAAACCCCGATTGAGTTTTCGGGTTAAAGATTTACGGTTGTTTTGCGGAATTCGTCGGGAGTAATTTCAATCTCGCGCAGGATTTCCCGGATCAATGGGCGGGCAAGGTCTCTTCCCGGATGATTCGGAAGCGTGGTCGTCCTGCCGTCGGAATGACGATAGAAAATATGGCTGCCTTTCTGCCGGACAGCCTTAAAACCGGCGGCCAGAAGAAATTTCTCCAGCCGTTTAAAATTCACCAAAGGCAGCTTGCTCATGGCCGGATCTGGATTTGTTGAAGACCGACGAAATGTGGCAGGTCCCGCGCAGGGAGATTTTCCTGTTCAAGGCAAAGCTCCAGAACTTCTTTCAGGTTCTTTTGCAGTTCATCAAGCGTGGCGGCTTGCGTATGCGCCCCGGGAATGCCTGGAACGATACCGACATAGAGTTTGGCTTCGGGATCCCATTCAATATATGCGGTGAATGTTTGCATAAGGTGATTATACATAATATGCTGCGACGTTGTGGTTATCCGCAAAGGGCCTTTTTCCCCGGTCATTTACACAAGTAACATTTATCGTTGTTACCCCTCCGATTTTACCGGAACCGTGTGTCCCCTATGCCCCCGCCAAACACCCCTTGACTTACCACCATATATGACTTATACTATTCATATATGAATAACATAAATTTAGCATTTGGCCGGCTGCTGCGGGCAAAGCGTAAGAAATTGACGCTCTCACAGGCCGAGTTCGCCAGTAAGGTCCGGTGGCCGCAGACTACCGTTTCGCGCGTCGAGCAAGGACGTCGCGGCGTCACCCTGCATGAACTTCTCGCCGTGGCCCGGGCCTTTCGGTGTTCTGTTGCCGATTTGCTTGCCGAGTTGGGCGGGGATACTGGCGGTATGAACCGCGCACAGGCTTCCGCAGAACAGCCGGGGTTTACCCCGGGCTTCAGCGTGGCCTTTGCAAGCGAAAGCGCTATGCTTGCCCAGTTGGCGCGCTACGGGGTCAGGTTCCTGGGGGTAGAAACTCTGCCCGCGGTTTCCACCCTTCCGGTAGAAGAGGCTGTTTTAGCCGCGCTTAACTACGCCAATGAACCCCGCGTTTTTGAGGCCCTTCCCTCCTTGGCGCTTAAAAACGCGAACCGTCTTGATTGGAATAAACTGGTTTCCGGCGCATACACGCTACGCCTTCAAAACCGTCTTGGCATGGTTGTTGCCGCCGCCCTGCAGTTAAAAGGTTCTACAAAGGGCGTCGATGCAGAGGCGTGGGCCGCGCTCCAGGCGGCGTACGCCGCGCTGGCTGAGGGGAAACTTGACCGGGAGGAAGTTGTGGGCCCGCGGCCAAAAACGGCTGAAGCCTTAGCGTTCCTGCGCAGCCGCACTCCCGGCTGGCTTAGTTTCTGGCATGGGCTGGGTTCCGCCGATTTGAAATCATTCCGGCGCTATCTCCCGTCATGAAACAGGCAAAAGAAAAGGAATTTCTTGATTTCTTCCGAGAGATCGACGGGCGCCTCGCTAAAGAGGGTCTCGCCAAAAAAATCGCGCTCTATGTTTTTGGCGGTGCAGCCGCTGTTATAGCGTATGGTTCCCGGCGTGGAACTCTGGATATTGACGCATACCAGGACAAACGCAAGCGGTTGAGGGAAGTTTAGCCGGCCGGGGGGGATCTATGGTATTTGGTATAATTTTCCAGCGCCCGGGTTAGACGATGAAGACGATTTTCATATATGCCTGCTTTCTCCTCCCGTATATTTCCTGCCCGCCCGGCCTGCGGGGGCAGGAAAGCCTGCTGATAAAGACCATCAAAGGGGCTTCGACGATAATTTATTCGATCGCGTTCTCGCCCGACGGGAAATACCTGGCCTCGGGCGGGGCGGGCAACGCCCTGAAGCTCTGGCGCCTGGAAGACGGGACGCGCGTAAGGACGTTTACGGGGCATACGAGCTTCATAAATTCCGTGGCGTTTTCGCCCGACGGGAAGAACCTGGCGTCCGCAAGCGACGACGGGACCGTAAAGCTCTGGAGCGTCGAAAGCGGCGCCTGCCTGAACACCCTGAAAGGCCACAGGGATTTCGTCCTGTCGGCGGCTTTTTTCCCGGACGGGAAACGCGTAGTTTCAGCCGGGGCCGATGGTGCGATCAGGCTCTGGCGGACCGGTTCCCGGGAGCCGTACAGAACGATAAAAGGGGATTCGGGCTATGTCTACTCGGTTTCGATTTCGTCCGACGGAAGAACTATCGCTTCCGGGGGCGCGGACCGCGCCATAAAGCTCTGGGACGCAGAGACCGGCGGCCGCAGGACGACGCTGGAGGGGCATAGCGACGCCGTCAACGCGGTATCCTTCTCGCCGAAAGGCGGCTACCTGGTGTCGGGAAGCGAAGACGGCTCCGCCAAGGTCTGGCGGCTGGCGGACGGCCTGTGCGAAAAAGATTTTCCCGCCGAACGGCGCCCGGTCCTTGCCGTCGCCTATTCGCTCGACGGTTCCTACGTCTTTTTCGGAGGCGCCGACAGGACGGTGACCGGGGGGCGCGTCGCCGGCCTCGGCGCGCTCCAGGCGGTGTTCAGGGGCCATGGCGGGACCGTGAGCTCAGTGGCTGTTTCGCCGGACGGAAAATACCTGGCGTCGGGAAGCTTCGACAAGACGATAAAGATCTGGCTGACGCCGTGGGAAGCGGAAATACGGAACAGAAAAATACAGGCCGCCGCCTGGCAGGAAGCCGAAAAGAACAACAATTATACCAGGCACTATTCGGCGGGGCTGCGGGCCTTGTCTTCGCCGACGATCAAAAATCTCGAGAAGTCGTTTTCGGAATTCACGCAGGCGCTGACTTACAGGAAAACAGAAGACTGCGAGGCCAGACTTGCCGAGGTGGACAGTCTCCGGGGCCTCAGGAAACTGGAGGCCGCCAAGGCCCTTGCCGGCAGCCGGCAGGAAGAACTCGAAACCAGGCGCCGGATGGTCGAGTTGTTAAAACAAAGAACGCTGGCCGGCTTAAAATATCTGGCGGTCATCTTCGCGGTCCTGCTGTCCGGCAGATTCGCTAACAGGCTGAAAAAGAGAGCCGCTTTCAGAAAGGCTTTTCCCGGGGAGATTAAAGCGGCGGTGTTTTCGGGGGACTATAAGAAGGTGGCCGAACGATACGCGCAATACAGGGTTAACGGCGGGAAACCGGGGGCCCTGCCGCAGGAAGACCTGCTGAGGCTTTATAACGGGATCGGGGCCGTAGACAAATTGCCCGGGGAAAACATCCCTTACAGCACTTTACTGGCTTACGCGGTCAAGTTCGCCAATGCCGGCAATTATAAGACCGCGCTGCACATGCTGCGCTCGGGCCAGCTGCTGGACCAGTTCAAAAAGCCCGAAGAATACGACGCTTTCGCGGACATCTTCGAGAAAACCGGCAGGCCGGAAAAACTGCTGATGCGGAAGTTCAGGCCCGCCGCCTATTCAGGCCTCGCCGAGGCGTTCTTCAGGATAAAAGACTACGATAACTGCGTAAAGATATACTTTTTCAAGAACCGGTTCTACCCGTCCAAGCTCTCCCGCAGGGACAATGAACTGTACTCCCTCTGCCAAAAGGCCGAAACGCCGGACAGCGCCGAAGACCGCTCATAGGACTGCCGCTTCCGCGCACAGGCCGCCAATCCTGCGGAAGCGCTTGATAACCTTTCTGCGCACCGCCTCCGTGGAAAACAGCGCCCTATGTGTGCCGAGTAAATGTATCAAGTCTTGCCGGTAACCTGCCGGTTTAAGTCTGAGGGCAGGAAGTCCGGCTTGGGCAAAGGTTAGCAACCAGCCCAATATTAAATCCCATGCTCCGCCCCAGGCGGGGGGAACGCCCGTGTAAAATTTTCTGATGGCCATAGGCTTTTGATACGGCGCCTACACAGGTATTGTGTCGCTTCGCTCCACCCGCGGTATAACAGCGCGCCGGATCAGAGGAGTTTTTTCAGGAGTTGGGCGGTCCTGGCGTTCATGAGCTTTCTTTTTTTTGGGGTGTCGTCTTCCAGGCCTGCCAGGTGCAGGGCGCCGTGGGCCGAGAGTATAAGAAGTTCGGTAAGCAGGCTGTGCCCCATTTCGGCGGCCTGTTCTTTCGCCCGGGGCGCGCAGATATAGATGTCGCCGAACGGCTTCGGGCCTTTTACCCCGTTAGAGAAAGCCCCCGACCCCTGTCGGGGGTGGGAGTCCGAAGTTTCAGATGGCGGTCTAATGCAGCCATCTTTCCTCGCGAAGCGTCCCGTGTCTCTAACGGGGTTTACGCTCCCGGGGTCTTTTCCGGGATGATAGTTGAAAGCTATGACATCGGCGGCATAAGTGCGGTTTAGAAAAAATCTGTTTATTTTCCTTATTTCCCGCTCATTGACCAGGATAAGATTGACTTCGAGCCCGGGAGTTTTAAATCTTTTCAGGGCGGCGGCCGCAGTTTTGACCAGCAGGTGTTTTTTTAACCCGATCGCCCGCGGTACCGGGCATTTAAAATGCGCGCGGATCTTCATTTTTATTTTTTGATTTTTAACCGTTGCTCCACTTCCAGTTTCAGACAGATCTCCCTAAAGCTTTGTTCGAAGCCCTTATCCCCGCCGGTCCGGCCTTCAAGCGTCCGGTTATAGGCGGCGAGCCTGAACTGCCAGAGCCGGTTTCTCAGGGGGCCCGAGGCCAGATGCTCTATCCACGGCAGCATCGCGGCGATTTCCGGCGAGCCGGTCTCAAGCAGAAACCCGAACCTGGCGGAAACTTCGTCAAGGATGTCGTCCAGGAAAGGTGTTTTGTCGGGCGCCACCGAGTATTTCGCCAGGTCTTGGAGCGCGGAGAGGACCTTGCCGCCGGAGATGTCCCGGGGGGTGAAATTTTTGATGAGCATCAGCCAGTTCAGGTATGCCGCGTCAAGCGGATCCTCCTTATCGCGGCGGATCAATATCTCGGCCGTTCTCCTGGCGTCCGGATAAAGGGTATGGGCGTCGAATACCTCAAAGCCCTGCGCGGCCAGCGGAGCGAAAGAGTCGGGGGCGGCCGGAGCCGCTTCGCCCCAGGGCTTCAGGGCGCATTTTAAAAAAGGCTTTTTGAGGACGAATACGGCGTAATCGCATTGTTCCAGCGTGTCGTCGGTTTCGGCCGTGACGCGCATAAATATCGCCGGCCTGCCGTCCAGCTCCAGGTCGCTCGCCTGAAGCGTCTTGAAGCGCCAGCGGCTGTGGCTCAGGAAGGGCGGCCTTGCCCCGGCGGCGCTTGTCATGGCGAAATTGGCCGCGGCCCTTGTCATATCGACCGCCAGCGGTTTTACGAAGCGTTCATAAATTTGGGCGCCGTTCAAGCCGCCGTAATTGGCCTCGGCTTCTTTAAGACCTTCCGCCAGGAGCGCTTCGGCGTTCACGCCGTAGAGCGCGGCTGTTTCTACGGCCCTGGCGGCGTATTTAAGTATCTGCACGGTCTCTATGTTGGTAAGGTCGTCAAAGAACCAGCCGCAGCTGGTGAACATAAGCATGCGGTTCCTCTGCATCTCAAGGAGGTTTAAGGCCTTTCTGGCCTGGCGGGGCTCAAGGTGTTTTGAGGCGGCGAGCGTCAGGAACCTCCGTATCGCCGTAGCGTGTTCGCGATTTTTTCTCGCCGCGATATAATCGTTCCGCGCGCGCCAGGGATCCTCAAAAAAGTCCGAAGCCTCCCGTTCATAAAGAGCGTCCAGCAGGGAGGCCGTATCGTCAAGCGTTCTGCGCAGTACCCGGCGCCAGTCCTGGCTTTTGGCAATCGCTGAGTGCCTGCAGCCGCAATCGGCGCTCCACCGGCCCACGCCGTGCGGACAGCTCCAGGCCGAGGGGGAGACGATACCGACCTCGTGCGCCGGCTGCCGCTCGGCAAGGAAGGCGGCGTAATTCGTAAGCATAAAATCATTTTCCTTCTTTATTTTCCGGAAAAGCGCCGCAAGCCCGCCGGCGCCGTTCTTTACGTGATGGCCGTAATTCTCGCCGTCGGAGGCCGCGCTTATGAGCTGAGGGACCCTGTCCGCGCAGAACTTGGACAGGATAGTCCCGTAAAATTTTTCCGGATCTTTGATTTCCCGCTTCAATCGCCGGGCCAGTCCGGGATGATAAAAGAAAATGTCCAGGTATTTGCCGGGCTGAATTTTTGAAAACCAGCGGTACGGCCTTGAGGTGTCAAAGCCCTCTTCGGCGGCCGGGTCCCATTTGTCCGCGCCGAGGGGCCGCCAGGCCCGCGCCTGCGAGGCCTTGAGCACGGTGAACGCTATGCCGGCCGAGCACAAGGCTTCAAGCGTTTCTTCGTCGGCGGCGGTTTCGGCCAGCCACATGCCTTCGGTTTTGCGCTTGAAGTTGTGCGTAAAGTGTTCGGCGCCCCAGAGAATCTGGGTTTTCTTATCCCTGGCGCTTGCGAGCGGCATGATGACATGATTATAAACCTGGGCCATGGCGTTGCCGCGCCCGAAAGCCTTGACGCTCAGCTTATCCGCTTCAAGGACGCTTAAATAGACCGCCAGAGCGTGCTTCTCCAGCCAGTCAAGGAGGGTGGGCCCGAAATCAAAGCTCATCAGGGAATAATTATTGAGCAGCGCCGCCGCGGCGCCCGCCGGGCGGCGCCCGGCCGCGCAATTGGGGCCGTAGCATTCGTTAAGTATGCGCCGGTTCCAGTTGCTTTCCGGCGCGGCCGAGGGCTCGGCTTCTATGACGCCGAGCCAGGGGTTTTCCCTGGGCGGCTGGTAAAAATGTCCGTGAACGCAGAAAAATTTTTTATTCATAACAT
>Ga0180009_10006385_pt1 | contig 12375 bp, 4 predicted proteins | sample OS_PC_MetaG_FD_123537 | JGI IMG/M metagenome (GOLD analysis project Ga0180009, IMG submission 123537) | Groundwater microbial communities from the Aspo Hard Rock Laboratory (HRL) deep subsurface site, Sweden - OS_PC_MetaG | ecosystem: Environmental > Aquatic > Deep subsurface > Groundwater...
CAATAATTTTGGCAAGCTCTCCTGAATCGCCTTTTTCGTGTCCTGATCACCAGCGACATCCAAACCGAGCCCGCCGTCTTTACTGGAAAAAAACGCAAAAGGTGTCCAGTTCCTCCCGTTCTTCTGCGTCCAGAATTGCCCTTGGAATTGCAGTGCAAATAGATGCTTCGCCTGATTCGGGCAATGTTGTGCGCTGCGGAAAGCAGCGCGTCCGATACCAAGCAAATAGATCACCGGTACATCATCTCTGCCTTGCGTTTCCAATTGATATCGCAGCCAAACCGCCGGGCCGGTACCCTTGTGGGGAACATAATCTCCAAGCGACCACAGCGCGGGATAGCTCGCCCGCAGCGGCTCGATGCACTGCGTCCACAGCCGATCCTCGTCAGGCCATAGAATCACTCTTGGTGGCGCCCGTTCGTGCTTGTTGTATGAGGCCGCACTGCATAAATATTTTAAGATGGATTCAAGTATAGTCATGGTGTTAATTGCCTTTTGCACTGGGGTTAGTGTTCAATTGGTGGAGAAGGAAAGCATTTTTCCCTAAGTTATTGCGACAGAGTTCGACGAGGTGGTCGTGGTGGGTGAAGAGAAATATTTGGGTGCGCTGGGCCAGTGTGGCCAGTTGCGGGAGAATCGCCGCGGCACGGTCGTTGTCGCAGGTGATCAACAAATCATCCAGGATAAGGGGCATCGGCTCATGCTTCACAAGGTATTGATCCAGCGCAGCCAAGCGAAGTGCCAGATAGAGTTGATCCCGTGTGCCGTCACTCATTCCTTCAATCGAAACCGAAGGCTCATCCCTTCGTAAACCCACCAGAATAGGGGTGTCGTCAGCACTGAACTCCGCGCCCAGTCCACCAAACTTGCCCCGAGTGATGTCCTGAAAGACCTGGCCCGATTTCTCCAGCAAGGGACCTTGATTCTCCTTCCGGAACCGTTCGATCTGGGTTTGCAGAAAATGCGCGGCCAAACGCAGGCGTACAAAGCGGGAAGCGTCTTGCTTCAATCGTGCCGCGCAGGACTCGGCCTGCTGCCGATAGTTCGCGGCATCATCTCCGGCAGCTTCAAGCGTCTGTCTCTCGCCTTTGCGTGCATACAAGGTGTCGCGTACCGTCTGAAGCGCGGCTTCCTTTTCTTGTTTTTGGCTCTGAAGTGTGCCCCTCCTCTGGTGAAGTGCTTCGGCATCTTCCGCTCTGATCCGGGCGAGAAAGTCGTCTACCGATTGACCGCGAGCAAGGCCACTTAGAGTGTCGCGGAACGTGGCAATCCGACTCTGTGCCTGATTTCGCAATTCCAGATTCGCAAGCAATGCCTCCAGTGCATCAACCGTTTCGAGCTTCGCCAGACGGACTAACTCGTCCAATGCCTGAACCGCCTGGCTATGGGATATCTGACTCTCTCCCAAGGTATCTTTTGCTTCTTCGATTTGGCCGATGAGTTGATCATGACGCGTTTGGTCGGTGCGGGCTTTGGCCAACCTCTTCCAGAGATCATTTTCCTGAGCCTCTATGGTATCTCCTGCGGTACCAAGGGCGCTGGCTTTCCTCTTTACGGCTTGTTCATATAGCCCCGCAGCATCCTTCGTTTTCTGCAATGTGGCGGATGATTTCTTCCAGCTATCGAATTTCACGAGGAGTTCTTTTCGTTCCTGCAAAAGTGCCAGGCCGGACTTGGGCGAAATGCCTTTCGGCATGCCGACCCTTTGGCCCTGTGTCTCCCACTTTTTCGTCGCTGCCTCGACCGCAGTGGCGAAGCGTGCATTGTTCTGTTCAAAAGTTTCCAACTGGCTCTTCAGCGCTTGGCATTGATTGATCAGCTCGATTCTTCGTCCCGCCGTCTGTTCTCCTTTCTGGACTCGCCTCTTGGCATTGTCGAAAAGCAACGTAAACCCCTTTTCTTCAGGTTCCAAGAGGACCGCGGCGAGTCGCATCGTTGCTTCGTGAACTTGGTCGCTTTTCTGTTGGAAGTTTCCTTCGGCGGCCCTCAACTGACGAAGAATATCCTTGAACTCACTCCAGGCTTCACGCCATTCTTCCATTTCAGCAGGGGCTTTTGGCAAAATTCCGCAGGGCTGCCATGCCGCCTCCCAGGTGGTCTGGCATTCCTTTAAACTACTCAGAAGTTCCGCTATTTTCACTTCCGCCAGCTGACTCTGTTTCTCTACATGGGTTATCTGAAAGCGCTTTTCCTCTGCCTGAGCCACAGCCTCAGCCTGTTCACGAAGTTGATCCGCGATGTTGTCTACCTTGATAATCGTTAGTGGAAAGGCCTCCTCCAGAGGCGAACCTGGTATAAGTTCTTCCGAGCTACCATCGCCTTTCCAGTCCGCCAGCACAAGACTCCAGCCGCGATCCCGATGCACTCTGGCATCATGCAGAGCCTGCTCGGAGGGCAATTCCCCACGGCGTTCCAGCCTGCCAAGTTCGGCTTTAAGGGCGTCGCTCTGCTTTGTCCCTTCAAGGATTTTCGACTCCTCCGCTTTGATATCCCGATATATCCCTTCCATCTCTTCACCGATACGGCGAATGGTTGCTTTGGTGGGCACCGCAAGACTTCCCGTTGCGTCCAGGTCTTTTGGCGCACCTATCAACTCCCGATGGCGTTCTTTTGCCTCAAGGGAAAGACGTTTAACCTCCGATTCGCTCACGGAGAGTGTGCGATTAGCCTCGGTAGCTACCGCCGCTACGGATAAGGCGTCTCGGAGATTGGTCAAATCAGTTTCCGGCAGAGTCTGCAACTGCGTTTCCAGGGTATCAATCTGCGTCTTGAGAGCTGCGGTCTTTTTTATATTTTCCTCGTGTTCCTTCAGCGCATTTTGAAGGTCACCGGCGGTCTCTTCGCAGGTCAGCCGAACGGCACTGCTCAGCCGCAGGGTTTCGAGTGCGGAGAGACTACCGGTAAGTTCCAGATTCTGCATGCCCACCCGCAGAGTTCCTTCAAGTCCCGCCAATTCGTTTTCCAGATCGGTCAGGGAATTCTTGTGATCCCGATAAACGCCCAGATCCTGGTGCAAACGATCCAGAGCGTCGGCCTCAGCAAGCAAGGCAGGTGAAGTTTGGCAACCTGCCAGTAGTTCTTCAAGTTTGGCGATTTGAGCCGTTAGGCGGTCGACTTCCGTGTGGGTCTCACCGGCCGCTTTCCGGGCGGCACGCGCCCGCTCGACGAAATCACTGGAAACCTCAGGCATTGGGGGCAGCCCCTCCAGTTTCCGCATCTCCTCATTTAAGCGCCCCACGGTGGGAAGTGCATCTTCACAACGGGCAATCCATTCCAGGTCTCTTGTAAATGCCAAAATCTCGCCTTCCAGCTTGACCTTGGCCTCCTCGGCTTCCGCTAAGGCCTTTTCTATCTTCTCCCATGCCTCAGGACTCACGACGGCATCGCGGCTTTTACGCATGAAGTCTTTGTATTCACTCACCGCTGGGCGGATCGATACATTGGCTGTCGAACGGCCTTTAAAGAGTCGCTCTGATTCGTCGATCAGCGCCGCAAGAACCAGTTGAACGGGGGTCCCCCCCATACTGGCTGAGAACAGTGCATTCCCAATCTCCCCCTTACCCAGTAGTAGCTGTTCGGCTCCTTCGCGAAGCTCCCTCGTACCCAAGCCAAACATCGTGGAAAAGTACTCCTGATCCACACTGCCGAGAAAAGGGATTAGGGCATTGTCCGGCAATTCATTGCCACCGGCGTCCAGCAGGGTATTTTTGTTTCCTTTGCGCCGTTGAAAGGTGAGCCGTTCCCCTGCCCGGTTGACGATCTCTCCCATGATTCGTAATTTTTTATAGTCATGTATGAAGTTGTCAGGCGATTGGCCGTGTATGCCAAAGAGCAGATCGCGGAAAGCGCGGAGCAGAGAACTTTTTCCCGCTTCGTTGGATCCATAGATGACATGGAGATCGCCGCCCTGAGCGGGAAACTTGAGATCCAGATCGGTAAAAGGTCCGAAGGCCGGGACGTGTAATCGCTCAAATCTCATCTCGTCTGACCTCCCTTCGTTCCCAGGGCATCCAGAATGATGGCCCGCACATCCTCGATCGCTGTCGCTTGCCGGCTATCTTCCCAGTCAGATTCAACGTCGCTTCGGATTTCGGGAAGCAGAATTTCGAGCATCTCCTTAATCTCGTTAGGAAGATTCCCTGGTTCAATTCTGGCTTGGTCCAGGGTTTCGAGAACGATTTTGGTAAGAGCATCCCGCTCAGCAAGTTGTGCCAGGTTATACACGGGAGATGTCAAAACCTTGATTCGTTCAATCCAGATGGCATCCTCACCCTGATCTTGGGCACGACCCAGCAATTCGGCGCGCCAGCGGTGCGTTTCTCGGTGAAGCGAGCCGTGCAGAGGCGTGGCTCCAGTGAACACAATCCTGGCGGCGACCAATCGCCCCTCCGCTTCACTTACAGCGCCAGTCATCGATTTTGTGACATGACTGAACACCTCTGATTCTTCTGTAACCCCAGTAAGGTCAATCTCAAGCACATGCCACCGGATGACGTCCAGGTCATGCCACTCCGCATTTTCTACCTCCAGGGAATCATTCACCGTCACCAACCGGCAACCGTGCGGGCCTAACTCCCGGGCATCCCGTCCTTGACAATTCCCGGCAAACACAATCCAGGGATCCTGGCTGATCACCTCGGGTTGATGAATGTGACCGAGCGCCCAGTAGCCATAGCCCTTCTGACGTAGATCCGTTTCCGAACACGGGGCGTAGGTGTCGTGACCGGCACGCCCGGTCAGGCTGGTATGCAAGAGCCCCAAGTTAAACTTGTTCGGCACTGCGGTCGGATAATCAACCACGAGATTCTCGGGCACGGCCCGATTCGGAAATCCGCGTCCATGAATGACCAAGGGATGTCCAGCTACTTCTATTGACTCCGTTGTCCGGGTGGAAAAGACGTGCACATTCTCGGGCAGGCTCAGTTTCTTGGAAATCACCGAGGCAGCGTCATGGTTGCCTGCAACCAGATAAACAGGAATACCCTTGTCGCGCAATCGAACCAGCTGTTTCCGGAAAAAGAGTCCAGTGCTGTAATCCTTCCAATCACCGTCATAAAGATCGCCGGCAATTAAAAGAAAATCAATGTTCTCATCAATTGCCAGCTGGATCAGGTTCTCGAAAGCCCGGCGCGTTGCACCGCGAAGGACATCAACGGGCGCTCCTTCATGCACCTCAAGCCCTTGAAGTGGGCTGTCAATGTGGGCATCGGCGGCGTGGATAAAACGTATCATAACAGGGCTCCTAAGATTTTTACCCTTCCGTTATCTCGCGGCGTTTGGTTTGGAGGAAGAGTTCCAGCTCCTCTTTCTTGGGCAGTTCAAGCTGGTACTTGGAAACGAAGAGGCGGTTGTCCATGCTTGCGATGGCGTATTCGACCAGGGCGTGGTCTTTCTGCGTGCAGAGCAGGAGCCCCACCGGCGGATTGTCTCCATCGGTCATCATGTGTTTGCGATACCAGGAGACGTAAGTGTTAAGCTGGCCGAGGTGTTCATGGGTAAACTTGTCCACCTTGAGTTCGATGAGAACATGGCATTTCAGAATGCGGTGGTAGAAAACCAGGTCCACAAACCCTCTGGTCTTTCCGATGACGATGCTCTTCTGCCGGGCTTCGAGGCAAAAGCCATGGCCGAGTTCCATCAGGAATTCATGCAGGTTGTCCAGGAGCGCCGCTTCGAGATTGGATTCGCTGACGGCTTCACTGGCTTTAAGACCAAGGAATTCAAAGAGGTAGGGATCTCGGATGGCCAGCTTTGGCTCGGCCTTTTCGGCGACGGAATGGGCCATGTCGGCGAGCTTCTCTTTGTTCAGGGAAAGGCCCGACCGCTCGTAATACAGGGTCACAATTTGCCTTTTGAGCGCCCGCACGGACCAGTTGCCGCGTATGCACTCGATCTCGTAGAAAGCGCGTTTGAGGGGCTCTTCAATGTCGATCAATTCGGCAAAGTGGCTGAATGAAAGGCTGTCCACCAGCTTGCGCCCGGGGAGAGCCCATTGTGGAGACACTGTCTCCACAATTGAAAGTGGGGCGGCAGCTTCATCCGACGCGGAGGAAGATTGTCCGGATACTGACCGGACAATCTCGGAATTCGGTGGCAATAGTGGAGACAGCGTCTCCACTATCTGCGGATAGGCCAGGTGGAACAGCCTGTATCGGTAAAGTTCTCTCCGATCGCAACGGGGAATCTTACGTATCACCAAGGCATCAGCAAGCGCCGTGATAACTCTTTCTCCATATTTTGCCCGGTCGGTGCCACGTATCTCGTATTCCACGATATAAAAACCGATAACCCAATTGCGAAGTGTGAGCGTGGTGTTGACCGTGCGGTTGACGGCGGCGGCGCACTCTTCATGCACGCGGCGTATGGCGTCCACCAACGCGTTAAAATCGCGCGCCGGTTTAAGGGGTTTGGCAGAAGGTTTACGGGGGGTGGCGCTCATGAGCTTGCCTCCTTTTTTCGGGCCATTGTCAGGTGGACATCATTCCAACGGTTGCCGACGAAGTCTTTCCCGCCAGTGGGGTCGGTGCCGGGTTCTTCTTCGCACCAGAACCAGGGGTAGTCGGATTTGGGGCGGGTGGGTTCGGCGCCGCGATCTTTGTCTTTGAGTGCAAGAGGGATGGCGCGGAACAGGCCAGCACCTCGTTTGCCGACGTCACCTGCCAACAGGAAGGGTCGGATGTTTTGGCGGATACCATCGTTGATGTCGGGATGCCAGCCATGGACCTGGTCTTTGAGGGGCTTCCATCGGACGAATATGTCAAGTGGGGCTTCGCCTTCGAGGATGGCGGCGAGTTTGGTCTGGAGGGCTTGAGCGGCCCCAAGGCGTTTTGCAGCGCCGGGTTTGTCGGCTCTGGCGTCATCTGACTGCTGTTGAATCCAGTTGCCGAGGTAGCTGTAGGTGAGCTTTTGCAGCGTGGCATGGTCGAGCCGGTGGTAGTTGACCAGGGCGTGGAAACCATCTGACGTGCCGTCCCAGAGGTGCCAGATAAATGGGCGGTCATGGAAGAGCTTGGCGTGTTGCTCAAAAAACTCGTCGCGCAGCCAGTCTTCGAGCGTTTTGGATTTGCTGCCCTTCAACCCGGCGGCGGCGATCAGGGCGCGCTCATCGAAGGTGCCGAGGGCCGCAGTGAGGAGCTGGCGCAATCGTGCGGCGGCGGGTTGCTCGTGGTTGAGCGGCGGCAGGCAGACGATACCGTCTTCGTCGGCGAAGGATTCCAGCCCATCGGTGCAGAGGGTGGGGCAATCGGGGAAGCTACTGCCGGTCTGGCGCGGCCAGCGGTAGCCAAGCAAGCGGGCGACGGCGACGTGGAGCGGCTGGGTGGAACCGGCAGGATGGCCGTTGAAGAGCCACTGCGTTGGGTCGTCGCTGTCCGGCTTGGGCAGGCCGTCGGGGTATTTCTCGGCGGCGACTTTTTGCCAGTGGGCGAGGTCAAAGGGGACTTTGACAAGAGTTGCATTAGCTACTTGATTTTTCTGATTGATCTTCCGGACTTCCGCCACAAACTCACTGGAAGAGCAGAAGCACCAAATAGCAAGTAAATGTTCTGGGTTGGTTGGTACTATCGCCGCGATGCTATTGTCGAAAACTGCGCCAAGATAGAGGGCAGTAGGAAGATAACCCATCCATGCACACGCAATCCCTTTCTTACCCCATACTTTCTTTCCGGCGTATGGTGCGCCCGCTCTCTTTTCGGACTCAAGAAGTTCTGCTGTCCGGTGGAACCGTCCGCCCGGCTCTCGATCAGCACTTACGTAATGCGCGCCACTAAACATCTGTCCTCCGGTCGGCGAACTTTGGTGGTATTGCCAACCTTTCCTATCCGTAATCTCAAAGAACATGAGCCTAAATTGCTCAATGTCAAGTGTTGCAGCCCCTTGAAATGAATCTGCGTACTTCGATAGCAGTGATGATTGCTCACTGGGTTGAAACACAATGCTGGCGTCAGGATTGCTTAACTGGTTCATCTGACCGACAATGAATAGTTGTGTTTGCTCACGGCCAGAAAGCCGAGTAGCTTTCTCTTCGAGCATGATCGGAGTTTCACCCCGGTTGGTGGAAACGTCGATGCCGAAAAATTCATTTGTCTGATGAGGCTTTGACGCAGATATCACTGTCAGTACGGTGCGCGGGCCACGCATTCCGAAAGTCCACCAAGCCTCTTCACCCAAAGAAGCCACAGCTTTCCATGTCCGATCTTTGAGCAGTTTGATCCGTAGCTTCGTGTACGTCGTCAGAAACAACCAGATTTGCGGAGTAACAAGCGCAGTTGAACCTACGCCAGAGGTGCAAAACTCTAAGCACCGCTCGACGAAACAAGTGGCAAGGTCGGCTTTGGCCTCTGGGTGGACGTGTTCGCAGTAATGTTTGAGCACTTCTTCCTGCTTTAATCGTCCGAGGTAGGGCACGTTGGTGATGACGAGAGTGAATTGCCCGGCGAGTAGTTCCGCCGCTTTGGCGAGGCCTTGGGCGATGACGGCCAGCTCGACGGCGTCGTTTACGAACTTGGCTTTTTGATTGTCGCTGGGTGCGAGCGCGGCTGTGAGCAGCGGGGCGAGTTCATGGAACTCCGCCTCTATGAGATCTCCGCCTTGGACGCGAGGATTGATGAGACTGCCGAGAACGGGGGCTTCTGCAAAGACACTGTGCAGGCGGGCCATGCCGCGCTGGAGGCGGTCGTTGTCTCCTGCCAGCGCCATCCACTCTTCTTCCGTAGCACTGGGGGCCAGACCACAGCACGCCAGATGAAGGATGGGGAGTGCTTGATAACCGCCAAGTATCCAAGCAGTTAGCGCCACATTGAACGCGGCAATCTGGGTGCAGCGTTCGTCGAGTTCCAGGCCATGAATGTTGTCCTTCAGAACCGCAACAACTGCGGCTTGCGCGCTGAGATTTTCTTCCTCCATGCGCAGACGAACAAGTAGTGGCAGGGCAAATACCAAAAAGTGACCGCTCCCCATGCAGGGGTCAAGCAGACGAATCAGACGTGCAGATTTTGGCCAGGCGTCAAAGGTGCCTGCGGCGGGGAGCCAGGTCTTTGATGTCTCGTCCTGCACGAAACGCAAATAGGTCCACGAGATCGTGGGCACGCCATCGCGAGCAGGTAGTGCCGCTTTCGCTCGCGCGTCTTCTTCGGTGTCAGCCGTGATGGGTCCAATCTTGCCAGCCCACCATGCGCCAAGGGTGTTGTGAAGGAGGAACTCCACCATATAATCCTCGGTGAATAACTGGGTGACCGGAGAGAGTTCATCAGCGCCGATCTTTTTACCGGACTTGTTGACTTCTTCCTTCCTTTGAGCTTGCCAGAATTGGTAGGTCCAACCAAGGGCGTCGTCGGCGCGGAATGCTTCCGAGGGGAGGGCCGCAAGCAGTTCGCGCAGCTCCACCTGGTCGTTGAGAGCAATGGGAAGATCGAGTACCGGATCGCCGCTTCGGAAAACACCGGGAAGTGTGAGGCTGGCAAATCGACAGGCCAGATCGAGCCCATCACGGGCACCGAGTTCCGAGGCGAGTTCTTCGCATTCCTCCAAAGTCACGGGAACGGAGCCACTGGCCTCGTCGCTGATGAGGAGGTGGTTCTCCGTAAGGAAGCGGGTGAATAGCAGCCGATGCCAATGTTCGTAGGCGGTGAGTTCACTGAGGTGGTGGATATCTTGAATGCCAGAGCGTTCGTCGCGCTTATCTCCGAGAGCGCGGCCCCTGGCGCGAAGGCGATTGCGGAGCAGGCGTTGCTCGACGCTCATGTGGGCACGGTATTCCTTTTCGTGAACGGCAAGGTTTTCCAACGCTGCCCGGCAGGCCGACTCCGCCAGTACGCGGGCATTGGCGGTGACCTTTTCGAGGAGCTTGCGGAGGTCTTTGGAAAGTGATGTTGGCATATGGCGTCAAGTCCTTATAGGATCACCGGGCCGTCTTTCAGGGCGGCTTCGATACTCGTTTTTGATTTATTCAACCATGCCTCAAGTTCTGCCTGGTCGTGAATGGTGGCAGCGGCAAGCGTGACGCGCCGGGCTTTGGGCTCTGCTTCGATGATGGCGGCGGCAAGGGCCTTGTCAAACTGGGCGGCCAAGGCATCGGTCTGTGACTGCCAGTTGGCCAAGGAACAAGACTGAAGAGCAGATAGGAGTTGTTCATCGGAACCTGTGACAGGAGCGGTTCGTTGCAATGCCCCGGCACTGGAAAGCAGGGATTGACGTTTCTCTTCCGTGATTTTCTGCCACGCCGCGTTACTGTTAATCCGCGCTGTCTGAGCCACGAACATGTCGGTATGGGTCTTGTGTGCATGGGTGAGCCCAGCACGCAGTGCGTTGGCTACTGCTTTGAGAACGTGAGAGACCGGATCAGGATCATCCAGCAGGGAGCGATTGGCGCGAATGGCGATAAGGGTGGCAGACCACTCGGCCCGCTCAGCCAGACCAATGGCTTGGGCGACGAGCTTTTCGGTCAGGGCAAAGGCCGGAAGACGCTTGGTGATCTCTTTACCAATGGTTTGCCATATTTTGATCTTTGCCAGGAGGGCATCCCGCTGATCGTGCAGTGCCATGAGAAGATCATTGCCGGGGTGGGACTCCAGGGCGGTGAGATCCGGTGCGGCGGGAGACATAGGAGCGGGAGCGTCCCCGCCCGCCTGCGCGGCAATAGCTTTGGCGTGATCGATAAAACGGAGTGCGTCGGCGGGTTCGTTGCCAGGAATGATTTTCGGAAGACCTGCTTCCTGGAAGAGTTTGCGGATGGCAAGTTTCTGGACGGCTGTAAGGACCGGGCTTTCGGTGCGAAACGTCGCCTGCCCGAGCTTTCTCTGGTCTACCTCCACCAGCGGTAGCGGGTTCCCGTTAATGCGGGCGCTGAGATGGTTGCTCGCCAGCAGAGTGGTCAGAACGCCATCAATCGCGTCCTGGGGCCAGCCATAGGGCGAGGCGTTGAATTTCTTGCGGATCTCCAAGCCTGTCTTTCCGGAGCCCATGAAGGCGATGATCGCTGCCGCCACCGGGTGGTTCTGCGGGTCGCCGGTAAATCCGACTTGCTCCAGTGCGCTGGGTGAGCCATCCTTGGCCTTCTTCAGAACCTGGGGCCACTTCGCGGAGTCGCCGTCGTGGAACTTGAAGTAGAGCCGGTTGAGGACCTGTTTGGCGGCATCTTCCACGCCTTCCTTGAGCCCAATAAAAGACTGTTCCTGTCCACCGGAAAGAAAGAGGCGTGCGCCACCAAGGATCTGACCAATGAGCTCCTCAATGCGCAAACCTTCGGCATTTTGTTTCGTGATCATGGACTGACGGCATTCCTTACCCTCCTGCGAAGTGGGATTGCCTTTGAAGTGCAGGGTTTCATCGGCGGCCTGAGCAGAGGCGATGGCACTCTTGAGTTCGTCGGCGTGGGATTTCGGAAGGAACAGGTGGAGTGTGGCGTCGTCGGTGCTGAGTTTACGGATGTCTGCCAGTACGGAGGATTCTGGGGCCGAAAAACCATCGCGCACCCAAAGCGTGATCGCGTCGGTTGCCTCCGGCTTGCCCTCACCATGATGGATGATAACTTTACGACGTTCTTTGGCGTCGCCGTGGAGCACGGAAGGATTGCCAAGTGCTGCCATCAGTTTTTGGTCGAGAAACTGGTTCAGTCTGGATGCGATCAAGGGCTGATCATTCAGTGCCGCAGCGCGGCGTTTGCGGAATTCTGCCTCCCAGGCGGCCCCTTCGGTGGTTTGAAGACGGTATTCGCTGTCCACCTTCATAAGCACCCCATCCTGCTCCATAGCTCCGAGCAATCCGGGAAGCTGCTGTCGGAGTTGGGTGCTGCCTATGACGAGATCTTCACTGAGCAAATCAGCCAGGTGTTCCGGCTCGGCGCGGACCCCAAGGTCGGTTCCGTGTTCCCGAGGGAGCTTGTTGATCAGAAAAACCAGCGCACAAATGCGACTGCGCAGGGAACCTTCTGGTTTGGTCTTTTGCAACTCGATGATTTCCTGGAAACGCTTTTGCATTTCACCGGTACTCACGAGGTCGTTGGCAATCTGGTCGTAAAGGAAGTCACCTGGCACGACCGCTCCCAGTTCGGCATCGGCGTAGGCACGGCAGGCTTCGTGAACAACGCGGAGTTGGGTGCGCATCTGGGCGGCAGTGCCGGTCGAATCCACAGCATGAAGAACGCGCTCCCAAAATCGGCGACGCACGGGAAGCAACGGGAAGTCCGGCAGGTAGGCGAGATCGTCCTCTGATTGTGAGGCGAGCTTGGTCGCCTTGAGCTGACGGGTTATTTCACCTTCGTTCTTGTCAATCAATTTCTTGATATCCGCCTTTTTATCTTCGCGCTTCTGCAAGACGACTTTACGCACGACCTTCTCGACGTCGTTGTCTTTGAGATGAATCTTGATAGTAAAGCGG
>Ga0180009_10006386_pt1 | contig 12374 bp, 9 predicted proteins | sample OS_PC_MetaG_FD_123537 | JGI IMG/M metagenome (GOLD analysis project Ga0180009, IMG submission 123537) | Groundwater microbial communities from the Aspo Hard Rock Laboratory (HRL) deep subsurface site, Sweden - OS_PC_MetaG | ecosystem: Environmental > Aquatic > Deep subsurface > Groundwater...
CACCGGTCCATCCCCACAGGCGTGGGGAACACGAGACGGGGGTCGCCCGATACCACTCCCGGGTCGGTCCATCCCCACAGGCGTGGGGAACACTCATCAATGTGGTCATCACGCACTCCTTCTTTCGGTCCATCCCCACAGGCGTGGGGAACACAAACTCCGCGAAGCCGCCGCCGCATCCAACGACCGGTCCATCCCCACAGGCGTGGGGAACACGAATCCCCCCAGCCCCGTTGTCAACCGCCCAGCCGGTCCATCCCCACAGGCGTGGGGAACACGCCCAGACCCGAGGAAGCCGGGAGCCAAGCCTCCGGTCCATCCCCACAGGCGTGGGGAACACGCCGACCGGGCTGGGCTGACGCCGGCGGGTTACGGTCCATCCCCACAGGCGTGGGGAACACGGCCTCCGGTCCCAGCCGGGAGGACTCCACCGCTGGTCCATCCCCACAGGCGTGGGGAACACGTTATCCCCGCCGAAGTTGAGGTCCACGGTCCACGGTCCATCCCCACAGGCGTGGGGAACACTGTTTCCATGCTCAATAACAGAATGATGCCCTGACGGTCCATCCCCACAGGCGTGGGGAACACTGATTTCGGGCTTCACTCCGGGGGGGCATGGAGGCGGTCCATCCCCACAGGCGTGGGGAACACGGCAAACAAGGCTTGCCATTGGGTGGGATATGGCCGGTCCATCCCCACAGGCGTGGGGAACACGTCAACGAGAGTCCTCAAAGGGACTCGCCGAGGACGGTCCATCCCCACAGGCGTGGGGAACACGTGATCGAGAAACAACCAATCGAAGCCGCTAACGGTCCATCCCCACAGGCGTGGGGAACACGGGTTACGTCAATCAAAAAACGACGGCACACCGCCGGTCCATCCCCACAGGCGTGGGGAACACGCGTGGCATCCCACTCCTTGACGGTGATAGTCTCGGTCCATCCCCACAGGCGTGGGGAACACGTAAAACGTGCGTCCATGTCGAGTTGGGGGAGGAGGTCCATCCCCACAGGCGTGGGGAACACGGAGGGCAACCGCCAGGAGGAAACCGTTCCATGTCGGTCCATCCCCACAGGCGTGGGGAACACTCGTAATACACCGCGCCATTTTCGGAATTGCTCAGGTCCATCCCCACAGGCGTGGGGAACACTGGCGCATGCTCCGCGAAAGCGCCGGGATCACCGGTCCATCCCCACAGGCGTGGGGAACACGTAAAAAACACAGCGACAGTCTTCGGGTAGCCACGGTCCATCCCCACAGGCGTGGGGAACACTCGGTCAGGGGGTTTCTGATGGGCAGGATGCGCCGGTCCATCCCCACAGGCGTGGGGAACACGTCATACGTCAACGCCTCATCAAAGCGGATGCCGGTCCATCCCCACAGGCGTGGGGAACACGGCCGAACGTCTCCAGCAAGCGGTCAAGGACTTCGGTCCATCCCCACAGGCGTGGGGAACACGTCCTGATCTGCGGACAGGCCACCATTACAACCGGTCCATCCCCACAGGCGTGGGGAACACTGAAATTGCCCAAGAGGCAGGTGGCCAGTTCGTCGGTCCATCCCCACAGGCGTGGGGAACACGCCCATTGTGACACCATATATCTCGGTGTTTTCGGTCCATCCCCACAGGCGTGGGGAACACTGAATTTGACGGTGATCTCGGTCAGGGGGTTGTCGGTCCATCCCCACAGGCGTGGGGAACACGAGGCGGATGCGCCTGATACCACATTCGCCGTGCGGTCCATCCCCACAGGCGTGGGGAACACTGGCGAACTCGGCCCCGTCCAGATACCAAGGGGCGGTCCATCCCCACAGGCGTGGGGAACACTTCGGTCATCTCGCCGATCCAGTCCCAGAAGTCCGGTCCATCCCCACAGGCGTGGGGAACACTATAGGGCCTCATATATTTGCAATAGCTCGTCTCCGGTCCATCCCCACAGGCGTGGGGAACACGTTGTTCGACCGTCTCCTGTCGCCTCGGATCGCCGGTCCATCCCCACAGGCGTGGGGAACACTTAACCCTGCAAAATACAAATCCACACTTTCCCGGTCCATCCCCACAGGCGTGGGGAACACTGAACTTGCCCCATTACCAATATAAAATTGTGGACGGTCCATCCCCACAGGCGTGGGGAACACGCGAAAATTCCAGGATAAGTTGAATTGGGATTATAGGTCCATCCCCACAGGCGTGGGGAACACCGCACCCGCTGGGACATCGGCCCGGACGAGTGCGGTCCATCCCCACAGGCGTGGGGAACACACCAACATCTTGGGTCAGGCTTCCATGGCCAACCCAAGATGTACCGCTTTCCAGGATTTTAGTCTTTTTCCGGCTTGTTTTGGCCTCCCTTTGGCTTACGGCAGACCAACGCCAGGCCCTCGATGTCGGTCATCTCCCGGTCCGAAGTACCCTTCTGGCGGCATCGGTATCCCTGGGGGCATGAACCGTCGCTCCAGACCTGGAGCACGTATCCTTTCCCGATTTTGGCCAGGGCCTTCTCCCAGAGCTTGTCCCGCACCCGGGCGCTGGGGTTGCCCAGAAACACCCCGGCATCAGGTTCGATCAGCCAGCGTGACAGCTCGCCCTTCAAGCTCCCCGGGGCTTTCTTCAAGATCATCAGGAGCATCCAGCACCTCCGCGATATCCGGTAGAATCCGGGACTTCAAGCCCGCATGAAAAAAGGCCTCGCGGCACGCCATTCTCACCCGGCGCTCCAGGTCCGAAACACCTCGGGCCACACAGGCAAAAGCCGTCGGGATCGTTACCTCGGCCTTGTAGAAATCCGCTACGTCATACACAAAGGACAGCATCTTGCCCGTGTGGATGAACCCGATGGCCGCCGAGTATCCCGCTGAAAGGATGGCCGCGTGGCAAAGGCCGTACAAAAGGGCATTGGCCGTGGAAAGGGCGCGGTTCAAGGGGTCCGCGTAATCCCAGTTCCCCTGGTCGTAGCGCCGGGCCTTCCATTCCACCCCGTGTTCCTCAGCCAGGGCCCGGTAGGCGGCCCGCACCCGGCTGCCCTCCATGCCCCGCATCTGCTGGAGCGAGGCATCCGGCGGCACGGAAAAACGCTTGGAAAACATCCGCCGAGCCACGGGGAGCCTCTGGGTTTCATCTGCCCAGAGACCCGCCTGGCGCAGGAGGCGGTGACTGCTGTGGGTGCCTCCTGTGCCGTGGGAGTACCAGCGGATGCCTCCTTCCCCGGTGCAACAGAGCAGACAGTTGTTCTTGGCCAAAGTCTTCATGGCCGCATGGGTGATGGTGGTGCCCGGCCCCAGCAGGACCATGGAACACTGGTCTATGGGAAGGCGCATGGCACCCCGGGCGTTAGAAAAAGAAACCGATGACTCGTCCTGATCCAGGGCTCCGCATTCCAGGAACACAAAGCCCCACCGGTCCTCGAAAAGGGGAATCTCCTGGAGGTTCGCCATAGTGCCTCCTTACGCAGGGGCCACGGAAAGCAGCCCGAAGCCCAGGCCCTTGCCCGGCCCCACGCCAGCCTCCAGGGTCAGGCGGAACAGTTCCGGTTCCGTCACGGAAAGAAAACCCTCAAACAGGACCGAGTACAGGGATAATCCCCTCCGGTTCCCGTTCACTTCCTTCCAACCTTTGACCATGGCCTGGGCCGAGTCTTCCTGAACCAGCCAAAGGCTGTCCGGGTCCAGGGAAAACCCCCCGGCCCCGGCCTTGGCACCTATCCAGGCCCGCTGATCCTCTTCCCGAAAAAGGGCCAGCCTTTTTCCGTTGGATTTGAGCGCTCCTGCCAGGCGGTCCGCCTTGGAGGTGGTGCCGGTTTTTTTCGTGGGATTGGCCCGGAGCCGGAACCGCAGGACCTGGCCCGGCGAGAACACCGGATCATAGGGTTTGGCGTCCATGTTGCCGATGTAGCCGGTCATGTCCTTTAAGAAGGACCAGTCCGGGGCGGACTCACTCTGGACCAGGACCACTGGCGGGACGGGGCGGCGGGACGTGTCCAGCCGGAAAAGCATACGTCCCGGGGCGGGAAACGCCCGGTAGAGGGTCCGGTGCATCTCGTAGGGCGAGGCCAGATCCCGGCGGAGATCACGGGACCTGGGCGGATGTTCCAGGGTCAGGCGGGAAAGGTGCATCACGCCTCCTCTCTTACGGGCAGTTTACGGAAGGCCATGTGCCGCCCCAAAAACGAACGGGCCTCGAAGGCCGCCCCCACAGGCTGGTCCCGGACCACGACCGCCCCCTCTCCAAAAGGGGTTTCCAGGACGGCCAGGAGGTCTTCGGGCCGATTTCTCCTGCGCTCACAGAGTGGCCGGGGCCAGGGATGGCAAGTCAGGGCATCCTCCAGGTTCACGCTTTCCAGGAGCCCGCCGGGAACCCGTACCGGCAGTGAGGGGGGAAAGGACTTGCGCCCCAGGAAAAGGGGCCAGCACGGGGAGTTCAGGGCCCGGTCCAGGGCCCGCAGGAAGTCCGGGTCCGGCCCTTCCAGGGCGGCTAGGAAGTCCGCGTCCGCCAGGTAGTAACGGGTGGAGATGACGGTTTCTCCGATGGCCTTTTTGCCCGATGCCTTGATGGCGTCCTGGACCGTGTGAAAATCCTTCATTACCACCCCCGGGGCGTCCACCCGTACGCCGAAGCGCAAGGCAGCGAGGTCGTCCACGGGCTGTGCCCGGTCCCGGCCCAGGGCCGCGCAGACCAAGCCGATGACCCCGCTCTTGGTGGGAAACAGCCCCGTGTCCCGTATGGAAAAGCGACTCTGGCTCCCCCAGGCCTGCATGGGGCCCGCCAGCCGAATCAGCAAAGTATGCTGCATGATTTCCTCCTTATCCCACCTGGGCCAGGACCTCCTGGACCAACTGGTCGAAACCGGCTTTGCGCTGATCGGCCAGGGGGCCCAGGATTCCGTCGTCCTGGCAGGTGGAGCAGACCGGCCGGGCCACCTCGCCCCGGAGGCCGTACATGGCGGAAAGGCTTGCGTAATATTTGCCCAGGGCTTCGGTGGAGGCCTCCACCAGGCTCTTGTCCCGGCGCGGAGAGGCAGGTTTCTCAAAGGCGTTGGCCAGGGATACGGGGGCTCCGTCCTTGCGCACCACCGCCATGACCGTATCCGGCGGGTTTTGGGCGGCCATGGAGTTCTGCTTGCCTGTGGGGATGGCGGCCACCGCAGCCCGCAGGAAAGCTTCCACGGTTTTTTTGGCGAGTTCGGCGTCCCCTCCCAGGTTTTCCGTGAGCTTGTCCACGTCCAGGAGGGCATAGCGGTAAAAGCAGGAGGAGTTGAACCCCGTGACGCCCATCATGCCCGCACCGGTCTCGTCCTCGGGCGAAAGATCGTCCACAGCTGTGTAGAAATCCATCTCCATGGACACCGGGTGGGTGGAAATGGCGTGGGCCACCTGGCAGGCGGCGTCGATGTTCATGTCCGGGTGCTCGGCCATCATGCGGCCGAAAAGGGCGATGTCCGCAGCCTTGGTGCCGGGCTTGTACGCCTTCCGGAGCTCCTTTTTCAGGGCCTCGGCAGCCGGGTCCTTCTTGGGCTTTTTCTTCTTCGCGCCCGGCTCGGCCTCCTTTGCTCCCTCTCCTGCGGGTGCTGCCAGGAGGGTTCCCCAGTTGGCCAGGATGATGGCCTTCATGCGCTCCACCTCGTCATCCCCCACGTAAAGCAGCACCTTGGTTTTTTCCCCGTCCATGGCGGAAAGGAGAAGGGAGACAAAGGTGGCGGCAACAGCCCCGGCCTGGTCTTCCGGCTTGCCGTCCTTCACCAGGGAACTCACTAGGCGCTCGTGCATGAGCTTGGTGCGGACTCCCAGACCCGAGGCCACGGTCGCTACGAAAACCGGCTCGCGGCGCATGGAGCGCTTCAGGCACTGGCTGGAGATGCGGGCCCGGCGGAATCCGCCGAACTCGCAGTCTTTGGGGGTGTTGGTGTCGTCCCGGTTCAGGCAGGACGGGGCAAAATTCTGGATGAGATGCAGTTCCACGAATCGGCTCATGATGGTTTTTCCCCTTTCCGAATTTCAGGTTCAGGCGACAGCCGCCTCATCCTTTTTTTCCTTGCCGTTTTCCTTGCCTCCGCCCCAATAGCCCTTGGCCCAGGCGCGCTGAACAAAGCGGTCCTCGTGCCCCCAGTAACGGAGGTCCTTCAGGAGTTGCCTCCAGTCCACGGGCACCTCCCGGGCCCGAGCCAGGGAAACCGCGTGCCGCAGGAGCACGGGCAGGTCCTCAAACCGGGCGTTCAACAGCGCCATGAATCGCTTTTCCGTGGAGTTGCCCTCGGTTTCACTCCCCGAACGCGCGGCGTCCGCCTTCTGGATTCTGCGAAAAACCTTGCCCATGTTGCCTTCCCCGCCCGAATCGGGATGCAGGGCGAACAGGGCCGCCACCAGCAGGCAGGCGTCCTCTTCCCAGGGCGCGCCCGCCACAAAAGGAAAGACGTGACGGAACACCCCCGGGTCCTGGGCGGGCCCCCGGACCAGTCCCCGGCGCAGTCCGGCCAGGGCTCCCCGGTCCTCCCGGTCCCGGAGGCTCTCCAGATGCTTCACGAAATCCTCGAACCGGTCCTTATTTTTCTGTTCGGTCATGCGGTCTCCTCCTTTCGATAGAGGTCCACGAGCTTCTTCAGACTACCGGCCAATACACCCTCGGCCCTGACCAGGGCCTTTCGCGTTCGGGCCGAACGGTCCAGGTTCAGAGTGGTATGGGAGAACGAATCCCGTGCCGCTTGCACCAGGTGGCGGGTCCACCTTTCCAGAGCCCCTTCCGCATCCCCTGGAAGATCCAGGAGGAACCGGTGAAAGGCCGTCTCCCGGCCGGACCAGAACACGGTGTGCATGCCCATGTGCTCGACCTGCCGCTTCACTTCCTTGGGATCGGGGTTTCCCTCGCCAGGGGACAAAATATCCATGGCAAGCCGCTGGGCCGCCTTGCCCAGGGCGGACGCGCCATTCTTCGCCCTCTCCACGGCCTCGGAAACCTTTTCCAAAAGTTCCTTGTTGTTGACCACGGCCAAGGGGAGGGGCAGATGCTCCTGGTGCCAGAAAAAAATCTTGGCCTGGTCAGATCCCATGCCAAAGGCTTCCAGGCCGAAAAAGGAATCCTCTTCCAGGACGCCGTTCATTTTCAGTTCCGCGATCCAGTCCAGGGCATGGGGTGGCTTTGCCGCCCTGTCTTCCCGCAGGGCCAGGATGGTCCGGCTGTCCCGCCAAAGGGCCTTGCCCTCGCTGAATCGAAGGGGCAAAGCGCCCCTCGTCTCATCCAGACGGAAGGCGGCCAGGGGATTCCCGTTTCCTTCCACGGCCATTTCGCGGCCCAGGCCCAGCATCATCGTGCGGATTGCGATGTTTTCGCTTTCCCGTTCCGGGACCAGCCGGACCCTGCGCCCCTGCCAGGTGAGAAAATCCAGATAACCGGCTGGAAGGGGCCGGGAAAACGCCACCGGTTCCTGCTCCCAGGCAGGCGGATCCTCCCCCTCCCGGGGAAGGGGGACGTCTCCGTCGTACCGCACAAGGTTCAGGCACAGAGTTTGGAACAGATGGGTTCCATGCACGAAAAAACTGATGGGCCTCGCAGCCGGGCAGTCCGTGAAATTTTTTTCCAGGCCGGAAAGGCCTCCCAGGTGAAAGCCCTGGAAAGTGATCAGGGCCCTGGCGGCAGCGGAAGGAGAGAGAGGCGATACGGACTTTTCGTGGGAGTGGTCAAAAAGAGTGGGGTTGTTGCCCGAGGAAAGCTCCTGGATCATGGAACAGGCTGAGCTTTCCTTGGACTTCCCGGGAAACTCCGCCACCTGGTAGAAAGGCCGCTCCTGATGGAACAAATCCATTCGGCCAGCGCAGGTGACATTGAGGTATTCGGCAAGCTTCTCCCGGTCGAAACAGCCTGTTTGCCAAATTCTTTCCCAGGCCGCCACGCTTTCCGGGCCGAAGACCCGGTGGAGCACGGCCAGCAACAGGCGGTGCAGGCTGGCCGTGACCAGGGGGCTCTTGTCCGCCACACGGCTGATTTCGTGGGCTCCGGCCAAAGTTTCCAAAAGGCCCCTTTCCTCTATCCGGCCATCTGGCAGCACGCAGGGAATCCAGGGTTTAGTCACCAGATCAAAGGAAAACGCTTGGTTCATGGTTTCCTCCACGATTCATTCGGGTTTTTTGATGACAAGCCCAAGGTCGGGGTCCAGGCGGATGATGTACTTGCCGAGAGTCGCCACGCCCTCCTCGAATTCTATTTTCCGGTGATGTCGGAGCATGCCGGAACGCTTCCAGGCCGGGGGCGGCTCCTGGCCTTTCAGGAGGTGGAAAATGCCTGGATGGGAAATCGACACCTCCGCTTCCACCGAAGCTTCTTCCATCTTCCAGTCAAAGGGGGCGGCGAGGCTCACGGGAACCTTTCCAATAGCATCCAGGAAAAGGCCTTCCCCCACCTTGTGCAGACAGATGGCCTTCACGGAAGGCGGGCCCTGCCGGGTTTTCGCCTGGAGGCTGGGATGGAGTTCCGGGTCGTCCGAGTCCCGCAAATCCGCTCCGAACCCGGACATGAATCCGGGGAGGGTTTGGTTGGGGTCTTCCGGGCTGGGGATTTCCACGCATTTCGCATCATGCGCTTCCTTGCGTTCTTTTTGCTCCCTGTCTGCCCACGCATCCTCCAGGGCTTTTTGAAAAGAGAGGGACGGGATCTTCATGCGCTGTTCCCCGTAAACCTCCTCCACGATTTCCTCAAGATCCTCCGGGATGCGGAGAACCTCTCTTCCGTCCAGGGCCAAGTGGCTTCGCAGGAGCACATGGAGGTCGTAGACATAGCGGGATGAACCAAAATCAGGCACTCCGTCCGGACCCGGTTGCGGCTCCAACAGCCAAAGCCGGGGCTCGGCCAGCCCGGATGGCCGGTCCCGGTCATGGCGGTGCAGGCGGCCAGCCCGCTGGAGCACCAAGTCCGCCGGGGCGAGGTCGGAAACCAGAAGATCAAAGTCCAGGTCCAGGCTTTGTTCCACCACCTGGGTGGCCACCAGCACGGCCCGGGGCAAGCGCCTGGGTCCGCGCCCGAAATTTTCCAGGACCGACCTTTCCCTTTCCATCCTCGCGGCCAGGGGGAACCTGGCGTGGAAAAGGAAAAGCTCTTCCCGAGCAAAAAGCCCGGAGGCCATCAGGACCCGGAAGCATTCCTGGGCCCTGGCCACCGTGTTCACCACCACGGCTGCTGTTCCGCCTCCCGCCAGGGCCTTGCCGAGAGACGCGGCCAGTTCCTCCGGATTCGCCGGAATGCGAAGAAGCCGGAGGGTTTTCTTCCTGGCTTCATCCGCCGGGACGTGCAGGCTTTTCAGGGCCCCATTTTCTGTCCAGGTGATCCGGGGATAGGGAAACTCCTCCCCGGGTTCCATGCCGGTGAAGGCCCTGGTAAGGGCCCGGCGCTTGCTGGCCGGAAGGGTGGCCGAAAGGAGGACCACGGAGGTCCCCATAACTCGGAGCCAGGCCAGAAGCCTTTCCAGGATGCCGGACATGTAGACGTCGTAGGCGTGGATCTCGTCCAGGACCACGGTCTTTCCCGCCAGACCGAAAAGCCGCACAAAGGAATGGCGGGTCTTCAGCACCGCCATCATGGCCTGGTCCACAGTGCCCACCCCAAAAGGCGAAAGGAGGCCGCGCTTCTTTGGGGCGAACCATGAGCCAGCATCCCCGGCCCCCTCCAGGAGAGCCTCCGGGGACCCGGATTGGGACTTGAAGCCCTCCTGGTTCAGGACGAACCCGGCCCGGCCATGGAGAAGCCGGAGGTTAAGCCTGGGGTCCCCCGGGAAACGCCGGGCAAGGAAATCATGCACCCGTCCGTACATCTGGTTGCTGGTGGCCTGGGTAGGCAGGGCGAAATAACAGCCTTGCTGTCCATGGGCCGCAGACCAGGAGGCGGCCCTTTCCATGGCCGCCTCGGTCTTGCCCTCTCCCATGGGGGCCTCGATGAGCAGGAAGGCTGGTTCGTTGCCAGGGATTGAAAGTCCACAGGTGGCTGCCTGGAGCGGCCGGGGATCGGGAGTATCGGGAAAGAGCTCAGCAAAGGACAGGTGCACCGGGGAGGAGAACCCGGTCCATCCGAGGCCCTTCAAAGCATGGCCCGCCCTCTTCCTGGCCAGGTCGCCATAGGACCGGAAGTCGGTCACATCCCCTGCAAAAGGGAAGAAATCCTCGTTGGAGCCGATCCAGTCGGAGACGGACACAAGACCGGCAAGGAACACGTAAAAGGGAGGGTCCTTCGGAAGAATGGGAGGCGAGGCCTCATCCACGCCCATCAAGGCAGCCAGTTCCAGGAGGATGTCCTGCCTGGCCTTTTCCCAGGGTTCCTTTCCAAGAGAGCCAGAATTCACCGACTGCATATTCCGGCTGGTGACAAGCTCTCCATGGTGCCCGCCAAGGGCGCTGGCCAGGGCCATGGCCGATGGCGTTGGAAAACAACCCCCGCCGACCCAGTAATCGCGAAGCCACTTGGCGGAGATCTGCCCATGGAGGGCTATCGCCGAATGCCCGGGAAAAGAAAAACCAAGGCCTTCCAGCCAAGCTTGGCCCGGGGCCCATTTCCTTTGGAAATCCGGCGAGGACTTGCCGATGTCATGGAGCCCGACCCAAAAGGAAAGCCATCTCCCGGCGGAATCCTCGTTTTGCCCGATCCAGGAGCAGACCTGTTTCCTCAAAAGCCCATGAAAACTCGTCTCCCAAAGGCCCTGGGCAACCTGCGCCACGTCCAGCATATGGCAGAGCAAGGAATGATAGCTTTCGTCACCTTCTCGCGACGCTTTACCCCACAGGCGATAGACTCTTTTCTTTTCGATTTCCATTGGCCCTCCGTAGCGTACAGGGAGCAGGGTAAGGTCCTCCTGTGTCATATCAGGTCACAAGACCCAACCTTTTTTGATGCACTATTTGACGAGATTGGAGGCATAGGGCGTGAAGGCTATCTTTACATTGTTCCAACACTTTGCAAGAAAAATATGAATTATGGCGATAGTTTTTAGATAGCTGATAAAATGAGGGGCGGGTCCTTCCCTTTTGACCGGCAACGGGGAATCCACAGGAGCCTTCAAAAGAACCGGGCCGACAAGGGCATCATCATGACCACAGGCAGCTTCACCACCGACGCCAAGAAGGAGGCCCGGCGGGATGGAGTACCCCCATTGAGTTGGTGGACGGCGACAAACTGGTTGAAATGTTTGAGCTTTTGGAATTGGGGCTTAAGCCGCGTAAAACCTACGAGGTGGATACTTCGTTTTTTGACGACTACATGGGATGATTTCGTTCCAGGGGTTTGTCGGAGTCGCCAATAGGTCAACCCGGCCCGGGATAGGGAGTTTGCTTACATCACAACGCGCGCGAGGCCAGGCCAAAAAATTCTTGACCATTGGCGTAGCCCGTAATTCTTGGAGGCCAACGCGCAGGCGCACGAGCACGAGGAGGCATGAAGAAATTCCGGGTTGGCATCCACAGGCGCACGTGAAGAGTAGGCTGCGGGAATTTTCGTACATCATTACGCGCGCGCGACGGGTAAGCCACAGGAAACCAGGGGGGCAGGGTTTTTTACCCATTCTATCGTGCGAGGGGGAATTTGCCCACACGGTACGCGCGCGCGAGGGCATCAAAAAAAATCTCCCGGGGAGAGGCAAACCCCTACCCCAAGAAGGAGGCACCAAGCATCCAACGGGGGTATTTTTGGGGGTACATTGAGAGATGCAGTTTAAGAAAATATTGCAGTTTCAGTGAGTTAAGAAAATAATATGGTGGATGCGTGTCCACCAAAAAGCATTTTCGACATAAAACCGCCCCAAAGGGGGCGGCCACGGACCCCCGGGAGCTTCGCTTGCCGGGGTCTTTTTGCCCCATGGGAAGCCGGATGATTTCCGGGCCATGGTCCCGGGGCGCGGATGGGGGCCGGTGAACGAGGATGTGGAACCGTTACCAGAAAAGAAGGGCCGCCCTTCCTGAACACGGAATGCTTTTGGCTTTCGGTAGGATCAATGAAACCGGGTTCCTCCGTAAGTGGCAGATATCAACGTTTTTGGAAAAATGAAGGAACCACAAGATGGTGTGGTTGAATGCCATCGCTTGGATACCGGTTTTCCGGCCCAGCTGAATTTCGGCCGGAGGAGGTCCGTCGCTTCAAAATAAAAAGGGAGGGCCCCCGACCGGGAGCCCCCCCTTTTTTTGTTCTTTGGTTCTTGCCGCCCCGGGCCGCGGGGGCGGCGGTCGGATCGCGTTAGATCAGGGGCACTCCGAGCTGCACGTTGTCGAAGAAGCCCGGGCCCCGGTAGAGGATCTGGTTCACTTCCTGGAGCACCGCGCCGTTGTCCGTGGCCACGTCGTCGGCCAGGTTCCGGACGAAGCTCTGCCAGGTGCCGTTCTTGGCGGAAGCGCCCAGGCCGAAGCGGATGTAC
>Ga0180009_10006387_pt1 | contig 12373 bp, 14 predicted proteins | sample OS_PC_MetaG_FD_123537 | JGI IMG/M metagenome (GOLD analysis project Ga0180009, IMG submission 123537) | Groundwater microbial communities from the Aspo Hard Rock Laboratory (HRL) deep subsurface site, Sweden - OS_PC_MetaG | ecosystem: Environmental > Aquatic > Deep subsurface > Groundwater...
CCCTTAGCTCAGCCTGGAGAATTAAAAATTCGGGCAATTAGAGCACTGGTCTTATATGGCTAGCACTGGTACATAAGCTTAAGACAACCAGTGGTCGCGGGTTCAAATCCCGTGGGGCCCATCTTTTCCTTTTTAGAGTGTTCTTGCGAGCCGAAGGCGAGCGACATCTGGTGAGTTACAGGCGGCATATTCGTCGTTGGCGGGCGGCGTTCTCCGTAAGGCTTATAAGGATGCAGTAGATTATTGCTGTAGAAAATATATTTTGGAGGTAAATAATATGGGAAAAATGCCGATAGAAAAACTTACTTTTTGTGTGAATGAAGATGATCCTTTTAAAGATAGATTAGTGGATCTTATTAACCAGCTTGGGGTAAAGTGGAATGCTATTTCTATTTCAGGTCCTTCTACAGTATGTGTAAGATATACAACGGGTGCACTAGTATCATACTATGGTCCAACTCAAATCTCGAGGGTTCTTTGTAAACTTCTAGCGGATTATCCCTCAACTTTGTAAGCCGCCCGCCGTTTTGTTCTTTTCTTTGTTATAGTCTTACGAGCCGCCTGAACTTTGCCTAACGACTGTTAGGCGATAAACCCAAAATGAATGCATTTATACACGAATCCATAACAAACAGCCAATACAAGCCGCCTTTTTTCGATTTTTATCCATTTTTCGCCACAGCCTGCCCCCCACTTCCCACCAGCCAAATCAGCGATATATTTATTAATCCTAACCATATATCCATTGATAGAGGCATTAAAGAGAGGTATATATGTGGTATAAGAAGTACGGCTGGAAGAATAATCCCTTCTCAGTCAAATGGAGCACTGAATTAGTTGGTTTTGAGAAAGAGAGAGAGCTTTTGTTTAATTATGTTTCTGCAGGCGACATGTGCATTGTTGTTGGCGAGCCTGGCGCCGGGAAAACATCATTATTAAGATGGCTTAAACGACAGATGGGGCTGCTGCAAAAAGGCATTTACCTGAATGCTGAAAGCATGAGCGAGGAATTCAACCTGAAGAAGCACGTTGGAAAGCCCTTTATCAGAAAGAAAATTTTAATGCTTGACGAAGCCCACCATTGTGACGAGCCTTTTGTCAAGGACATGAAAGCATTGTGGGACGGAAATGTGCTAAGAAGCGTTGCAATTGCCCAGATTGGAAACAGGATGGACTATCCTGACAGCTTTACAAACAGGGTTGGCGGGAGGATTATAAGATTGGCAGGCATGGGCGAGGAAGAGGCAAGCCAATTAATAGAAATGAGGACTTTAGGCAAAAACCCTTTTCCTGAAAATGTGGTTTCATTAATAGTGAATGACGCAAGAAACAATCCAAGAAAGATTTTAGAGAACTGCGAGCAGTTGTGCATTAATTTGGAGCCTGGAAAAATAACAATTGATTCTGCAAAATCTGTTTTGGCAAGAAAAAAAGCAAACCAGTTATTAGACTTGCAAAGGCCTGATGATATCAAGCTGCCTGACAACCTTATGCCGATAGACGACAAGAAATTATCAGGTTTCAGCCCAATGCAGAAAAGAATGGTTCTTCTGTTATTAGAGGGCAACAGGACTGCAAAGCAATTGGCTGAGATTCTAAACACAACAGAAGGCAGCATTGGAAAGCAGTTAAGCAGCCTTGCAGAGAAACAAGTCACATATATTGTTAACAATAGAAGGCCTAAGCTGTATGGATTGACTTCTGAGTTTAAGGGCGGATTGAATTAAAAAGGGCGGTTGGGGATACCCCAAACCCCATGTTACTTTTTTCTTAGGGTCTTTTCTATGTTTGATACAAATATCTGTGCGTTCTTTAGGGAATCTTCTGCAAACCCCTTATTTGCCTGCGGAATGGTAGTATATGTAAAATCCCCTCTTTTCTTTTTTTCTGCTTTAAAAATCTCAAAAAGCGCATCCGCCCTTATTACTATTGATTTATATATTTCCAGAAGCTTGACATCCAATATGCCGGTTTCAACCAGGTATTTCTTGAAAGCTTCCAAGGTTTTCCTATGGATTTCAGGCGATACTGTTTTTATGCCTTTTGTCAGCAATATGGATTTTGCAGCATAAAATATTGCATAATAAGAATGCGATATGACTGAACTGAAAAAAGTTGTATCAAGAGGGATATTAAATATCTTTTTGGCATCAGGCTCCTCGCTCAGCTTTTTAAGCGAATACGCAGCCAGAAGCTCATTATTTGCCCTTTCGATATAAATCTCATCCATTGAATCCATTTTGCACCGCCTCATTTATGATTGAATAATATTCTCTTCCGCCTGCAAGCAGAAGGCAGTTGTTCGCAGTTTCCTTCCCGTAATTAGCCTTCCTGTCAGCAAGCATGAGCTTAAATTCAGATTTTTTGAACACATATAAATGTATCGGCGGTATGCTCATTTCGCAACTGTGCCTGAGCTCTGCGTAGATTTGCTTTGTATCCATGGATTCATCACAAATTATAACCATGTCTATGTCTGAATCTTTTCTTTGTTTTCCGCTTGCATAGCTTCCGGTTATAATTAATGAATAAAAAGCAGTCGGGATTTTTGTTGTAATGGCTGATATTGTTTCATAAGGCAGCTGCTTCTTGTTCCATGCCGCAAATTCTGCAGCAAACCCTGCAAAACACTGCGCTTTTAAGGATTTAAGATTAAGCGAGTAGAGCGACACATTGCCTGCCTTTTCAACATTCAGTAATTGCTGCTTAACCATTTTCTTAAGGCAGCCGAATACATAGCTTTCAGACTTCTTTTTTGAAAGGATTTTTATCTCCCTGAATGCAAGCTTTTTCCACGGCTTTTTAGCAAATACATAAAGTATTTCATGTTCTTTTTTAAGCATATTTCCTCCTGTTTTTAGGATTATTCATTCCTATTTATAGGATTGCATATATTTAAGCTTTTCGGAAGCTAAAAGTCTAGGGATTGGCTTCTGAGTTTAAGGGCGGATTGAATTAGAAAGCATTAAATAGAGGGCTCTATTTTCTCATAGCCATGGTTAACCATATAGATTCAATTACGGAATTTCACTCATTATTAGACTATTATATCTCTTGTTTAGAAAAAGAAGAGAAATTAATGCTTAATTTTGATTATAAGGAAAATAATAAAAGGTTTTACTCACATATATTCAAAAAAGAGCTATTTCTCCTACAAAAAAAAGAACAGGTTGAAATCAAGAAAACTCCTGAAACTGAAGGGATTTTCAAGGATTATAAGCTTAATTATAAGGATGTGCCTATTTCTTATGGTTATCCGCTTTTCATGGATTCTAATGGGAAAGTTAGCCCCGTCTTCTATGTTGAAATACGTGTTGACGAAAAAGAAGGTGCGCTTATTTTCACTAAAATGGAGCCCAACCCTGAGTTTAACCATTATATCTTAAGTAAACATGAGGGTTATGGCATAGAAGAGATAAACAACATACGCGCAAAAATCGCTGAGGAAGAAGATTTTTCCATTAAACTCAGCATAATAGCAAAAGAGCTTAATCTTGATGAGAAAACCATATCTCCGGAGCTTGAACAAAAGCCGATGATAGTAACAAATTCTCCCCAATTGATAAACAAGGCAATTTTATATTTTGGTGGAAAGATGGGATTTACCAAGGGCTTGATTGATGAATTGCGTGAACTCAAAAAAAAGTCTAAGCACGAAATAGAAACAACTTCGCTGGGGTTTTTGTTTGGCAAAGAAAAACTTAATGATAAAGAAAAACCAAAGGAACTGCTTGAGGCTTTTAACCTGAATGAATCACAAGAAGAAGGCGTAAAAGAAGCTTTTTCAAATGATATTAGCGTTATTACCGGGCCTCCGGGAACAGGAAAATCACAGGTAGTCCTTAATATCATTGCTAATGCTGTCTGGAATGACAAAACAGTGCTCTTTGCAAGCAAGAATAACCAGGCAGTAAACGTGGTAAATGATAAGCTTAAAGGAGTTTTATCTAAAGACCTAGTAATAAGGATGGGCTCAGGTAATTATAGAAAAAAGGCTAAATTACAGATTAGCAATCTCTTCCAACATAAAGAGAGCATAAAAGTATCATCTTCCTTTGAAAAAAATAAGCAGAGCATATTTCATTTAAATGAGGAAATCCACAAACTAAAATCCAAAATAGGTTGTTTATCTGAATTAAATGCTAAAATTGACAAACATTATGAAATGATAGAGACTTTAAGCGATTTGTTACCAAAAGAATTAAAACAGGATATTCAAAATAAACAATATCTCTCCCTGAATAAATTCAGTGTTAAAAAGGATATAAGCTCAATAGACATTCTCATTTTAAACATCAAGACACTCAATGAAAAGATAAAGGAGGAAAAAGCCAAGCTGAATAATTTTACTGCAAAAATAGGTATACCCTCACAACTATTCCCCTTATTTGAAGAACATGAATACGACAACACCAATGAGTTAGAGCTTATCAAGGATATTGAGTTATTATGTATCAAGGACAACTTTATAAAAAAAGTAATCAAAAAAGTTTTCCCGAAATATTTTTTAAATGAAGTATATAGCTTATTTAAGAAGCATTATGAGGCATTAGATCGAGATGTTCAGGCTTACTTTAATAAGCAGATAGAATTTAATTCTAAAAGCATCAAAGCAAATTTAGAATTAATCTTAAATTTTAAAAGATTATCCAAAATTAACAAAGAGATAGAAAAGCTTAATAAAGATGTATCAAAATTAATTGAAACAAAAAAAGGTATTTTTAACAAATACTACACTCAATTATCAACTCCAACTAAAAAGTTTATAGGCTCGAAGGATAAAAGTGATGATAATTTCCTTAAGCAATTCTTAAGTTGGCTATTAGTTATGGAGGATATAACCACCCATGATAAGGAGATACACACTATAAAAAACCTGCTATTTGATGAGCCCCACTTTTCCATGTTATATTCAAAAATCGCTAAATTTCAAGAAGAAAGACAAAAAATATCAAAAAACATATTTGAAGATTACTGGTTTGAAAAACTAAAGAACACATCCCCATCTGATGAAAATCATGTCTCAAGATATATCGATGCGACAGAGAAATTAGAACCATATATTCAGGATCCTACCCTATGGTATCAACTAGTAAAAGAACAACAACGTGAAATCGAGAAAGTATTACCTTTCCTCCCTGTTTGGATTGTAACTAATTTGTCGGCAAAAAATAGCCTGCCCCTTAAAGAGAATTTATTTGACTTATTAGTTATTGATGAAGCTTCGCAATGTGATATTGCATCTGCCTTTCCTTTATTCTATAGGGCAAAAAAAGTAGTGGTTATTGGGGACACCCAGCAACTAAAGCATATTTCATCGCTTAAAGATAGCGAAGATAACAAAATTGCTTCAGATAATAAGATATCTAAGTTATATTTGGATTATGCATACAGCAAAAACTCGCTTTATGACATCTCTAAACTAACAATCCAAAATAAAAATAAGCACCCAACATTGTTGAATCAGCATTATCGTTCCCACAAGGACATCATTAATTTTTCTAATGAATATTTTTATGACAAAAGATTAGATATTATGACTGACGAAAACAAATTAATTTCTAAGGGAGCCTACCCAATGGGAATTAAATGGGTAGATGTGAAGGGCAATACAAAAAGTCTCCATAATAATGAAGAAGCAGAAAAGATAATCAGTATAATCAAAAAAATTAGGAACCATCACAAATCAGATTTTAAAAAAGTCTCCCTCGGAGTTGTAACTTTATTTAAGAATCAAATGGAACTAATTACAAATAGAATCAATAAGACTAAAGAATTAGAAGAGATGGACATTAAAGTGGGGACAGCTCATAGGTTTCAGGGGGATGAAAAAGACATAATAATATTCTCGCCCGCAATATCACAAAATACAGAACAGAAAACGCTTAATTGGGTGCATGCGACAAAACAATTGCTAAATGTTGCTATCACAAGGGCAAGGAGTATTTTGATAATTGTAGGCGATAAAGAAAGATGCCAAGAGGCAGGGGGCATTCTCAAAAAATTGGCAGATTATTGCATTCCGCGAGAACAAAAAGAGGTTAATTTCGAATCTAAGATTGAACATAGATTATACAAAAGATTAGAAAAGGACAAAATTAAATTCCATTATCAGTATGAAACAAAGGTAAAAGGCAATAAGTTATACCGGCTTGACTTTGCATTATTTGTAAACAAAAACAAATATGATATTGAAATAGATGGCGATAAAGCCCATTCTCAAAAAATTGAGTCTGATAGCTTAAGAAACACCCATTTAAAGCTTGAAGGCTGGAAGATCAGAAGATTCCGGGCAGTAGATATTCAGAACAATCTCGGTAAAGTTATGGAAGAGATTAAACGGCTTTGTTAAGAAAAAAGCCTTATTCTTAATTTTACCCTAGAAAACTATAATGCCGATATATTTTAAAAACAAATAGAAATTGGGAACTGGACTCGGTAAAAAGGTTCCTTAAGCAATAACCAATCCAATCTTAACCCATTGGCTTACTTTAAAGGTGATCCTCTTCGCGTCATAAACAAGCTTGACAGATGCAGATTTCATACGATAAGTCAAGTCCAGCTACCGCATTAATGGCCGGACACCTGACAGAGGCTGCTTATAGCCGCACGCTTTCCAAGCGCAACCGAATTGTCCTACCCATACCAACCGTGCGTTGGCACAGTTATATTAAAGAATACAATATATATAAGCATTATTGGGATGCAATATATAGGTTAAAGAAGCTATTTCAAGCTGCTTTCTGCTCTGTCTCAACCTGGTCAAAGTCAGCTTCTTCATCATCAGGTATTGGAGGATTACATAAGCAACAAGAAGATAATGGGTTCCACCCTGACACCCCGCTATTAAGCCTATCGTTTTCATTTATTAAGGGTGCCAATTACAGATATATCGGGAACATTTATATAGTAGTTTGATTACCGATATAAGCATGCGGGGGGAAAAAAAGGAAAGAATAATCAAAGTATTGCTTACGGAAAAAAGCAAGCTAAGCAAATACAGGGTTTCCAAGGAATCAGGCGTATCTTTTTCATGGGTCCATGAATTTTTAAAGAAGCTGGAGGAGCTAAAGCTTGTAACAGGCACAGAAGTAAAGGATACCGAAGGGCTTATTGCATTCTGGTCATCGTTTCGCAAAATGCCCAAGTATAAGGAATACCTTGTCCAAGACCCAATAGGCACAGTTAAAAATGCAGGCATGGATTACGCGGTAACTACATATTATGCTGAAAATATCGTGCAGAAATTTGTATTCCCGTTCAGGCTCGATATATATATAAAAAAGGATGAGCATGAAAAGTGGCATAAATTGTTGTCAAAAAAAGGGCTGTATGGCAAGGGCAACCTGCGCATCCTGCTTGATGACAGCGGATTGTTTAAGGCACAAAAGATAAAAGGGATTAGTATAGTATGCCTTCCACAGCTTATAGCAGATCTAAAAAGGGAAGGAGGGCCTTCCGAGGAAGCAGCAGAAATGCTGCTAAAGAGGCTGTAAAAATGTATATGGAATTTGAAACAAAAACATCTTATAAATATCTTAAGGAAGTTATTTGTGCATTAGATGAGCCAATATGTATACTTGGCGGATGGGCAGTAATGCTTCATGTGAACAGGGCATTTCAAAAAGCTATTGGAAAGCCCTATCTTGGCAGCAGGGATATTGATTTGGGCTTCAATCTCAGTTCAAACAGCCGTACGCTTACAGAAGCGATTAAAGTTTTGGAGAAGTTAAGGTTTAAGAGACTAACTTTCAGGATGTTCAAGGAAGTGCATACAGAAACAGAAGAGGAAATCAGCATTGGGCAGAAAATTCCCGCCCATTTTATCTTCCCGATTTATGTTGATTTTATAGTTGACAAGATTCCGGCTGGATTCAAAAAAGAATTTGGTTTTCAGCCGATTGATGAACCGCTGCTTAAGCAGGCATTTGAAGGAAAATATACAAATGTAAAAGCGTTTGGCAAAAAAGTTATGCTGCCGCATAGTGAATTGTTAATTGCAATGAAAATAAACTGCCTTCCCTCACGTGATAAAGAGCATAAGAAAATAAAGGATATTTGCGACCTTTTTACGTTGCTATGGTATGGCAATGCTGAGAAGGATAGCATAAAGAGTGAAGTTTTGAAGTATGTTTCTGCCAAAAACATAAAAAAGTGCATTTCCTGCATAACTAAAAGTGAAATGGAAAAGGTAGGGATGCAGCTGGGGCATCCTGCTTTGGATATTGAAAGGGTTTTAGGGCTGTTAAGATGAGTTTATTTCAATCCAGCGTCTGTGTAATAGCTTCCAATCCCTGAGGAGCCGACAAACTATTCTCCAGAGCAAACTCAGAATGAAAGCAAGCTAGAATAAACGATAAAAACAAAAAAATAATAGAAAACATGCCGGAGGCCGGCTTTTTAGGCTGCTTTCTGCTCTGTCTCAACCCTGAACGGCAATGGCCTTTTAATTGTTATAGGAAGAACTTCCTTCTCAAGCTCAAGCTTGGCAATTGCAACAGGGCGGTAATGCATGCTTTCAAACTCTGCCTTTGACAGTTTTAAAAGAAGCGGGGCTCCCATTGCTATTTGCAATGCCCTGGCTCCAACGAGCCTTGCCTTTTCATACTTTGTGAGCTTCATCATGCTTATTGGAATACCCCAACCTATTTATAAACATTTCCTTAGTTCTGCCGCCTTTACAGCTGCAAGATCTATCATAGCCAGCACTTCATCATGGGTCAATTGCTTTTGCCCGCCTTTCTGCATGGCGCATATCTTGCCTTCTTCTGTGAAAGTCACACTAAGCCTTGCATCTGCAGCCAATTCCTCATCACGTATAGGATCAACAAGAAACTTGTCCCCAATCTTTAAAACAGTGCAGCTCACAGGCATAAATGTAAACGGCAAAGACTTGTCTGAAAGGTTCTTGTAATCAATTACGTCCTTTTCGCCAACTTTAGGAAACTTTGCGTTTTTCAAAGCAGCAACAGCAGCCAAAGCAGCCGCGTCAAACAAATTGCCTGATGCATTTATCGGGTAGATGTCAATCATTATAATCCACATCTTCTCGCCGACTCTCAGGCAAAGTTTTTTGAAATCAAGAGCCTTTGACTCCCTAATCCCGCGATCAACAACCCTTGACAATTCAATAGAGTCAATTGAAGGCGGCCCGCTCTCAAACTCAGGAGATGACATTGGCAGTAATTCAGCATTCACCATTATGCTTCCTTCATCAGGACTGTCTGGATAAGGTGTTGCAAGCTCTGTTTTCACTCCTGCAACAACAACAGTATCTCCAATTGTTACCCTTGCTGAGCCTTCTGCTGACTTTGCAGAAACACTGTACTCAACAGTAATCGGTTTCCTGAATTCGTCAAACTTTCTTCCGTCAGCCCTTGTATTTTTTTTCGCAAGTGTCTGAATGTAATTTTTTGGTACCATTTTTATGCCTCCCTGTTCCCTTTCGAAGGGGGGCTCGAAACGCCAGTTTCGCCTGCCTCCACTTCCATGCTGCTGAACTTGGCGCGAAGCGCCTCTTTCTGCACTTCATATATCTTTTGGCAGCCTTCCCTTGCAAGCTCCATTGCCCTTTGCAGCTGCTCCCTGCTTATAACTCCGTCAAGCTGCATCAGGGTAATCTCGCCTGTCCTTGGTATCATTGCCATCGGCACGTCAACAGCGCCGCCTTCATAAGCCTCTTCTGAATAATCCAGGTCAAGAACAGGCGTGTCTCCCACAAGCCCGCATGACACTGCGCATACCAAGTCCTTCATCTTAAACCCAGCGTCAGCAAGCGCCAATGAAGCTGCGCATATTCCAGCGCACCTTGTGCCTGCATCTGTCTGCAAAAGCTCGATATAAACATCAACAACTGTCTTTGGATATTCTGTAAGGTCAATCACAGGAGCCAAAGCATTCTGAGTTACAAGCCCGATTTCCTTGCTTCTCCGGCTTGGACCAGGCCTTACCCTGTTTCCTGAGCCTGAAAAAGCCATCATGTTGTAATTGCACCTTAATGTGCCTCTTTCAACATTCTGCATAAACTTTGGGTGCATCTCGCGAGGACCGTAAACAGCTGCATATGCAATTGTCTTTCCAATCTTGAACATTGCAGATCCCCTTGCGTTTTTTATGACTCCAACCTTTGCTTCCATTGGGCGCAAATCATTCACTTTCCTTCCATCAGTTCTTATGTATGTCATTTTGGCCCCTCCTTTTTCCTTTTCTCAAGGAATTCCTTCACTATGTCAGTGAGCCCGCTCATGTGGGCCTTTTCCTCAATAAGCTTTATTGCCTCTGATGCCAAAAACTCGTCTTCAGGTGTTTTTCCGCTTAGCCATATCCTGCCGTTCTGGCCGACAATGATTTGGCAGCCTGTATAATCCTTTATCATTGAAACCATGCTTCCCTGCTTGCCAATAACACGGGGCACCTTTATTGGGCAAATTGTTGTTATCTTGCCGCCGATTAATTTTCTCAATCCAGGCCCTTTCATTGAAAGGTCAATCATCTTTGATTTTGTCACGTTTGAAACTCTTGCAACAACAAAGTCGCCAATGCCGTAAAATTCGCTCAGCTCAGCCCCTCTTTCAACAAACTCAGTTGTGCCTTCCTTAAGTGACATGACAGCGTCGATTGCATACCCAATGTCAACAAACCAGTTGGAATAGCTTACATCGCTGACTCTTCCAATCACAATATCGTCTTTTCTCGGCACATAGGCGCCTGCCAATGGCATGACTTTCACAAGCCTTCCATTAATTTCAACAACGCCAACCTGCGCGCTTATTACCTTGTCATTTTCCCTGAATGCGCCGCCTGCAGGCAGGTAATCCATGCCTTCAGCAAGCACGTCTCCGGGAACCACTATTGTTTTTTCTTCCACATTTAATTTTCCCATTTTTGTCTCTCCTTATAGCTTCCCCCGGGAAGCTTTTTTATTAATATTACTGTAACTTCAGCTTTTTCTTGTCCACTTTTGTGAACTTTTTTTCTCCGCTCTTTATGAAAGCAGCGTCCAGCCTTCTTAAGTCAAAGTCCTTTCCAAGCACTTTCTTGAAAGCTGTTATCGCAAGCTTCAATCCCTCATCAATGCTCATTGTTTCCTTGTATTCCTTGTTCAAGACAGCTTTTATCTCTGAATCAGCCTCTCCAACTGCAGTTGCCTTGTATTCAAAGTAAATTCCTGTCGGGTCTGTCACATATAATCCGGGATTGTCATCAACGCCAACAAACAATATTGAAACTCCGAAAGGCCTTGCTCCGCCGTATTGTGTGTAGAACTGCTTTACATCGCATATCTCTTTCACTAAATCAATAGTGTCTATTGCAACGCCGTAAGTAACCATGTGCTGCTGCGCAACAACCCTTGCCCTTTCAATCAAAACTCTTCCATCCATTGTGAATCCGGTTGCTGTTGCCCCAATATGCTCGTCAACCTGAAATATTTTTTCAACTGATTCAGCCACAACAAGCCTGTCAGTTACTCTCTTGTCTGCAACTAATAAAACACCGTCCCTGCATACAATTCCAATTGCAGTTGCTCCCTGCTTTACAGACTCTTTTGCATATTCAACCTGCAGCAGTCTGCCGTCAGGGCTGAACATAGTGCTTGTCCTGTCATATCCCATTGCCTGGTGCGCCATGTCTTGCATAATATCAACCTCCCGAGTTAAGTTTTGTTTTTTTCGAAGGGAGACCCGGAACGCTAGTTCCGATGCCTCCGATTTTACTCCTTGATTTTTTCAGTATTCCTGAAACTCCAACACTCTTAATAATAACACTGTTATTGTTTATTTGCTTTACTAATGCCAAAGCAGCCTTTGCCTGATCAACATACTTGTTTCCAACCCTGAAAACACCCTTGTTTTTGTCCCAGTCAGGCAAGAATATTATGCCTGCTTTTGCCATGCCTAATTCGCCTATGAATCTTGCCATTGTTTCCTTTATCTCTTTCATTGCCTGTTCCCGGCTGACCAGCTTGTCAGACAGCACTTCAAACGCAATATAGCGCTTCTTTTCCCTCATTGAGGGCTTTATTGCCTTAACTCTCATTGTATAGAAGAAAGTTCCTTCTTCCTTTCTCTCTCCGTAGATTTTAAGGAAATAGGTGGTATATAAATGTTTCTTTTTAAAATCAATAGAAAAGAGAAGGCGGGCGGGAAGGTTAAGAACGCGGTGAGTAAATGTTTCGAGCGTGGGAAAGCCAGCCTTCGGCGTGATTAGAGCTGTTATCGCCCTGTATATTAATAGTATGTGGAAAGCTCCGTCGTCTAATAATTATGTTCCCTTGTCAAATTTTAGGGCATTTTAGGCTTCCGAAAAGCTTTTATACTTAATATGTATATTATACATATTAAATGAGAAAAATAAAACAAATATTCTCGAATGA
>Ga0180009_10006390_pt1 | contig 12370 bp, 8 predicted proteins | sample OS_PC_MetaG_FD_123537 | JGI IMG/M metagenome (GOLD analysis project Ga0180009, IMG submission 123537) | Groundwater microbial communities from the Aspo Hard Rock Laboratory (HRL) deep subsurface site, Sweden - OS_PC_MetaG | ecosystem: Environmental > Aquatic > Deep subsurface > Groundwater...
AAGCACTCATCCGCTGTGTTATGGCTCTTGGCCATGGAATGGCCATGACCTGCGAGCCATGCCTTGCGGCTAAGCGCTTTCCGACTCGCTGAACGTTACAGTATTTCCGGCGGGGTACACTAGCTGTGGTGTTTCACGACCGAACGAACCGCAGGCGTACTTGACAGTACGTTGAGGATTCGTGACCGAGCGAAACGCCGCAGATGCGGGTATTGGCGGCATCGCAGTAGTCGGTTTCATCAATAATGCGGGCTAGGTCGCCTGCAAGATACCATCGGTGCAGAAGAAGCCGATCGGATCTTCGAAGCTGACCTGACGTGGCAGTAGCGCCAACGAGCATTGCTGTCGTCACTTTGTCACATGGGCTGTTTATAATTCTGCAGCCTTTAGAACAACCCCAGACCAACCTGTTTCCCATCGATGAGGACCATCATGACCCATGCTTCCCACGCCAGCAGCCGGCCTGTATTTCGCTTTGTCAACCTTGCCACAAGCTGGCTGTTGCTGTGTTGCAGCAGCGTTGTGTTCGCCCAGACCAGTGTGTTCATCAATGAACTGCATTACGACAACGATGGTGGCGATGTCGGAGAAGCCATCGAAGTGGCCGGCCCGGCGGGTACCGACCTGACCGGCTGGAGCATCGTGTTGTACAACGGCAACGGTGGTGCCAGCTACAACACCCTGAACCTGAGTGGCAGTCTGGCCGATCAGTGCAATGGACTGGGCACCGTCTCGGTCGCGGCATCCGGCCTGCAGAACGGCGGCCCGGATGGCCTGGCTTTGGTGGATGCCGGCAGCAATGTGCAGCAGTTTCTCAGCTATGAGGGCAGCTTTACCGCCAGCAACGGCCCGGCCAGTGGACTGACCAGCACCGACATTGGCGTGGCTGAGCCAGGCAATACCCCGGTCGGTCAGTCGCTGCAACTCACAGGCAGCGGCCAGTTTGCCGAGGACTTTGCCTGGACCGGTCCGGTGACGGATTCCTTCGGCAACTGCAACAGCGGCCAGGTCTTCACCGGTGGCGTCAGCGGTGGTCCACTGCCGCTGCTGCTGTCAGAAATCGCCGTCACGCCAACCGCTGGCGAGTTCATTGAGATCCACAACCCGAATGGCGTGGCCGTGGACCTGAGCGATGTGTATCTGACCGATGCCACTTTTGTTACTGGTGGCGCGTTTTACTACAACATCGTCACTGGCATTCTGGCCAGCACCGGCGGTGGTGGTTTCGGCGACTTCAGCGCACGTTTCCCGGACGGCGCCAGCATCCCGCCGGGGGGCTATCAGACCATCGCGCTGACCGGCTCGGCTGATTTCATCGCTGCCTACGCCGTGGCGCCGGATTACGAGCTGTTTGAGGATGACGCCGCAGCCGATGCTGTGCCCGACATGCGTGAGGCACTGCCCGGCTCGATCAACAACCAGGGCGGTCTGACCAACAGCGGTGAAGTGGTGGTGCTGTATGCATGGGACGCTGCCAGCGATCTGGTCACCGATCTGGACTATGTGGTCTGGGGTGACGGCGAGGAAGCGGTGGACAAGACCGGCGTCAGCATTGACGGCCCGGATGCCGATGCCGATGCCAGCAGCTATCTGGCCGACACCGCCATTGCCAGCCAGGATGTTGTCGCCGTGGCAGGACATGCCAGCGGCAACAGCTTCCAGCGTGATGATCTCAGCGAGGGCAATGAGCTCAAGAGCGGCGGCAATGGCGCACTCGGCCATGTCGAAACCTCCGAAGACCTGTCCGTGACCTGGTGCGAGGCGATCGTCTCTCCCGGCCAGCCGTCGGACTGCAACCCGCCACCGCCGTTTCTGTGCGGCGAGCCGACAACGCCCATTCATGACATCCAGGGCAGTGGTTTTGCCACCCCGCTGGCCGACGCCAGCGTGGTCGATGTGGAGGCCGTGGTGGTCGGCGATTTCGCCAATCTGGCGCCTGGTGAACTGGGCGGGTTTTTTCTGCAGGAGGAAGATGCCGACGCCGATGCCGATGCGCTGACCTCGGAAGGCATTTTTGTGTTCAACAACACTCTGGATGTTATGCCCGGCGATGTCGTGCGCGTGCGTGGTCAGGTCACCGAATTCTTCGAACTGACCCAGATCAACAATGTCAGCGACATCACCGTGTGCAGCAGTGGTGCCAGCGTCACCCCGGCCACGGTGACGCTACCGCTGACCGACATCACCGATCTGGAGGCCATCGAGGGCATGGCGGTGGTGCTGCCGCAGACGGTGACTGTGACCGACCAGTTCGACCTGGTGCGCTTTGGCGAATTCACCGTGTCGGACGGCAGGCTGCTGCAGCCCACGCAAACCGTGCTGCCCGGTGTCGACGCCAACACTCAGCAGGCGCTCAATGATCGCAACCGCCTGATCGTCGATGACGGTCGCAATGGCAGCAACCTGCAGCCTTTTGTGGTCGGCCGTGACGACAGCACTCCGCTCAACGCCGGCAACCCGGTGCGCAACGGCTATCAGCTCAGTGGTCTCAGCGGGGTGATGAACTTCACCTTCGGCGATTACAAGCTGGAGCCCACCGCACCACTGGTGTTTGCGGAAACCGCAAACCCGCGGCAGAGCAGTCCGCAGCTGCCGCAGACACCTTTGCGAGTGGCAGCGCTGAACGTGCTCAATTTCTTCAGCACGCTGGATGACAGCGGAGCCATCTGTGGCCCGGCCGGTAATGACGGTTGTCGCGGTGCCGATTCCGCCAGCGAACTGCAGCGCCAGACCGACAAACTGGTCAGCACCATTCTGGCCATGGATGCCGACATCATCGGCGTGGTGGAAATCGAGAACAACGCCAACGCCTCATTGCAGGCGCTGGTGGATGCCTTGAATGCTGCCAGCAACCCCGGCACCTGGGCGTTTATTGATACCGGCATCATCGGCAGCGATGCGATCAAGGTCGGGCTGATCTATCAGCCGGCAGCGGTCTCACCGGTGGGCAACTTTGCCATTCTCGATGCCAGCGTCGATCCGCGTTTTGACAGCAGTCTGAACCGGCCCTCGCTGGCGCAGACCTTCCAGCTCAACGCCAGCGGTGAAGTGCTGACCGTGGACATCAATCACCTCAAGTCCAAGGGCTGTGGCGGGGCCACCGGTGGCGACGCCGATCAGGGCGATGGCCAGGCCTGCTTCAACCCGACCCGCACTGCCGCTGCGCAGGCTCTGGCCGACTGGCTGGCGACGGATCCGACCGCCAGTGGCGACCCCGATTATCTGATTCTGGGTGATCTGAATGCCTACAGCCAGGAAGATCCAATCCGCGCCCTGACCGATGCCGGACTGGTTGATATCGGCCAGCAGTTCGATGCCATCGACGAGGCCTATTCGTTCACCTTCTTCGGTCAGGCCGGGGCACTGGATCATGCGCTAGCCAGCGAGTCGCTGGCACTGCAGGTGCTGGATGCCAGCCACTGGCACAGCAACAGCGACGAACTGGTCGGCTTCGACTACAACGAGGAAAACCTCACCGGCGGACTGGTCAAACCGGCCGACTTTTTCCAGCCGGATGCTTTCCGCGCCTCAGATCACGATCCGGTGGTGGTGGCCATCGTGCCCGGCGATGGGGTGGTCGCCGTGGCAGACCCGCTGACCGTACTCAGCGTGGATCGCCAGAACGTGCTCGCTGACGGCACCGACAGCGCCATCGTCAGCCTTGGTCTGGTCAACCGTAACAGCGCTCCGGTTGCCGGGGTGACAGTAACGATCGCCAGCACCGGCTCGGCACAGCTGGCGCAGGGCAGTGGCATCACCGACAGCCAGGGTCTGTTTGTCACCAGCATCAGCAGCACGGTGTTTGAGGATGTGTTCCTCACCGCCGAGCTGGATCTGAACGGCGATGGTGTGGTCGATACCGCCATCGCCAACGGCACCCCGGCGCGCATCAGTTTTGAGGATCCCGACGAGTTCGTGTTTGCCGACGGCTTTGAATAAGCGCTTGCTGCGGCGCTGAACCAGGCAGATGCGGCTGGCCACCTGTCCAGCCGTATCTGCCCACGGATGCACTATCATGCACTCATGCATGACTGGACCCCACTGACCGAATACTCCAGCTTCGCACGCCGCTGTCTCAAGCTTTGGCCGCAGGCCTGTCAGCGTCTGCTGGACAGCGGGCGTCTGCAGCGGCCCGGTCTGGCAGCGCCCGAGGCGGCACCAACAACGACGTTGCAATTGCTGGATCAGCAACTGCGCTGTTACCGACAGACCGAAGCGTTGCGCATCTGCTGGCGTGATGTCAATCAGCAGGCCGGGCTGGAGGAGACGCTCAGCGAGCTTTCGATGCTGGCAGAACAGTGCCTGCAGTCGGCGCTGGACTGGCATCGGCGCGATGCGCTGCAGCGCTTCGGCCAACTCTCAGACAGCGCCGGCAATGCGTTTGGCTTCAGTGTCATTGCCCTGGGCAAGCTGGGTGGTGCTGAACTGAACTTCTCTTCCGACATCGACATCATGTTCGTGCACAATGCCTGTGGCCGCAGCAGCGGGCCGCGGCGGTTGCACGCCGACGATTACGTCAACCGGCTTGGCCGCGCGCTGTGCAACAGCCTGCACAAGGTCCAGGATGGCGGCCGCGTGTACCGTGTCGACACCCGGCTGCGGCCGTTTGGCGACAGCGGTGCGCTGGTCTGGTCGCGCCAGGCCATGGAGCAGTATTATGTGCAGCAAGGCCGCGACTGGGAGCGGTTTGCCTTGCAGAAGGCGCGCGTGGTGGCGGGGGATCGTGCACTGGGTAACGAACTGCTGAATGCATTGCAGCCGTTTATCTATCGCCGCTATCTGGATTATGGCCTGTTCGAGGGCATCCGTGAAATGCGCGCAGAAATCCGTCGTCAGGCCGAACGTCAGGATCAGCGCGAACACCTCAAGCTGGGCAGTGGCGGCATCCGCGAGATCGAGTTCCTGGTGCAGTCGCTGCAGCTGCTGCGCGGAGGCAGAGAGCCTGAACTGCGGCATCCGAACCTGCTGAAAAGTCTGCAGCTGCTGCACCGGCATGGCCATCTGGCGTTGCCGGAATGCGATGCCCTGCATGCAGCCTACAGTGAACTGCGGCGGCTGGAGAATCGACTGCAGATGCGCGACGACCGCCAGCTGCACCAGCTGCCAACAGCCAGCGACGAGCGCGAAGCCTATGCCGGGTTTTGCGGCTACCGGGACTGGGCCTCGCTGTACCAGACTCTGCAGCAGCACCGGCAGCATGTCAGCACGCTGTTCAGCGATCATCTGGGCGGTTCAGAACCATCCCGGAACGAGTCCGCAGCAGCGCCCAATCACGCGCACCCGGTGCTGGATGACAGCCGTCTTGCGCAGGCCGATCTGGCCGCCCTGCACAAAAGCATCGAGCGCAAGCTGGTGGATGCCAGTGCGCACCGACGCTGGCAGCGATTGCAGCCACAGCTGCTGCATGCCTGCAGACAAAGCAAAGCGCCCGAGCAGGCCTACCGCAATGCATTGGGCATCATTGCTGCCATTGCCCGGCGCAGCAATTACCTGGCGCTGCTGCTGGAGATGCCGCAGGCGCGGCAGCGCATGATCGAGCTGTGTGCCGATGGCGGTTACCTGGTGCACAGCCTGCAGCGCCACCCCATGCTGCTGGATGATCTGATCGACCCGCAGTTGCTGGACAATCTCGCCACCTCGGCTGAAGCTTTGCAGCAGCGCATGCGCAGCGGCATCGAGGCGCTGGATGATGCCGAGCTGCAGTGGCAACAGCTGCAGCACTGGCAAGAGTCCTATCAGTTCCGCATCGCCGGCAATGAATGGCTGGGCAACATCGACAGTCTGCAGGCCAGGCAGCAACTCAGCTGGCTGGCCGAGGCGGTGATCGCCATCAGCCTGGATTGCTGTCGACGCCAGCGCGGCGAGACGCTGAATCTGGCGGTGATTGCTTTCGGCTCGCTGGGTGCTGCAGAAATGCACTACCACTCAGACCTGGATCTGGTGTTTTTGTATGCCGACGAGGACCGCGAGCAGGAGCACGCGGCCACCCGACTGGTGCAGAAGCTGATGCACTGGCTGACCACCCCGGGTGGCGGGCAGCGGCTGTACGCCATCGACACCCGGCTGCGACCAAATGGCCGCAGCGGCACGCTGGTGAGCAGCATGTCGGCATTTGCCAGCTACCAGCAACAGCATGCCTGGGTGTGGGAATGGCAGTCTCTGTGTCGCGCCCGCTGCATCTGTGCCGACGCCACACTGCAGCAGCGCTTCGCACAGGTTCGGCACAGTATTCTCGCTCCGGCCCATGCACCGGCCAGCATCCGTCAGCCGGTGCAGGACATGTACGCACGCCTGTGCCAGGAGCATGCGCTGGCCGCAGACAGCGTGGCAGCATGCCGTCTGCGTATCCAGTTTCTGCTGCAGTACTGGCTGTTGACGCGGCCCCTGGACCAGCCAGGGAACCATACCGGGGCAGACCCCATTCCCACCAATGCCATGGCACAGATGCAGTTGCTGGCCACTGGCTTTGCGGATCTGCAGGCGCCCTGCGAGGCGCTGCAGGGTCTTTGGACCCAGCTGCTGGCCGCACGCAACCAGGCCCAGCTCAGTCTGGTCGAACCGAGTGCAATGGCGGACATCGCCGCCGCCATCGATGGCATCTGGCGTGCGGGCTTCGAGCTATGATCACGCCATCTGCAAACGCTGCATGACGGCAGCAGCCACTTTGTCGGTGTCAGGCGGCAGACTGTCGAGCACTTGCTCCGGCGGCAATGAAAACGCCGCCAGCGGCTGTACCAGACGCTGCTCAAGCAGCGGTTGCAGAAAGCGCTGATGACGTTTGCCCAGCTTCTGGTCAGCGACCCAGATCGGTCGCTGGTCGCGCACCGCCAGCAGCTCATTGAGCTGATTGATGCTGTCGGCGCCGACCATGAACACATCAGACCAGGCCAGTACCAGTTGCAGCGAACTGGCCCGATCGGCATCGGTCTGCACGGTACCGCCATGACCAAACACGCGCACGTCGGGGTGTCCACTCAGTCCGGCGCGCTGGATCATGCCGGCACAGGAGCCAAACCGTGGTGATGTGCTCACCAGCACGCTGCCGCCGGTCACCATGGCCTCGGCTGCGGTCTGAAACAGGCTCTCGTTCTGTTCCCGTTCACCGGCCAGCAGCAGTCCGTAGCGTGGACCGCGCAACTGACCCAGATCGGCGCTGGCACGACGCCAGGCCGGAAGCTGCTGTGGTCGCAGATCATGCAGACTGCCACGCATACTGACAATGTTGTCTCCCACGCGACCATCATGCTCAGGCAGTACCAGCACATCAAAGCGCTGCCGCCGCCGGCGAGGATCCAGCAATTGCACCCGAAATGCCGAACCCAGCAGCCTGCTGCAGGCCAGGCTCACGGCCGCAGCGCGGCGACCTGCGGAAATCACCACCACACTGCCATGAGCCGAGCCCAGCAGACCACGCAGCTCATCGTCCAACAGCCAGCCGGCACCGAGTTGGTAACGCCACTGCGCATGTGGCGGCATGCGATATCGGTGCACGATGAAATCGGCACGCTGCTGCAACGCCCGGATCAGCGCCCAGCACTGTCGCTGGTGGCCCATGCGGCCGTCGTCCAGCCACAGCAGACGGTGGCCGCCAATGGCCTGTTCTGACGGCCCTGATCTATGCTTCTGATTCATGGTTACCCGGGCTGATCCTGCATTCGCTACAATAGACGATCGAACGTGTCGCTCTATTCCAGCACTTGGTCTTCAGACACTGTTGTTTTGCCCATCTTGACATAAAAGGAGTGTTCTTCGTGGTTCATGCTACCGATGCAGACAACAGCAGACTCGCCGATGCCAGCACCGCCAGTCGCTACGAGGTCACCCGCGCCGATCTGCCGCTGAGTTGCCCGATGCCGGACATGAAGTTGTGGAACGCGCATCCGCGGGTGTACCTGCCGATCGAGAAAACCGGTCATGCCAAGTGTCCATATTGTGGTGCCGAGTTCAAGCTGATCGACTGATGTCCGTCCCGACCTCCTGATCGCTTATCCCCGTCCAGCAACCAGGTGGCACATTGTGCATGTTGTTCAGGTTCTCGCAGCACTCAGCATCGGCGGCTCGGAACTGGTCGCCTGTGAACTGACCGAATACCTCATGACGCAAGGCCATCGCGTGACGGTGATTGCCGGCGATGGACCATTGGCTGCGCGGATACAGGCTGCCGGTGCCGCACACCTGGCCTGGCCGATTGGCAAAAAGCGCCTGCGCACACTCAGAATGGTGGGACAGCTGCGGCACTGGCTGCAGCAGCAGCGGCCTGACATCGTGCATGTGCATTCGCGCTTTCCGGCACTGATCGTGCGGCTGGCCATGCGTGGCCTGGCGCAGCCGCCGGCGCTGGTCAGCAGCATGCACGGGCATTACTCGGTGAACCGCTACAGCGCGGTGATGACGCAGGCAGATGCCGTGCTCGCTGTGTCCGAACACATGCGCCGCTATACCTTGCGGCACTATCCGCAGATTGATCCGCAGCGCGTGCACACCGTGCATGGTGGTGTCGACAGCAGCCGCTTCCCGCACCAACATCAGCCCTCTGCGGACTGGCTGCAGCAGACCCATGCAGAGTTTCCAGCATTGCAGGGCAAACGGCTGCTGTTGCTGCCGGGACGGCTGACGCAGTGGAAAGGCCATGCCAGTTTTCTGCAGTTGCTGCAGCGGCTGCTCAGCCAGCGAGATGATGTGCACGGTGTCATCGTCGGCGCTGGCCGTCCAGGCTCTGGCTACATCAAGAGGCTGCAGGCGCAGCTGCGCGATCTGGATATCACCCAACACGTCACCTTCACCGGCGCACGCAGTGACATGACCGACTGGTATGCACTTGCCGACATCGTTTACAACCTTTCGGATCAGCCACCGGAAGCTTTCGGGCGCACCGTGCTGGAGGCCTTGAGCGTGGGCACGCCGGTACTGGCCTGGAACCAGGGCGGCCCGGCGGAACAGCTGCAGCAGCTGTTTCCGTTTGGTCTGGTCACCCCTCACGATCTGGACACGCTGCTGGCCAAGTCGCTGCAGTTGCTGACCCATCCGCAGACCGTGGCGGCCAGCGATGCCTTCAGTCTGCAGGCCTCAATGGCAAAAACACTGGCGGTGTATGCGCAGCTGCGTCAGCCGTCTGGTGATCTGCAGGCATGAATTCAGCACGCCTGTCGCCGGCTTTGTTGCCAGCGCTGCTGCCGGTGATCCTGCTTGCGGGCTTTCTGCTGCTGCTGCCATTTGCCAGGCTGTCGGAGCTGCCACTGGCCCTGCTGGCGCTGAGCGCACCGTGGCTGCTGTGGCACCAGCGTGAGCTGATCCGGACCAATGCCGCCCTGCGCCGCGACCTGCTGTGGATGCTGTGGCTGGGGCTGGCCTGGTGTGTGCCCATGCTGCTGTCGGCACTGGATTCACTGGCCCCGGCCAAGAGCTGGGCGCAGAGCCTGGCGGCGCTGCGCCTGCCGCTGATGGCGGTGAGCACAATCCTGCTGCTGAAAACCCGGCGTCAGCTGCACTGGCTGCACAGCGCCCTGGCGGTGATCATCGGCTTCTGGGTGATTGATGGTCTGGTGCAGGCTGCTGTCGGTCACAACCTGCTGGGCATGCCGGCTGACGATCGGCGCCTGGGCGGGGTGTTTGGCAATGCGATCTGGTACTTCGGCACCATTCTGGCCATGCTCTCGCCACTGTTGCTGGAGTACCTCTGGCGCCAGGCGCGGACGGGCTGGTTCGTGCTCGGTCTGGTCGCCGTCGTGCTGCTGGTGTTGCTCGCCGGCATGCGTGCCGGCTGGCTGTTGCTGCCGCTGATCGTGCTGGTCTACAGCTGGCGCGTGCTGCGCTCCCGGCCGCGTCGACACTGGCCGCAATGGCTGCTGCTGGCCGTGCTGCTGGCCGCAGGCGTGGTCTGGCTGGCGAGTCAATCTGACATCGTGCAGCAGCGCTGGCAGCACAGTCTGGCCGTGCTGGAATCCGATCCCGACAGCCTGCAAACGGCCACCACACAGCGCTGGCTGATCTGGCAGACCGCCATGCGCATGATTGCCGAGCACCCGCTCAACGGTGTTGGCGTGCGCGCCTTTCCTCAGGCCTATCCGGAATACGCTGGTGCTGACGATCCGCAGCTCAGTCTGGTCGATGGGCGACTGCGCGGCAATCGTCATCCACATCACTTCTGGCTGGAGGCCCTGACGGACTGCGGCATCATCGGCCTGCTGGGCCTGCTGATGTTCATGCTGTTGCTGCTGCGCGCCTGGTGGCGGGCGGAACCTGTCGGCAGAATGCAGGCCAGCGCGTTCTTTTTTGCCCTGCTGCTGATCCTGTTCCCGTTCAACACACATTACTCGCTGTACGGCACGTTCATGTCCACGCTGATCTGGTGGTTGCTGGCGCTGGCGCTGGCGGCATTGCGACTGCGTCAGTAACCATGCTGTCTGCGGTTATCACCAGCTACAACAATGCCGCCACACTGGATCGCTGTCTGGCCAGCGTCGGCATTGCCGATGAAATACTGCTGCTGGACAGTTTCAGTGACGACGCCAGCCTGGACATTGCCGCGGCCCACGATGCCGTCATCGCGCAGCAGCGCTTTGCCGGTTATGGACCGCAAAAACAGCGCGCCGTGGATCTGGCCAGCCACGACTGGATCCTGCTAATGGACGCCGATGAGGCGCTCAGCGTCCCAGCGCAGGGTGAAATCGCCGCTATGCGCGATGCCCAGCAGCTGCAGGGTGCCGGCTACCGCTTGCGCCGACGGGAATGGCTGGCCTGGCGCGAGCCGATTGCACAGCATGGACGCTGGCAGGGGCCGCTGGTGCGGCTCACCGATCATCTGCGCCTGTTTGACCGGCGTCAGGTGCGCCTGTCCAATCATCCGATCCATGCCGCACCGACAGCTGCAGTGGGCACACCCTTGCTGCGGCATGAACTGTTGCACTGGGGCGATGCGCCATTTGCCCGCCGCTTGGCCAAGCAGCAAGGCTATGCGCGCATGCTGGCGCAACAGCAGCCGCACCGGGCGGCAGCATGGCGTCAGCTGGCCTCACCTGCGGCAGCACTGTTGCGCGACCTGCTGCTGCGTCGTTATCTGCTGGATGGGCCGCTGGGCTGGCGTGCCGCCTGGTGCAGCATGCAGTGCAGCAGGCTCAAGTCCAGCGCCTGACGCTGCTGCTCAGATCGGCGTGCCAAACCACTGATTCAGGACGAATACAGATCCGTAACGCCCTGCGGACGCGTCTTGAAGCGCCGGTGCAGCCACCAGTACTGATCAGGTTGTCGGCGCACCTGGGCCTCCAGCCGCTGGTTCATGTTCTGCAGCATGGACGCTGCATCACCGGCTGGCAGCGGCGGCTCGATGTCAATGCGGTAACAGCCATCACCCAGTCGCTGCGGCTGCATGGTCAGTACCACAGCATTGCTGGCCTGCGCCAGCCGCCATACCGCACTCAGCGTGGCGGTGGGGCGGCCGAAAAAATCCACAAACTGCGAGCGTGCGGGACCAAAATCCTGATCCGGTGCCATCCACACCACACCACCGCGTTTCAGCTCACGCAGAATGCGTCCGGGCTCTCGCTTGGAGATCAACCCTTTGGTATAGCGACCGCGACCACGGTTCTGAAACCGCTCCAGCACCCTGTTGCGCAACGGACGATAGACCGCGTGCAGCGGCACCTGCTCGGCAATCAGCCGGCCGGTGATTTCCATGGTCGTGTAGTGACCGCAGACCAGCAGAATGCCACGCTGATCAGCCTGGGCCTGATGCACGTGCTGCAAGCCATTGATCTGGCAGGCTGGCAGAGTCGTGCTGTCGCGACGGCACCAGCTGAGGGCTATCTCATAGAAACTGTAGGCCAGCGCACGGAACATGCGCCGCCGCCATTGGGCCACCTCGCTGGCGCTCCAGTGCGGGAAACAATGCCGCAGATTGGCCGTGACCACGGCTGCCCGACGACGCATCACTGCCTGCAGCACAGCCCCACCGGGGCGACTCAGGGTCTGTGCCAACGGCTGCGGCAGACGTGCCGAGAGTTGCATCCACAGCAGCACGATCTGGCCAGTGATGCGCTCAAGCATGGCCGCAACGACTGCGCGCACGGTTGCCCTGGCATGGCCTGATCGCCCTGCGCCGTGGGTGGGTTGAGGACTTGGAAGACATCAATTCATGGTGCAAATCAGTTATGCTGCTGCTGATCCGGGTCTGGTTGATTCTACTTTGAACGAAGCTAGTGTAGTGTTGCATACTATTTGGCACCTTCAGCGCGACGCAAAGCTGCCAGATGCTAGGAGCCTGTCGGATTTGACCGATCGTAGCGAAGGAAAGCCGGTTGGAGTCAGATTTTTCGATCTTTTGAGGCGAATAGTGAGCCTATGCAACGATGAAGATCGGAGAATCTGGCCCAAT
>Ga0180009_10006391_pt1 | contig 12370 bp, 5 predicted proteins | sample OS_PC_MetaG_FD_123537 | JGI IMG/M metagenome (GOLD analysis project Ga0180009, IMG submission 123537) | Groundwater microbial communities from the Aspo Hard Rock Laboratory (HRL) deep subsurface site, Sweden - OS_PC_MetaG | ecosystem: Environmental > Aquatic > Deep subsurface > Groundwater...
CTGATTGCCGATGCAATAATGACGCCAGTTAATGCGATCATAACCACATTCAACATGCTAACCACGCGGTTCTTCATTTCAGTAGTTCTATAAATAAACCAAACGATTCCAAAAACAAGTCCGGAGGCAAACAAAAGCTCAAAAAAGCCATGTCGGGCATAATCTGCATAGGTTAGGTCTTGTGATGCAAGCAAAGCTTCACCTCCAAAAAAGTAAGCCGCCTGAAAAATAACAAAAATTGCAAATAACAAGTTCAACGAAGTCAAAAAAGTTATCAAAGCAACATTATTAATGCCTAGTAAAGTACTTTTATTTTTTTCTTCAACCGGCTTATGCATTCTGGAGTACATTAATAATCCACTAGCTAAAAAGAATAACGCAACAATAATATCTCTCAGGAATCTATAAACATTTTCCCCAATTTCCACTCCACTAAAAATCTGCGAAAAAGATTTAGCAAACAACTGATCAGCAGAGGTAAATAAGGCTAAAAAAATTAGTAAAAATGGAATCGCTATCACTATTCCCAAGACAATTGAGTTTATACGTTTGTCCACTTTAATTGATTTAAAAAATTTACTTAAAGATCCATATGGCCAGATTGTGTCTATCCAAAAATTAAAAGGCCATAAACACTTAACGCTTTTTAGATTAATTAAAGGTCTTGTTAACCAAAAAGCAAACAAAGATAACGAACCAAACCCAATAAAAAATCCTAAAAATCTTGACACTCCATTTGCGTATAGAACGTGTGATGCAGCGCTGAGTACGGCTGGTATTAAAAAAATAAACGCCCACATATTTATTGAGCGCTTTCCTAAAGCTGCAACCAAAACCATGCATGATGCAAGTATGATAATAAAAGCCGCAAATCCAAAACCAAACATTCGTTCTGCTAGTAAAAAATGAAACGCTATTGTCAAAACAAGAGCGATCCCCGTGAGTTCCAATAACCGACTAGATTGCTCTGACATGGGCTTATCTGTTGAAAAATCATTCATATTATTAATTATTAAATATTGTATTTATCTTAAGTATAACAGATATATGGCTTGCCAATGACACTCTGGGATATTAGTATGTAATTATTGAATACAAATATGATACTATATGAATAATATGAATATAAACACAACCACCAAAGCCATGGGCTTTATTTTGTCAGTTTTTGCATTAATGATGCTATTTACCAACTCAGCCAATGCAGCAGATTGTGGCAATGATCCAATTTACGAAAGAGACATGTACGGCCAAACTAATGTAGGTTCACGTGTTCGTAATTGGGCTTGCATGGAAGATTCCGAAATACTTACAGTACTTCCACTTGGTACAAAAGTTCACATTATAGGTGAGACTGATGGTTGGTACAAAGTGAGCGTCGGCGACAAGGTCGGTTGGGTTGGTGCTCGGCTGATTGATGCAACCGGAAGTGATCAGTCATCAGGTGCAGTTGTAACGACTCCAAAACCCACACTCATCTCGGCACCGGTTTCCGTAAAAATAATCGGAATAGATGAGGCTAACTTTGCCAAGCTAGAATCTGGTAATAACGATTTGCGTAATCGCTTAAAGAACATGGTTGTATTGCGTGTTAATTTCCATGGAAAAGCTTATTTGGTACAAGAGGATGGGACTCTAAAGTTTTTAACCGCAGAACAAGTTAATGAATATAAAAAGGGAACGGCTATAAAAGCTAAAGAACAGATACAGGCCAAGGTTCAAGAAAAAGTAGAGTTTGGCCAGACTGTTCAAATTCGTAAATTAGTCGGCATTGATGAAGCCAACTTCGCCAAGCTCGAAGCCGGAGATCTGGGTTTGCGCACACGTTTAATGAATCAGATAGTTCTAAGAGTTAATTATCATGGTAAAGCTTACTTGGTTAATCCTAATGGAGGACTTAAATTTTTAGAAAAAAATGAAATCGGTAATTATTTAACGACCACTCCTTCAACGGAGGCTAAAGCAGAACCAGAGTCAGAATCTAAAACAGAAACGCAAGAAATGAGCCAATCCGGTTCCATTTCCCTCGAAGGACAACTTACCGATCCTGGTAAAGTTAAATTATCTTGGTCAACCGCTGGCTTGGATGCCTCAAAAGGATTTAAGGTGGTAATTTCACAAAGTCCTAACCCAGTTTATCCTGGCAATGATTACCACTATCTTACCAGTCCTAGTGTTCGTCAAGATTATTGGACTAAGCTCGCTGCCGGTAAAACTTATCACTTCCGCGTTTGCCAATATCTAGATGGAAAATGTGGAGTTTATAGTAACGATGTCGCGGTCACCGTAGAAACCAACGGAGCTATTGCTGAAAACGTAATGCCTGGTAGTATTAATCTAAATGTTTCTCCTATCGCAGGAGGTAAAGCTGATATAAGTTGGGACTTGACTGACATGACTTCTCCAAAAGGATTTAAAATTGTGATCGATGATGAGGTGGATCCTGTTTATCCTGGTAATGATTATCATTATTTAACAGATCCTGAAGTAAGATCAGATGTTTGGACTGGATTGACTGCCGGTAAAACTTATCACTTCCGCGTTTGTGAATACCTTGGTGGATATTGTGGAACCTATAGTAATGATGTAATGATTTCGGCTCAATAAAGTAAAAAAACAGTTTAAAATAAAAGCTCCGGATAATCCCGGAGCTTTTAGTCTTGTCAAAAATACTTAAATATAGTAAATTTGGCTATCGCCTCAAAAGCGAATAACAACAGACTCATGATCTAGGGGGAAGCCATGTCTATGTACCTTTACCTTTCTGAAACCATTTTGAGTAATGTAGATGATTCTGATCCTAATAATACAACATACAAATTAGGCTGTCTGACGCTCAAACGCGATGAAGATGGTAGGCTGATTTACCATATTCGCAACGATCGTTCTCCGTTGGCAATGCGTATTCCTATTGCACTCAAAAAGCATGTCATTGCAGTGAGCATGCTCCGTCAAATTCCAGATGATCCTATTAGACTGTTCGGAATTTACGAACACAGGGGAGCACGAGCCACGGTTGACGTTGTTCACGGGGGTGACTCATGGCTCTCGGTGCACATCATCGGAATCGAAATCGAAGAGGTGGTTGAGCTCTACAACCTAATCCGTTCGGGTGCCATCGAACCAACCGAGAGTTGGGAGAGGTTGCAACCCGGCACGGAGCCCGAATATATCGAAGATGATGATGGTTTAGATATTACGGGTTGGGGCAGTCTCAGGTTACATAGCAGAAAAGATGCTCCTAACTAAACCTTGAACTCGTCGTTTTGACGGGTTTTTTTTTTTACAAAAAAAGATCTTGCGATCTTTTTATTATCGAGCAAAGCTCGATGGTGGGCCTGGTGGGAGTTGAACCCACATGCCTTGCGGCCACAGATTTTAAGTCTGTTGCGTATACCAATTCCGCCACAGGCCCTCGAAATAATTTGTAGTCGCTAGTTTAGCGAATCTTTCAAAAAAAGGCAACCATGGCACAAAATACAAACAAAAAACCGCGGTTTCCCGCAGCTTTGTCCCGGCTTGCGCCGGATAATAATATAAGGTGCGCTAAGACTATACTTTTATAAACTATTTTAATCAAGGGCTAATTAAATGATCTCACCTTGCCATGAAAATCGATCTGTTTGAGTTCTGACTATCAAAACGTCTTCATCTTTGAGCTCAATACCAACGTCTGTTAGTAGAGGAGATTTGTTCAACCTGGCCAGTAGCTCATCATCTTCCAATTGAATTGCTGGACTATAACCAAAAAGTCTATCGATTTGAATTACTATAGGCTTTTCTTCAATGGGAACGTGTGAGTGCGTAAGAATTATTTTTGCTGCCAAAGCAATACCTTCCAACAATTCTTCATAATCCATTTTTTCGTGTAAATGATATGCGAGATTTCTTTTTGGACACCAAGCATGGGGCAAGCTACCAACATAGATTCGATAACCAGAATGGAATCTATCCCACTCATCTTCGTATTCATTAGAAGCTTCTCCTTCATCGCGTCTAATCATTGCCGAAACCTCATGTGATTTTTCATCTACTTCAAAGCCAGCAAAACCAACTAAGTCGTGAGTGTCCGTATCATACATGGTTGTTCTGATTTCAGCATTTTGCAATTCAGGCAATTTCAATAATTCATCTTTTAATGCAGTAAAATATGCATATTCCGCCTCTTCATCTCCACCAAATGCTGCGCAACCTGCATGATTATCCTTAAAACAAGTATGAGGCATTAAATCAATGATTATCTTTTTTTTATCTTTGTTAGCTTCTCGTATTTCTTCTTGATATATTTCTAAAAATTTGCCGGCTCCATTTGCAGCATCCCTATCCTGAGTAATGCACCCTCCGGGTGATGCAAATAAATGCATAGATCCATAAGGCTCACCGGTTGCATCAGGAGCAAACCTATCTCTTTCGTCCATACAAGTTACATGAAAAGCACAAACTTTTTTTTGTCTTTCTTCACGTTCCGTGTCAGTGCTCTCAAATCTTATTTGGGATTCCTTTTGTCCCTCTTGCAAAAGTTCCAACTCTTGCTGTTTTTGTTCTTCGCGACTCATATAGATAATGTAATTTAATTTTAAAAAATGTTATTTATACGTTTCGCATTCTGCACCAAAATCAAAATTTTTGCAATTAACTACGGTATTTGCTAATCTTATTCCAGAACATTGCATGGGAGCGTGTCATGTCCAAAGAACCGCAATTTCCTTGGATAACGTCGGTTACCGAAAATTCGCAGTTAAACGATGTACCCAACCGCCGCACAATCGGCCCCTTCGTTGATTCTGAAAAATTCAAGCAAGAGCGTAAACCCGGGCTCGTCCCGTATCGATTTCACGGAGATATTGAGTTTGATTATCCGGATCATTATTGGGTACTGCTTCGATTATGAGAATAGTGTGGTCTTCATCTAATTTATCAATCGTCACACTCTTGGCGATGTTTTTTTTACCAAAAGCAAAAGACTCCCGATTAGGAGTCTCTCGCGGAGTCCCCGAAGCCTTGGCAAAGGTTGAGCCCTTCGGATCCGTTCAGGATACAAAAAAATCCTTCGAATAAATCGAGGATTTTTTTGTGGAGCGGGTAGGGGGAGTCGGACCCCCATCTCTGCCTTGGCAAGGCAGCATAATAGCCGCTATACGATACCCGCTTAGATATCAATCGCGGGTGAGTAGTTTATCCTGAACTTGTTTCAGGGATACCCGCGGGCTAATTGATTGTGGCAATAGATTATCAAAAGATGAAAAAACTGGCAAGAGTTCAAATAATAGCAAGGTGTTTATGTATTTTTACGCTGTGGTTAAGCACTAAAGATATTTGTGAAGTGTAGATTAGAGCCTTTGGTCAATAAGGAAACAATGTAACAAACTTTGGGCCTAATGAGACTGTTTAAGTTGCGGGTTCTTGGAGTCTGCTATATTTAAAATAAAGAAAAAATAACCCAGAATCTTGATAAATATACATATTGGTGATAGGGTAAATTTTAATGTTCCTAAACCGTCGCCGTGGCGGCATTAAGGATGCGCTCCATGGACAATAGAATCGGAATTCCGGTGTCTGGCAGTGCTAAAAGGCAGCTGATATCAGATGATGATATTGGTATGATCGTAGCCGATCCAGAAAAGATTATTTATCAACTTTCAGAGAATGTTACGGAAATTTTCTCAACTATCATTCAAAGAATTCCAAGAGATCTTTCCACTCTGCTTAGCATCGCATGGTTTTCGAAAAACAAAATTTGCCTGATGATGTTGATTGAACACGCACATACGAGCAATAGAGTAGACGATTTGATTTTTGCATTCATCCCTGCATTACAGGATTGGATGTATCGGCCATTCTTTTACGAAGTATTTAATGATTTGTTGTATCAAGCCCGCGCTCAGACCATGGTTCACATCTTACGTGCAGCTAATCCAAGAAAGCGATCTTGGCTAGCTAGGTTAATTAATGTGGATACTCTCTGGGAAACAGCGATCAAAAAAATGATCACACAAAGAGAGTTGCGTTGCGCTTATGAATGTTTATTGGAAGCTGGTACTGGATTTTTGCAAAGTCCACGAGATTCTGCGATGGCACATATGACTCCATGTCAACGATCTTTTCTATTAGATGTTCAAACTTGGCAAGATAGCGATGCTTTTTTTCCAACCTATTCCAGAATGTCCAACATAACGGACTTGATTCGTCTGGTTTGGGAGGCTCATCGCAAGGTAGCAGAATTGGATTCTTTTGGTCCGGATGAATGCGTAGGTATTTCATCCTATCGCCTCGCAATTGGGCATCGTAAGCAAGACGGTTCGTTGGTGGTTACTCACCAAGACTGCCCCATGCCCTATCGTGGATTGATTGCGCGATTTGCAGAGCCTCCGGTTCATACAGAGTCTTTACCAGGGCTGTTATTTGTTCGGGCGCCTACACTGCAACACACTACTCTATGCGTTGAAGGTGCTATGTTGCAACAGTTGGTGATGCATTACCTGGTTATGGTCGTCAGTGTCGATGATCACAATCGTCGACTAATGTCCGAGTCAGGCTAATCTTCTTCCGCGAGCTTAAACAGGCTGGCGGTTTTTTTGTATAACCTTGTTTTTATTCTTGTATGATTTTTTAGCAACTTTTACTCCTTCGAGTGCGCCAATTGCAATGGCGGCTGCCCCAAAAGGGGTCCAGCCTGGCAATCCCTCCTCTTTCTTTTGATTATCATCAGACCACACTTCCGCATGACTTAAAATTAATATTTCATTAGCATTGCGAGGTAGTATGGTTGGTATTTCTCCACTCATATCCAATATACCACTTATCGAAATTTCATCGCCTTTACTAAGGCGTGAGGCTCTATATGAAACACTGGGACGGATCTTCATATCAATATCCGCATCTTGGCTTATCAAATGTATTGTTTTTCCTGAAACACTTTGCACTGTGGCGGTCGCACTGACATAACTCCATGCATCCTCTGCTGCAGGTGCGGGTAAGTAAACCTCTCGTAAAACAACGGTTTCTTCCAAATCCTGTTCGATCCATCCATCTTTTGTTCCTAATGAAAGATAGGGTAGATCATTAGTATCAAATTTTAGAGTGCCTGTAATTTTTAACCATTTTCCCATTTCCGGTTGTTTTAATCTGGAAGGGACTTTAACTAAAAGTCCCTTACCTTCATGATTCAACAAAACAAATGATCTACCGGTTGTATGTTTAAGTGGCGAACCCACCATACCCTCCAACGCAACTCTTAGTCCGCCATACTCGGCATCGTTTATCATATCGTGTGTTATTAAATAAATGTTATTAGTTGTTAAAGACTTATTTTCTGTTGATTTTTTTAAAGTAATAATTTTGTCAGCATCAATGAATGCATCTGATTGCTCAAGATCATCGGCTGTAACTTCCGTGTTCATGTATCCAGGGGTTGGTTGATTGGACAATATCCAGTTACCATCCATTTGTTTAGACCAACTATGCGCCGATTTACTTTCCGAATAAGAGAATTGATCAATAACATTTCCATTAACATCCAGAATTTTTACCACATCACCGCTATTATTTAGTCTAGCCGAATTTAATTTGATGATTACAAAATCATTAGTAAAATTATTTTTAAAAACAGCTATCTTGCCAGTAGCATCATGAATTTCATATTCTAAAACACTTTGAGTTGATGTACTGATGCATGCGATTTCTATCCATTCTTGATCTTTCTCAGGATTTGGTAAAATTTCATTTATCATTGGTAAGCAGGTAGTTGTACTAAGTGTAGTCTTTTGTAAATTATCAGATTCATTGTTCTGGGTCGCTGATTGTACGGTCTCGCTTTCGGTTTTTAAGTCTCCGTCCACCGAATTGGTCTCAGAAGTATCTATCGAATCAGTTGATTCAGTAATTTTCTCTTCAATAATATTTTTATCACCCGGAGTTGGTTTTAGGGTTTCTCTCCAGTTGCCTTGATCGTCTCGTGCATAAGGCATCCCTTTTTGCATGGCAAGATAAGTTAGGGTGTCAAGTAATTCACCAGATTCTGGTGGGTATAATTTTACCGAATCACCACTATTATTCAGTCGAGAACTAGAAATGTAGAAAACTTTGTATGATAACGGCTCTATTTCTCCTTCGAGCACCGCAATCTTACCAACCGAATCATGAATCTCAACTCCTCCTAAATCAATAATCCAATCAACAGATGTGTTATAAATCTCTACCCACTCTTTGCCTTCTTCGGGTGCTGCCATTACCTCATTAATTATTAAACTTTTATATTTTTTAGTAAGTAGTACATCGGTCATGTCTACCTTGGCTACGTCTGTCGGATTTATACTTGTCGTATTAAGCTTTGTATCCGTAGAACTCGCATTCTCGTTAACAATAATTTGCAATGTGCTTGTCGCTTCAATCAAAATTTCTTCTGTTGAGCTGGTCGTCACTGGTACTGTACTACTAGTTTCGTAATCAATCATACCTGTTGTACTTGTGGGTGTATCAACCATTTGTTCTTCTAAAACAACCTCTGTGCCCGTTGCCATGACTTCATTGGCCATTTGTTCATCTGTTGATCCTTGATTACTTGGCTCTGGAGTATGATCCACGTATTTTCCAGGCGATCCTAAATCAGAAGTAGAAAGATTACTGCTAGCGCTAGCACTGATCCAAGCCTCTTTGGAATTACCTGCTAAAAATATACCGACTCTCTGCATGGAGATCTTAAATTCTTCGGATGCTCCCGCGAGTGGCGTACCTCCATCACCAGCAACATCGATAATTTCACCAACTTGGTCTTTAAGTTCAATTAACATTGAGCTATTTGAGACGGATAAAGTACTAGTCGTGACATCGGCTTGTATTACAAGTGCGGTTTTTTCATCATCGGTATTATAGTTAGCGATTAAAAAAGTTTTATGTGCTTTGATAATTGCATCATTAGGTAAAACAATATTTTTACCGCTAGAGCCACATCCTGTTAGATACCAACCGCCCACAGAGATTTCAATATCAGTTGGGTTATAAAGTTCTATCCATTCATCAGCTTGCGAAAGTGAAGAGCCCGCCCAGGCAATTTCACTAATAACGATTCCGCTTGATGCTTTTACGGCCTTGGGAGGAATGGCTGTAAAGACGAGCGGTAGAAATTGGGCAATTAAAACAATAGTGCAAAGTGATTTGCAAAGACGCATATTGTTTTGCGGGCGTCCACATTAAAGATCCTGTTCAAATCTTTAGCACGTTCCGTCCGCTTTCATTTCCATTATTACATGACATTTAATTATGACGTGGACAATCTGGGTATATATTTTTAACGGTTTGTAATCAGGTCGACAGATGGTTTTTCTAGGGTTGTTTATTTATTTGTTGAAATAAACAAGTAATCAGTCAATACCAACTTTACAAAAAGTTATAATTTTTTTTCAAAGTGAGACTTTATGGCTCTTGACAGGTTTTAAAAACACGACATCATACCCTTGTTATACACAGGCGAAAGTGTTAACCTACTTATTCCGTATTACATGATAGAACTAATAACAAGAAGTCGTTTTTGATACAAGGATACAAATCAAAATCCAGAATTTTTTGTTACCATAGCCATATTATGCAAACTAAATTATTATACTAATAACTTAATTTAAAAATTTTAATTATATGAAAAATATTTTACACATATTCATGATCAGTCTGATCATGATGCCTATGGGTTTTGCTATACAGGTAGCACAAGCTCCGGCCGCATCAGCTCAAATAGTTAGTAAGTCATTTCAACAACTCAATTCATATATAGGCAATACTGACGCGACCATATCCAATCAATATATTGAGTGGAATGAAAATGGCATAACAGACAAGCAGGGTGAGTTAAAAGTTTATGTAAAAACTGAAGATGGTAAAACTCCCTATGAAAAGCGTGCTCTTTTAAAGTTTATCGACCTTGATCTTCCAGATGGAGCGAAAGTCACCAGCGCAAATTTAACCTTGGTTGTTACCGACTGGGAAAGCGGCTATAACAATATCCCACAGACTATTCTCAAGGGTTATTACTTAAAAAATTCCTGGAATATAGATGCTAACGATTTAGGTTGGATTCGTCGTGATAACTTGGGAGCATCTTGGAGTGAGCCCGGTGCCTTGGGTAGCAGTGATGTAATTTCTGGAAAATCATTTACACTCACAGGCTTCGATGATTCCGGTGATCAAGTACGCAAAGTAAATTTGGACACTGCTATAGTACAGAGCTGGGTGGATAACATAAATTCCAATCAAGGAATTATTATTGTTAACCAAAGCCCTGCTGGCCATGGAACGGTCTCAATTCATTCTTCAGAAGATCCGGACATGTCCTTTCGACCAATGTTAACCATTAATTACACCTTGGATGAGGGGGCGTCAGCAACAACACAAACAAATACTGCTCCAACCATACAACTAACCAGCCCCGCATCCGGATCCGTCTATTCGGCACCTTCTACAATTTTGTTGGCTGCCAATGCCCAGGACGATGGTTATATTTCCAAGGTAGAATTTTATGCAGGTCAAACAAAAATCGGAGAGGACTCATTACCACCTTATCAATATGAGTGGAACGTAACTCAAGAGGGGGTTTATCCTTTTACCGCCAAAGCCACCGATGACCAGGGTTTGATTACTGTTTCTGATGCGGTTAGTATTATAGTAAATTCTAGTGTAAAAAATCTTCCTGAGGAACAAAAACCAGAAGAACAACAGCCACAAAGTGGTAACCAACCGCCGGTAGTATCAATTACCTCTCCGGTTAACAATTCAGAATTTACAGCCCCTGCTAACTTTATCATTAGCGCTGATGCAAGCGATTCTGATGGTACAATTTCTCGTGTAGACTTTTATCGCGGCACAACCAAAATCTACGAAGATAATCAAGTGCCTTACGAATTTCTTTGGTCTAATGTTGGCGCTAATCAATACGATATTTCCGCAGTTGCCGTGGATGACAAAGGGGATATGACCGGTTCCGAGCCAGTCCATCTGATTGTAAATCCTAATAATAATTCTCCATACATCTCCATAACTTCACCCACAAACGAATCTAGATTTAACGCACCCGCAAACATAACTATCAATGCGCAAGCGGCAGATTCTAGCGCAATTTCTCGTGTAGACTTTTACAGAGGTACTCAAAAAATAGGCGAAGATACCACAGCTCCATATTCTTATAACTGGCAAAATGTTGGTGCTGGTGAATATCACATATCAGCAGTAGCCATTGATAATCAAGGTGAGATGACAGGCTCTGAGGCTGTACATCTATTTGTTGAGTCAGCTAATCAAGCACCGATGGTATTGATTACCAGTCCATTAGACGATGCAGAATATACTTCACCGGCCAGCATAATGATTAATGCTCAAGCAACGGATTTGGATGGTACTATTTCTCGTGTAGACTTTTACAGAGGTACTCAAAAAATAGGCGAAGATACCACAGCTCCATATTCTTATGACTGGCAAAATGTTGGTGCTGGTGAATATCACATATCAGCAGTAGCCATTGATAATCAAGGTGAGATGACAGGCTCTGAGGCCATACATGTGGTAGTCAATCAACCAACAGCACCAACTCCAGAACCCCCTCAACCTTCTAGCAATTCTGGCGCGGGAGTTGATATGGCTATGTGCCAGAGTTTTCAGATTCCTGCCAATGCAAAATATGTAGCATTAAGTGGCAATGATTCTAATGATGGTTCCATGGCGCACCCTTATGGAACAGTCCGTGCAGCTGTTGCGGATGCTGTTGCCGGCGACACAATTGTTTTACGCCAAGGCACTTACAACGAACCACAAGAAATTCGTATTCGTGTGCCCAACATTACTATCACTTCTTATCCAGGTGAGTGGGCGGTTATCGATCGCAGTTCCGATCAAGAAGATGCGGGAGTTTATTTTTATGTCGGATCAGATGGCGGATCCCTTAAATGCGTGGAAGTTAAAGGAGGATTTTATGCCGTTTCAACAGAAACTCAATGGGATTGGGGAGAAGCTGACCGTTCCGGTGCTTCAAACATATTAATTGAAAATACTAAGCTCCATGATTCTTTTCGTGATGTTGTTAAAATCAAGCCACAATCCGATGATGTAATCATTCGTCATAACGAAATTTATAACTCATCACAAGGTCAGATGAATGGTGACTGCAATGCCGAAGGAATCGATAATGTTAATGGTGATCGTAATATTGTTTCATACAACTATATTCACAATACATGCTCAAATGGCATTTACCTAAAAGGCGGGGCAACTGATGGAATAGTTGAACATAACTTTATCGAAAATACTGGGGGTGCTGGTATTATCTTGGGTTTTGATACAAGTCCCGAGTATTTTGATTTGGCGACCAATCCAAATTATTATGAAAACA
>Ga0180009_10006392_pt1 | contig 12369 bp, 9 predicted proteins | sample OS_PC_MetaG_FD_123537 | JGI IMG/M metagenome (GOLD analysis project Ga0180009, IMG submission 123537) | Groundwater microbial communities from the Aspo Hard Rock Laboratory (HRL) deep subsurface site, Sweden - OS_PC_MetaG | ecosystem: Environmental > Aquatic > Deep subsurface > Groundwater...
GCGACCCGATTGAGCAACTTTTTCCAGGACTGGGAGAAGGTCTTTCATAACGGAGATCTTCTTGTCGTGGATAAGAATATATGGATGCTCATAAACAGCTTCCATTTTTTCGGTGTCGGTCACAAAATAGGGAGAGATGTATCCGCGGTCAAACTGCATACCTTCCACAACATCAACATAGGTTTCGATCCCTTTAGCTTCCTCAATCGTGATAACGCCTTCTTTTTTTACTTTGCCCATTGCTTCGGCGATCAGGCTTCCGATCTGAGTGTCGTTATTGGCGGAGATTGCGGCAACCTGTTCGATTTTCGTTGAGGAGTCGCCGATTTCCTTTGATTGTTTTCTCAGACTTTCGATAACTTTCAAAACGGCCTTGTCGATACCGCGTTTCAGATCCATAGGATTGGCACCGGCGGTAACATTTTTCAGACCGGTAGTAACGATTGCCTGGGCAAGAACGGTAGCTGTAGTTGTTCCGTCACCAGCCACATCGTTGGTTTTTGATGCTACTTCTTTAACGAGTTGAGCACCCATATTCTCGATGTTGTCCATCAATTCTACTTCCTTGGCTACTGTTACACCGTCTTTTGTGATGATAGGAGCACCGAAGGATTTCTGAATGATGACATTACGTCCTTTAGGTCCAAGGGTAACCTTTACTGCGTTTGATAACGCATCAACGCCCTCTTTCAGGGCTTCTCTTGCTTTGAGATCAAAAATGATATCTTTTGCCATAATACTAAATAATTTATATTGTTAATCTATTTCTTTAAATGATTGCCACGATGTCAGATTCACGCATAATCAGGTAGTTTTTACCTTCAATCGTGATCTCAGTTCCCGAGTATTTACCGTACAATACTGAGTCACCCACCTTAACCGTCAAAGGCTCATCCTTTTTCCCGGGACCAGTGGCTACAACTGTTCCCTTTTGTGGTTTTTCCTTGGCAGTATCCGGAATAATGATTCCGCCTGCAGTCTTCTCTTCAGCCTGGGCTGGTTCAACTAAAACCCTGTCGGCCAATGGTTTAATGTTAATTTTTGTCATTGTTGTTTATATTTTTTTGGTTCAACACTTATTGACTCGCACATCCCTGTCATATTTTGTGCCAAAACAGATAATAAAAAAAATGTCAGAGTGTTTATGACAATCTGACATTTCTTTTCGGATATCTTTACTTTATTGTGCGTTTTCTTGCGGGGGTGGGGCCTGGTAATCCTGCAAAGGTGGTACCTGGACTTCGTTTACTTTTTCCTGGATTTCGCTTGCATTAACCTGTATAGTCTGGCCACGGGGGATAACGAAGATGGATATCAGGCTGAAAGCGAGTAAGGCAATGGCGAGGGTCCAGGTTGATTTTTCCAGAAAGTCGGCCGTTTTACGAACGCCCATATACTGGTTGGAGCTTGCGAAGTTAGAGGCAAGCCCTCCTCCTTTGGAATTCTGTACCAATACCACGAGGATCAGCAGAACGCAGGTGATAAGTATCAAAACGGAGATCAGAATATATAAACCCATTTGAGTGTGAATTAGAGGTTGTTTCTTATTTTTTCAATTTGGGCTGCAAAGTAACTACTTTTTTCCGGAATTTTCAAGCTTAATTTTTCGTAAATCTCAATAGCTTTCTTGAAATTTCCCTGATCATACTGAATTTTTGCCAGAGTTTCGCTGATGATATCGTCGTTTTCCTGGGTACTTTTTCTGGCAGATTCCACATCGCTTTCCACATCACCTTTGACAGGTGTTATGGTAGGTTCTTCCCGGATGAACTTATCAATCAGTTCGGCTTGTGTTTTTTTCTTATCGGATATAGCTTCAATAGTATCATGCTGTTTTTCTTCAACCTGTTTGTTCTCTTCCTTATTTGCAATTTCGGAGAGTCTTCGGGCAAGAATATCCCTCAATTCCTTTTCACGATTTGATGTGACAGTTGGTTGGTCAGCCATATCCATTTTATCCTTTTCGGAAGAGATTTCTTTTCGTGCAGGCTCTTCTGTTTCAGGAGGTATTTCGGTGGTAGTGTTTATAATGGGTTTATTTTCGGGATCCTCTTTCTCATGGTCTTCCGGATTAACCATTTCCGCGAATGGTTTGAATACTTCTCTTGCCCGTATTTCAAGATCATCTTTTTCTTCGTCAGCGGAAGGACGGGGTGGACTTTGTCCACGTTTCATTTGATCTTCCAGGATTTCTACCATCTGGTCAACCATATAGCGGTTTGATGCGTATAGATTAGCCAGGTTTAGGTGTTCTTTCTTCCGTTCTGGTTGCTGAACGGCCATGAAAACATGATAGATGATCTGGCCCGACTGGAAAAATGGTTGCTGATCCAGGATATTACGAAGCCCAATAATCACATCAGGACTGATTTCATTTTTCAAGTTCAAGGCTGTCAGGATATCATTTGCATTCATATGAATAAATTTTACCAGTTTACGACGGCTTTGTTGAAAATGTCTTCTACAAGCATTTCATTAATTAGGTCTATGAGGGTTTCCTGTACATCGGCAAGGTTCTGGGTGCTGGGATAGTCTTCGTAACGGCTGAAAGTTGTGTTAAAATCTTTCGATTCATCGAAAGTATTGGTAAATTTAACTTTAAGTGTAATTGTAAGGCGGTTCTTAGCTGCTGTTTGGTTGGCCTGTATAGCAACAGGGGTTGTAGCATAGCCAGTAATTGCACCTTCGATTTGCAGGTCTCCACCGCTTTGCACCAGGGTGAGGTTTGTTTGAGATGCAAATTTATCTTTCAATGCATCGGTTATTTTTTCACTGAGTGTAGGTTCAACCAAAGCCGCATTATTAGGGAATCTCTGTATTGATATGGTTTTGATTTCAGGAGAGATGGAGGCTCCGGTAAAAGAATATACCCCGCATGATGTTAAAACGGTTATCATCATCAGGAAGATAAATATCTTCCTGGAAAATGACAAGTGCTTTAAATTTTGTTTAATAAGCATAACTAACAGATTCAGCCAAGGTTATACTCTTTGATTTTCCTGTACAAAGTTCTTTCGGATATACCCAATTCCCGTGCAGCATCCTTTCTTTTACCCTGATGTTTATCCAGGGCTCTTTTAATCAGTTCAAGTTCTTTTTTCTGTAGTGAAAGGGTATCTTCAATGATTTCGGATTCCTGAAAATCATCCTGAATGGTATCAGTGTAACGGTCAGGTTCAATTTCAGGTTTATGTCTTATATTCTCGAGGGTTCGTATTTCGTCTTCCAGGTGTTTATTGCTATCAATTATTTCTTTGTCGAATGGTTGACTTTGGAGAATACCACCAACAACCTTTTTCAGGTCATTGATGTCTTTTTTCATATCGAAAAGTACTTTATACAGCAAATCTCTTTCGGAAATGGAGGTTTCCCTGTCACCTGGCCTGTATAAAACCGGTAGTTCCGTAGTATTGATTTCCGGCAGGTATCTTTGAAGCGTGGTTGCTGTAATGTTCCTGTTTTCTTCTATAATGGATATTTGCTCAGTGATGTTCTTTAACTGTCGGATATTTCCCGGCCAGCGGTAATGCACTAACACTTCAAGTGCATTTTCATCGAGTTGGAGTGGAGGCATCCGGTATTTCTCAGCAAAGTCGGTAGCGAATTTTCTGAAGAGCAAATGGATGTCTTCTTTACGTTCTCTGAGCGGAGGGATAAAGATAGGGACTGAGTTTAACCGGTAAAACAGGTCCTGACGAAATTTCCCATTCCGGATTGATTCCGAGATATCCACATTGGTGGCAGCGACAACTCTGACATTGGTTTTTATCACTTTAGAGGAGCCGACTTTGATGAATTCACCAGATTCGAGGACTCTGAGGAGGCGGACTTGAGTAGAGAGGGGCAATTCGGCCACTTCGTCGAGGAAGATGGTTCCGCCTCCTGCAACTTCGAAATATCCTTTTCTGGCTTCGTGGGCACCAGTGAAGGAGCCTTTTTCATGTCCAAATAATTCACTATCTATTGTACCTTCGGGTATGGCACCGCAATTTACAGCGATATAAGAGCCATGTTTTCTGGCGCTTAGCTGATGGATTATTTTCGGGAATGCTTCTTTCCCAACCCCGCTTTCTCCTTGGATTAATACGGTAAGGTCAGTAGGACTTACCTGAGCTGCAATGTCTATGGCACGGTTGAGCAGAGGAGAATTGCCTATTATTCCGAATCTCTGTTTAATGGCTAGTACATCCATCCTTTAATCATTTTATCAGGCAAAAATCACTAACAGTGAATTGTAAAGTTAGTAAAAAAACATAATGAGTATCAGGAATGATCAATATCAAGTTACAGGCTTCATGCTTCAAGTTGCAGGCTACAGCCTGCAACCTGCAATTATTTGATAATCTTTCCCGATAAGCAAAAGAACATTATTTCAGGATAGTTAGTCCTGGGCGGGTCCATTCCTTAAAGTTTTCATATAAAGAAAGGCCGGTTAGTGGCGGTTATTTCTGACTTCTTTTTTGATTCTCTGGATATGTCCTCTTCCCAGGGCTTTTACTTCACAGCCCAGTTCAAAATAACGACGAATGTTTTCATCGCTCAGGATGCCAAAGCAATCGATAACAGCGATGGGCCGGCCTGCCCATTTAACTATCTGATCTGGATCAAGGTTCAGATATGGGGTATGGGGTACGGCCAGGATCATAACTTCGGAGTCATTTAGTGCTTTTTCCAGGTCTTTTTCGATATGGATGTCTTTCAGATGTTCCTGATTTCTGAAGAAACGTTTCCATGATTTCCCTGGAGCGGGGTATTCATCCTGAAGTTCCAGTTCGTACCAATGGTCAACGTATGGGTCGTGGACACGGATTTCAGCCCCCATCTCGGTAAGTTTTCTGGCTACCATTTCGCTGCCGCTGTAGCGGGTATCACCAACATCTTGTCTATAGCTGGCTCCACAAATCAGGACTTTGGATCCTGCAATGTACCCGGCCATATTTCTGAGAGCATCACGGGTAAGTTCGGCTACATGCAAAGCACGGGTATCGTTGATATCAATGGCTGTGGGTGTGATACGAAAAACATCTTCCCCGTCTTCGAATCCCAGGATATGTTTATAAGCCCAAAAGCCCAGTCCGCCATCTTTAGGGAGGCAATAACCACCGATGCCAGGTCCCGGGAAAATCATATTCGAATGAGTAGGGCGCATTTTAATGGCTTTGATAACTTTGATAAGGTCCACTCCATTCCGTTCCGCGAACAGGCTCCATTCATTCAGGTATGCGAGGATGGTTGCACGGTATGAATTTTCTACGATTTTAGTAGTCTCAGACTCTATGGGTCTGTCCATCACTGTTAAAGGGAAATCCTTTGTATTTAAAACTTCATGCAGGAATTTTTCCACCCTGCCCCGTGCTTCCTGATTACATCCGGAGCAAACTCTCCAGAAGTCGCGAATGCTTGCCACATATTCTTTGCCGGGCATAACCCTTTCAAAACTATGTGATAGCAATGGGATTTCTTTCAACCCCCTGCGATTAAACTCTTTTTTCAGGATTGGCCAGGCAACGAACTCCGTCGTACCCGGAGCTACAGTAGTTTCAATGAGAACAAGGGCTGAAGGAGGTATATTCTGTCCGATGGTTTTCATCGTAGCCTCCAGGGCTGCCATATCAGCTTCTCCGTTTTTCATGTTGCCCAGGCTGTTTTTCGAATAGTCGCATTGTACATCTACAACCACTACATCAGCAAATTCAAGGCAATCGCTGTTATAGGTAGCAATTAAAGTTTTTTCTTCCAGAACACAACGGTTGATCAACTCATCCACTTCCGGGTCTTCAGCTTTTACCGGTGAAACTCCACGGTTCAACATGGGTATCTTCCAGTAACTTCTAACACTGGGTCTTTGACATCCTATGACGAACTTTGAATAACGGCCGGATTCATCTTTGGTATCTGCGATAATGGCGGCCATAACAGCACCCACGAAACCGACCCCCATTACAACTACTATTTCCTTTCCTTCGCCTCGTGCTTTTTTTACCAGGGTCTCAATGCGGTTATACTCACTTTGGTAATCTTCCTTGCTGGGGATTTCAAATTTTTCTCCTCCCGGGCTAACCGAATAAGTGGTTTTGTTCATAGTTAATGTTTTAAAATATTTGAATAATAAATCACCGGATCTGAGCACCGGTCTGTTTGCTGAGGTTATCTACAATATTACGGATCAATTTATCAACCTGTTTATCTGTCAGGGTTGCTTTTTTATCCTGGATTATAATACTAACGGCATAGGATTTTTTATTATGGCCGATCTTTTCACCCTCAAAAACATCAAAAAGCCCAACGGATTTAATAATATTTTTGTCACTGTTCAGGATAATGTTTTCTACAGTTTTAAAATCAACTGTTTTGTCAACAAGTAGGGCAAGATCTCGTCTTACTTCCGGGTATTTCGGGATTTCCTGTAAACGTATATCATTAACCGGGATGAATTTTAAAAGGTTATCCCAGTTTATATCGGCATAGAAAATATCCTGGCGAATATCAAAAAACTTTACTATGACATTATCCAGTTTTCCGAAGTCAGCAAGTGTTTTGCCACGATAGGTGAACCGCATGGAACCCGCAAACAGAGGCAAAGGGGATTCACTTATCTCAAAAGCAACCGGATTAAGGCCAACCCGTAAAAAAACCTGGTTTACATATGATTTCAAATAGAAGAAGTCCACCTGCTGAGGGGTAAGATCCCAGTTTTCCTCCGATTTGTTTCCGGTAAGAAATATAGAAAGGGATTTTGCTTCCTGATATTTCATCAGTGGATCCTGTGCATCATGGTTTTTTGTTTCACGATGGTAAACTAATCCGAATTCGTACAATTTCAGATTAAACGACTGACGGTTAAGGTTGTAGGCAATACTTTCCATTCCCCCAAAGAGCAGTGATTGTCTCATGACGTTCAGGTCGGCGCTCAGAGGATTTGCCAGCACTACATTTTCATCCTGGTTAAAGCCGGGTATTTTTTCAGTATATGATGACTTAGTGAGGGAATTGGTCATGATTTCAGCAAAACCTTCGCTGCTTAGCATGTCAGAAATAGTATTCTGTATTTTTTCGGGGTCAGGCTTTTTGGTAAATGATATTGAAGCATTTAGTTTTTCCCCGATTTCGATATTATTATAGCCATAAATTCTCAGGATTTCTTCAATAATATCCACTTCTGACCTTACATCAAAGCGATATGTAGGAACAGCGAGCTGAAGGATTTGGTTATTTTCCTCAAGAATTTTAATATCAAGGAGTTGAAGTATATTGACAAGGGTTTGTTCGGGTATATTTTTGCCTATCAGCATCCTGACCCTGTCAATATTTACTAACACATTCCAATGGGGAAGAGGTTCAGGGTAAAAATCAACCACATCGGATATAATTTTCCCGCCAGTCAGTTCCTGAATTAGTAAAGCAGCTCTTTTAAGGGCATAAACGGTGATGTTCGGATCAGAACCTCTTTCGAAACGAAAGGAGGCGTCTGTCTGCAAACTGTGTCTTTTGGATGTTTTTCTGATAAAAGCAGGGTTGAACGAAGCACTTTCCAGAAAGATTCGTTTGGTTTTGCTGGTGACGCCGGAGTGTTCGCCACCGAATACACCTGCTATACACATTCCATCGGATATGTCGCAGATCATGAGATCGTCGGGGTCCAGAGAGCGTTCGATTCCGTCGAGTGTGACAAATTTTTCAGCGGGTTTAGCCAGGCGTACCACTACGGTATCGCCTTTGATTTTATCGGCATCGAATGCATGGAGGGGTTGACCGGTTTCCAGCATAACGAAATTTGTGATATCAACGATGTTGTTGATGGATCTGATCCCGGCAGCAAGCAGATAATTTTTCATCCAATCCGGTGATTCACCAACCTTAATACCGTCGAGAGTGAGTCCGGAATATCGTGGGCAGGCCTGAGGGTCTTTCACTTGCAAGGCGATGGCTCCGGTTGGATTTCCTGGATTAAATGCCTCAACAGCAGGTAAATTTAGTTCTAAGTTGTAACCAGCCTGCTGGTTCATTATGGCTCGCAGGTCGCGGGCAACGCCAAGGTGGGAAGTTGCATCGGTTCGATTGGGAGTCAGACCGATTTCAAAAACCCAGTCTTCCCTGATATCGAAATAACTGGCGGCATCTGTTCCTGGTAACGCATCCTCATTGAGGACCATAATTCCTTCGTGTGAGGTTCCAAGACCGATTTCATCCTCAGCGCATATCATCCCTTCGGATATTTCTCCCCGTATTTTGGTTTTATTAATAACAAAGCTTTTTTCACCCATATAGAGGGTAGTCCCTGGCAGAGCCACCAGAACTTTCTGTCCTGCAGCCACATTAGGCGCTCCGCAAACGATGGGGATCAATGATTCTGAACCTGTGTTGACCTTGGTTATGCTAAGTTTATCGGCATCCGGATGTTTTTCACAGTGGACAACTTCTCCGATTACAATTCCTTTCAGACCACCTTTAATTGACTCGAACTTTTCCAGGCTTTCAACTTCAAGGCCTCCGCTGGTAAGGAATTCGGAAATTTCCTGGGGGCTGATGTTATCGATGGCAATATAATCTTTCAGCCAGTTATAGGATATCTTCATCAGGTTTGAAAATTAAATGGCAAAAGTAAACATTTTAATCTGTTTTTAGCTTATCCTTTCCCACATTGGAGCGCTTTTGTTAAGCAGGGAGAGGTATTCTGCGACAGGTTTATTTTCTTTACCGGAAAGGTCCGGATCTTTATCCAGGATATCTATAGCAGTAGATCGCGCGTATTTCAGGATTTTTTCGTCTTTGACGATATTAGCGATTTTCAGATCCAGCATCCCACTTTGGCGGGTACCTTGCAGGTCACCGGGGCCGCGGAGCCGGAGGTCAGCTTCAGCAATTTCAAATCCATCATTGGTTCTAACCATGGTTTGAATCCTTTTCCGGGCTTCATGGGATAAGTTCTCATGAGTCATCAGAATACAATATGACTGATCCGCACCCCGGCCAACCCTGCCTCTGAGCTGATGCAGTTGGGATAGTCCGAAGCGTTCGGCACTCTCTATGATCATTACGCTGGCATTGGGGATATCCACACCGACTTCAATAACGGTTGTAGCCACCATGATTTGAGTTTCTTGCCTGATAAAACGTTGCATTTCATATTCCTTATCCGCGGATTTCATTTTGCCATGAACGATACTGATGGCGTATTCCGGTAGTGGGAATGATCGTTGAATGCTTTCATAGCCATCCATAAGATCTTTCAGGTCGAGTTTTTCGGATTCCTTGATCAGAGGGTAAACGATATATATTTGACGGCCCTGGCGGATTTGTTCCCTCATGAAGCCAAAAAGTTTCAATCGGGCTGAATCATAATAATGAAATGTCTTAACAGGCTTTCTTCCGGGTGGTAACTCATCTATCACGCTGATATCCAGATCTCCGTAAAGAGTCATAGCGAGGGTTCTGGGGATGGGGGTTGCGGTCATTACAAGGATATGGGGAGCTATATCGCTTTTCGTCCAAAGCCTGGCCCTTTGTTCAACTCCGAACCGGTGTTGTTCATCAATAATAACCAGCCCAAGATTCTTAAATTGAACCTTTTCTTCGATCAAAGCATGGGTTCCGATCAGGAGGTTTAACATGCCGTTTTCAAGTTGTTCATGAATGGTTAAACGGCGGGAAGTTTTAACGGAGCCTGTTAAAAGATTGATTTGTACGTCTATATCTTCCAACATTCTGGAGATAGATATGAAATGCTGATTGGCGAGTATTTCTGTAGGAGCCATGAGACAGACCTGGAATCCATTATCCATGGCAATCAGAGCCGACATAAGGGCAACGATAGTTTTTCCACTTCCCACATCACCTTGTAGCAACCGATTCATCTGAATCCCGGAGCCAAGATCAGCACGGATTTCCTTAATCACTTTTTTCTGGGCGGATGTCAATTCAAACGGAAGTTTCTCAGAATAAAAGCGGTTCAATAATTGCCCCACTTGTGCAAAGACAAATCCTTTGGATTGTTTTTTTCTGTTGACCTTATAAACAAGGAGGCGTAGTTGTATGAAAAATAATTCTTCAAACTTAAGTCTGGCTTCGGCTTTGGAAAGAATCTGTTGATTTTCAGGAAAGTGTATGCTAAATAATGCCGATTCTCTATCGGGGAGAGAAAGATGTTTAAGGATGTGTTCGTTCAGGTTTTCCGGAATTTGTCCTTTAACTTTAATAAGGAGGGTTCTAAGAAGTTTACTAATACTTTTACTGGAGAGTCCTTTTGATTTCAGAATTTCGGTAGTGCTGTAATATCCTTCCAGGGTATTACCGATGGGGTCTTTATCGGATGTTGCAGGGTCTATATCGGGATGTGGGATATTATATCGGTTATTATAGATTGCGGGTTTTCCAAACACGACATATTCCGTTTCGGGATTGAATTTATCTTTAAACCAACGAATTCCTTTGAACCAAACGAGTTCGATTGATCCGGTATCATCTGTAAATAAAGCAGTGAGTCGTTTGGCACGTTGTCCGCCAACAACCTGCATCTGGGAAATTTTTCCCTTCAGTTGGATAAAGCTAAGGTCTGAGTTTATCTCATTGACCTTAAAGAATTTGCTTTTATCGACATAGCGGAAGGGGTAATAAAGCAGAAGGTCGCGAAAAGTATAGATATTAAGTTCTTTGCGGAGGAGTTGACCTCTTGCCGGGCCAACACCTTTCAGGTATTCTATAGGCGTATCCAGTATATGAGGAATCATTCTGGGAAGTTCTAAACCATAAAAGTTTTGCGAAAACCAAATTACTTAAAATTTATCAAATAAAAAACTCCTCCCTGATGGGGGAGGAGTTTTCCATATAATATAAAGATATTAGAATTCCCATAGTTCATGTTCGAAACGCATCAGGTCGTTTTTAACTCTTTCAGCTTCATAAAGAGCTTCGAGTCCGGATGCATATTCGGAGATCCTTCGGTCGTACACATTGGATTCTTTGTAGATAAGGCTGCCGAACATTCTTTTCCAGAACACATCGTCATAGCTAAGTCGCATGGCATCATTGTGCCGGTTATAAACCAGTGATTTAGCGAATACGGGTCTGGCTTCGGGGAAATATACCCAGAACAGTGGTTCAGGGAATTCTTCGCCATTGATTTCCTTCATCATAACCGGGCAGAGGCCAATAATACGCACCATTAACTGAGAGCGTTGTTTATCGAAATACCAGTCTTCTTTGATCCTGAATCGCAAAATTTTGGAGGGATCAAACTGGGTAAAGATGACGGAGTCGAACTCATCGTAAGGAGGATATGGCCTTTTAAAGGTTTTATGCATAGTATCTACCTGACGGTTGATAACTTCCTGGTATGTTAGGGGAACCAGAAATTCATCCGTTGTGGAGATATCGTATGCCGTGATAGTCCCTTCTTTGAGGGCATCCATGATTACGGTGATCAGGTTTCTCCAATGATTATGGGGTTCGATGGGATAATAGAAGGGTTGGTTGATTTTCTGACGCATATCAATAACCCTCCAAATCCGTTTCTCCCACATCACATCTGCTTTTCTCAAGGGGGGATAAGCAACGGGTTTGGTATTGGTAAAACCGCCGCCATCGGCAAACAGACCATCGACGGGAGGTTCATTGTTATAAACCTGGGCCGTGGAAGGTTTTTGTGCCCCGATGAGGACAAAGAGCAAGATTAGAATGATGCTTATTCGTTTCATAATAGCAACCTCCTGATGGTTATTTTATTTCAAGGTTAATGGGGTTCAGGCTTCTGATGCCGTCAGGTCCTTCAGCCTGGATATTTTCAAAGAGAATTCTCTGACCTCTCCTGGCACTTTGGATGATGCTTGTAATTTCAGAAGTAAACTGATTTCCCCTTGCATTTTTCTGTACAAGGTCGCCTCCGATGATGGTAATCATTTTGAAAGAGGTTACCTTGAAATACAGATCGAATTCAAAGTCTTTCATTTCCGGAATAATAGCTCCGGCGGCGAGCAGGGTATTTTTTTCAATAGCACCCTGAATCATACCGGCTATTTCAGCGACCGGATCCGGTACTTTTTTAACGCGGAATTCAGAGGATCCCATGTTCATCACTTGTCCCTGGTATTCAGCGGTGGCTGAAACGACAGCCTTTCTGGCACCAGAGGGGACTTTTACGATCCAGTCTCCTCGGCTTGCGGGGTCAGGACTGATGCTGCCGACAGAGATAGAGGGTCTGATTCGTTCTTTTGCAATACCGGGGACAGAGATTGACACCGGGTTATCAACTCCGATATAGAATACATTCATTTTCGTAGCTGCTACGGTTAAAGAAGGAGGAGCTACGATATATTCATGGGAGAAAGGATAGGTTACGTCTTGTCCTTCCGGGTCTTTGATTTTGATCAGACC
>Ga0180009_10006393_pt1 | contig 12368 bp, 8 predicted proteins | sample OS_PC_MetaG_FD_123537 | JGI IMG/M metagenome (GOLD analysis project Ga0180009, IMG submission 123537) | Groundwater microbial communities from the Aspo Hard Rock Laboratory (HRL) deep subsurface site, Sweden - OS_PC_MetaG | ecosystem: Environmental > Aquatic > Deep subsurface > Groundwater...
CATAATATAGAGCTTCACATAACATTTTTTATGTTGAGCTCAACATAAAAAATGATACGGTATCAGCGCCCACCCATAGCAAGGCGTTGACGTCTCGTTTAAAATAATTCCAAGACGCTCCAAAAAATTATCGCGATCGGCATTATCGATAAATATTTTTCGCCGCTCTATTCCTCGGCAGATGATATGATGTAAAGCACCGGGAGCATCTATGCGAGCTTTGCGCTCATATCATACTTACAGTCTAATAGAAATGCATTTTATCATGACCGTCCCCCATCCCTCATCAGCACGAAGTACGGAACCTTATATACATCCTTCTCAAGATAGAATACGTAAGGCATTGGAGAAATTGCCCGGCGTAATATATGTCAAAGAACTAATACGAAAAGGAGAGTTAAAATTGTCTTTTCAAAAATCATTCAGGCCGAAAAGAGAGTAGAGCCTCTTTACTTATTTACTCTTATTTGTCCTCTTATTAACCGCTTTTTTTAAAGTGGACTGGAAAAGTGTTTCTATAATCTCGTTCACAGCTATTAATACAATTATTTTTCTTGATGCTTTCTTATTTCTTATGCTACTGATTAACGTAGTATTTAAATTTTTCACGCTTCATCAAAAAAATGCCTTTCTAATTGCTCCTAACTTCAAATCTCACCGCGGGGTTCGTTGGAATCAGTGGCACGGGTCACCGCATTCGTAATCAATAGATTCCCAGATGTTTTGTTATTGTTTGCGTTACCCGACTTTTTCCTTGTGCAGCGTCACGTGGAGAATCTCACCAGGGTACCAGAGTCTCATGCGCGGTCCCCACGTGCCGGTTCCGCGGCAAACAATCACCGTCATGCCATTCACCTCGTATCGTCCCGCCAGCAACGGGTATCTTCGGCCGATAAGATAACCGAAAGGCCAGATCTGTCCCCCGTGGGTGTGGCCGCTGAGCATCAGCCCCGCACCGGCCATTGCCGCCGCCTCGGCCTGCCAGGGCGTGTGTGAGAGCAGGACGGTTACCCCCTCAGGCCTACCCGAGAGCGCGCTGGTAATGGAGTCGCCGCTCTGTCCTCTTCGATGCATGGTAGTGAGATCGTCCATACCTGCCAGGATAAAACCTGGCCGAATTTCGACCCACCGGTTGCGCAACAACTGGAAACCAGCCTCTTCAACCAGGCGCATTTTTCCGCTGCCGCTGTGAAACTCATGGTTGCCGGGAACAGCCCAGACGCCGAGCGGCGGGGAGAGCCGGCTGAAAGTCGAAAGCAACTCATCTTGCGGGGGGCCGTGTCCTTCGAAGATATCACCTAGCAGGACCACTAGATCGGGTCGTTGGGCATGGACCTGTGCGACCCTAGCTGCCAACCACCGTTCACCAAGCAGCGAACCAAGATGCATGTCGGACATCGCCACGAGCACCGTGCCGTCAAGTTCGGATGCAAGGCCGGGTAAACGAACATCGTAGCTTTGCACCACCGGCGGTCGCATTCCTTGAAAGAGCGCGATTATGGATAACACCCCACCGGCAACCAAAGCAAAACCTCGCAACTGAGGCGCTATTCTCGGCATGAGAAAGCCGAATACGGTTATAAGATCTACTGCAAGAAGAGATAAGGAAGTCAGGAACAGTACGGCCATCCAGTTCATGCCTAAAAACTCAAGAACACCGGCTATGGTTCCCGTGCCGCCGTGACCGAAAACACGGCCGAAATAAAAGATTCCCCAGAGAATCACGCCGGCCAAAATGAGGAGTTTCCCAGAAACGCATCGTTGCACCATGGGCACCGTGGCGACACGCCAGAAAACATAGATATGCATCAATGTACAGGCTGAAATGAGAACGGTTCCAAACATGTAGTCCCCAGCTTGTGATTTTAAATTTCTGTGATTTTGATGGTATCGATTTAATAAATACCTATCGACATGTTGTCAATCACGTTGACAGTATGCATGTATATCGTGGTTTTAGAAAAAAATAAATTCTTATGCATTTGAAAATCTATGAGAAGAAGGTATCAGCGCAAACCCCAAACAAATTCAGCGCTGGTATCAAAAGGGGTGTTCGATTTTAAGAACAGTTTCGTCTCTGTCCCTCAATGCAGATAACTTGCCAATATGTAAACCATTGAAATCATGCCAAATTGTTTATGTTACTTTCGCATATCCCTGGTGTTGAGTCTCTCCAAAATCTGAGGGAAACAGAGATTTTATGGGTGTGGTGACTTTACGGAGATGTTGGAGGTATATGCAATGCAATAGAGTTACGATTCCAGTAGAATATTTGACTTTTCGGTGTTTTCAAAAAGTATTGATTTATGGACGAAATATGATACAAACTGATTAACAATTCTGGGCGTAACTTATAATTCCTATCGAACAGGTTTTCGGTGCCGGATATCTCTGGGCTACATCTGAACCTCATTTTGTAGATATTCTGAATCTCCAATCGCTACATAGCTTCAACTATATAACACTCTAACTTTACAGTCCTATCGTGCGGGTAATGTGTTTTTATTGGTTGGCATTTTCAGCTTACACAACACTTAAAGGAAGGAGGAAAACAATGAGCACATCGGAATACTTAGGAACATACGCCGAAGGGTGGACGAAGGGTGATGCCGAGACAATCTTGAAGGCTGTGGATGACGGTTACACGTTTGATGATCCAAATGCAGGGGTTGTCCCAAAGAATGGATTTGCGAACTATTTGGCTGGTATGAAGGAAACGGTATCCTCCCTTTGTGGGGGAACGTTGCCAGAGCCCTTTATGGAACTCTCCGAGATTATGACAGAGGAAAAGGAAGGGGTACTCATAGCGTGGTGCTGGTGGGCTATTCCTGGTACAGAAATTAAGGGTAGCGGTCTTATAAAAGTCGGTTCGGAAGGTGTTCGATCGGAAGTAATCACATATTACACTAAGCTCCCGAGTTGAAGAAGGAATACTCATACAGGGGAGGTCGCCCTATCGTGTATCTAACTATTTAATTAAATTAAACATCTTAGCAGACAGACTTCAAACAATTGCATAATTGGAGGGACAAACATGGCAACTATAGCAGGTGTGGGATTTAGTGAAAATCCAAAATCTTACGACGCAGGTGTCGAGGCAGCCAGCGCTGCGATGGCCGAGGCGGGCGTTGAACAGTGCGACCTAGCGCTCATGTTTGTAACACCGAGGCAAGATTCATCCCAGTTGCGGGATGGTGTGCGTTCTGTGATAGGTCCGATGGCAAGGCTCATCGGTGGATATTCAGTGGGTATCATCACGAAGGACGCATTGGCGTACGCCGGATATCAGGTGGGGGTGGCGGTCTTTTCATCTGATTCCATGGAGATTGACATGTTTATTGAGAAGGGACTGCCTGACAACGAGTTCAACGTGGGAGTCGCTTTAGGAAATCAAATCAAGAGCAAGAATTACAAAGGAGAACCCAATATCTTGCTTATGTACGATTCTGTCAAAGAAATGACGTCTGAGGGGATAGCGTTGAATATGGCAACGCCGCTTATCCAGGGTATAGGGAAGTCCCTCGAGCCCTGGCCTCGAGTCGCCGGAGTGGGCATGATGGGTGATTTCCAATGGAACCCGACCTACCAGTGGTTCGACGATCGGATCGAGCAAGGAACCGCAATGGCGCTCGTCCTTTCAGGAGGTGTTCAACTAGATACGATAATCATGCACGGTTGCAAACCATCAAGTGACTACCACACGGTTACAAAAGCCGAAGCCAACGTTGTTCTCGAGATCGATAACAAGCGAGCCGTCGACATGATCGCCGAACTCCTTGGTCCCGATGCCGAGACGGGTTGGGAAGACTTCCCACTGTTCCTTACCCTTGGTGTTAACAAAGGCGACAAGTATGGCGAGTTTAAAGAAGATGAATATGTCAATAAACTGTGCATGGCTGTCGACGCAAAGCGCGGCGGTCTGGTGATGTTCGGACCCGACTTGATAGTGGGGTCCGAGGTGCAGCTGATGAGGCGTGCCCTTGATTTCAAATATATCAGTCAACGAACGAATGAACTACTCGAAAGGGTTGGAGATCGAAGACCATTTTTTGCTCTTTATATCGACTGCTGTGGGCGCGCATCCGCGTATTGCGGAACAGAGGGAGAGGAAGCAGAGGAAGTCCAAAAGGTCATCGGCCCAAGAATGCCGCTGCTTGGTATATATTCAGGTGTCGAGATTGCGAAGGTCGCAGGGAACATACAGGAGCTTGATTGGACCGGCGTTCTTTGCGTGTTCAGCGAGTAACGCTGGAACTTTCAGAACCCATATTAAATGGGGAGGTACAGAAAGAAATGGCCGACCAGAGCGATGATATCGGTTCTTCGAGCAAAGAGATCCAGTACTACAAACGACGCGTCGACGAGTTGGCAGGAGAGAATTTAAAACTTGACTTTACCATCTCCGGTTTGAAGCATGAACTCCTGCAGAAGCGCCTGACTATTTCCTTACTCCTCCAATTGCAGCAGGCCATCGGTGCTCACAAGGAGATTTCATCCATTTTCGAGATCACCATTCAGGCCATTAACGCAACATTGTCGATGGACCGGACCATCGTCCTTATGCCGACTGAAGAAGAGAATTGCTACCGACCAAACCAGTGGCTCGGGTTCCAGCAGAAGGAGGCGGAGCAATTATCTTCTTTGTCAATCCGTTTTCCTCCTGAGTTTGCAGCGGGTAGTGGTATCATCCTGGTGAATAAGTCCTCTGAGCCGACGAGTCTCGTTACCGAAATCCGAACCGCGTTCAACATACCCTTCTTTATTTGTCTTCCCGTCATGGTGGAAAATGCACCAATCGGCCTGCTCCTGTCCGGACGGCTCAAGGAAGTCAAGCCCCTCTATCCGCCTCTGGATCAAGGAGATGTAGATACATTTCAGGCTATTGCCGGCTTGATATCGGCCTCGATTCGGAACTTGCGGCTTGCCGTGTTTAAAGAGATGGATCGTCTCAAGACAGAATTCTTTGCGAACATCTCCCATGAATTCCGCACACCGATCACACTCACCCTCGGCCCTCTCGATCAGATGCTAAAGGGTCGATATGGGAATATTTCGGATGCCAATCGCAATCAGCTCCAGGTCATACAGCGCAATCAGGCCCGTCTCCTAGGGTTGGTCAACCAAATCCTCGATCTGACCAAACTCGAGGCAGGGCGTATGGAGATGAAAGTCTCACCCATGCCCGACATGAATCGCTTCGTCCAAGAGCGAACCAGTCAGTTCGAATCGGCGGCGGAACAGCATGGGATCGAGCTGAAAATCTCACTGGATCCACGAGTCAGAGGAGCTGGACTCTTTATCGACCGGGGGATGTTTGAAAAGCTTTTATTTAATCTCCTGTCAAACGCGTTAAAATTTGCGGATCAGGGGCATGTGGAGGTGTCTACTCACGTATTCGATGAGACTTTTCACTTGACTGTGAGCGACACCGGCGTCGGGATTAAGCCGGATCAATTGCCGCATATCTTTGATCGCTTCTGGCAGGCGGATAGCGGTGAATCGCGTGAGCGCGCGGGAACCGGCATCGGTCTATCGCTGGTGAAAGAAATTGCGAAGTCGCACGGGGGAGATGTCACGGTCAACAGCCAATACGGTAAGGGAAGCTTGTTCCAAGTGTCCATTCCTCTAGGGAAAGCTCACCTCGATCCTGCCTCGGTGGCCGAGTTTGCGGATGATGAACTGACGACTTTGCAGGAGTCCAACCAGATACTCATTGTTGACGAAGGGGCGACTGACCGCGTTGGTACGGATCAGGCCAATCAAGAGGCGGAAGCAGGATTTGATCCAGCAAAGCCCACAGTTTTGTATGTGGAGGACAACCCGGACCTCAGAAACTATTTGCGTGACCTCCTTGCCGCAGATTACAATGTCTTCCTGGCAATAGATGGGGGCGATGGGTTTAAAAAGATCAAGAGGTACAAGCCAGACCTCGTCCTTACAGACCAGATGATGCCGCATATGAGTGGCCGTGATCTATTGCAAGCAATCCGACAAGACCCCGAGTTCCGTTTAACACCTGTGATCTTCTTGACTGCACGAGCCGGGACCGAATCGAGGATAGAAAGCCTCGATGCTGGCGCTGATGACTATCTTGCCAAACCTTTCAATGAAAGCGAACTTTTGATTCGGGTCAGGAATCAAATTCGTGCGCGGTCCCAGGAAAAAGAGCTCGCCAAACTCAATAAACGACTCGAAGCAAAAATTGAGGAACAGATGGCGGAACTTTTGCGAAGCGGTGAACTTAGACGCTTCTTGCCAGAGGCAGTAGCACAGAGCGTCTTGGCCGGACAAATTGGATCGGATGAGCGCTTTGAGCGACAAAAGATCACAGCCCTATTTGCCGACATGGTCCAATTCACCAATCTAACCGACCGCCTTGAACCTGAGGATATCTCATCGATCCTCAACGAGTATGTTAGTGAAATGACAGCAGCAGCGGTAGCCCATGGGGGAACTGTTGAAAAATTCATTGGCGATGGTGTTGCGGTCATCTTTGGCGCTCCGAAGAGAGATGATGTGGAGTCTCAAGTAGTAGCTGCCATCAAAACCGGTTTCGAAATGCAGGCAAGCATCAAGAAACTTTCCACAGTCTGGCACCGCCGAGGGGTATCAGGTGATATCGCGTTGAGGATCGGTATTAACACAGGGTATTGCACCGTGGGTGTCTTTGGCAGTGACATTTTAAAAAACTTCGCAGCAATAGGCAGCCCTGTTAACATCGCTGCTCGGTTGCAAGCTGAGGCATCATCTGGAGCTATTCTGTGTGGTATCGCATCATACGCTGTGGTCCAAGATCGTGTGCTCGTAAAGGCTCGCGGGTCACTTTCGTTACGAGGCATTAGCTATCCAGTCGAGACCTATGAAATTTTAGAACTTTGTGACGATAAAATATATAATATTATTGACTCTATGAATGCATGAAGATTGGAAAGATTCTCTTACTACCAAAACCAGCCTTGATCATATCCAGATTCCTTGCCAAATTCCGTAACCATCAGATAACACGACAAATCTCATGTATGTTCTGAATATCCGAAATGCCGGTCATTTGAAAATTCCTCTGATATTTATCTTTGCCGGGTCCCATAATTATCCCTTTTTACTCAATACCTTATTGTATATTGTATATGGAGAGATATTTTTCAGCCGACTTTTCCCAGGAAAAATCCTGGCCCATGGCTGTGATCATCATCTGATTCCACCTGTCGGGATGGTCACGGTAGACATCGATGGCGCGCTGGACAGCATCAAATAAAAAATGTGCACTAAAATCAAAAAAGGTATAGCCGTTGACGCCGTCCTGAATAGTATCGGCGAGCCCGCCGGTCACCCGTACAATGGGCAGGGTGCCGAACTTCAAACTGTAAATTTGATTCAATCCGCAGGGTTCAAACAGTGACGGCATGAGGAAGATATCTGCGCCGGCTTCGATCTTGTGGGCCAATTCGTTGTTATAGCCGATATAGAGGCCCACCCGGTCAGGGTAGCTTCGCCGCAGCCATTCAAAAAAATCATGGTAACGCTGGTCGCCCGAGCCGAGCACGATCATTTGGGTATTGAGCTGTAGAATCTGCTCGGCGCATTCGGTAATAAGATCGATCCCTTTTTGCTCTACAAAACGCGTGGTCATGCCGATTAAGGGCACATCGTCTGTATCCGGCAGTTGGTATTCGGCGCGCAATTTGGTTTTGATACGGCGCTTGCCGGACAAATCGTCAGCTGAATAGTGAATTCCGTACGTGTATGGATCGGTTTCAGGATTCCAATCCTGGTAATCCGCGCCATTGAGAATCCCGTAAAGATTTTCTTTATAACTTAGCAAAACATCCTGTAGGCCGAAACCTAAGTCAGTGGTCTGGATCTCACGCGCATAGGTTTCGCTGACTGTGGTGATTGCGTCCGCGAAATGAATCGCACTTTTGGTCAAGTTGATCTGGCCATAAAATTCAAAATCATAGGTGTAATAGCTACGGGGTAAGGATAGAATCGGCCAGTGGTCTTCCGGGAACCGCCCTTGATACGAAATATTATGAATGGAGTAAACCAGTTTCGGGATTGGACTAAAAAACGGGTCCTTGCGATAGGTCACATAGATGGCTTTGAGTATCGCCGGCAGGACGGCTGACTGCCAGTCGTTGCAATGGATCACATCGGGCGCAAAGTCGATGGCTTTGCAGCATTCCAAGGCAGCTTTAGAAAAAAACACAAAACGCTCTAAATTATCCGGATAATTCCAGTTACCCCGGCCGTAAAATCCCTCGCGATAGAAGTACGCTTCGTTCTCAATGAAATAGGTGGGCACTGAGCCATTTTCAGCTTGCCATAACACGGTGCCGTGAAGGCCATGATGCATCTGGACGGTGAAGGGCGCCACGCGTTCCATGGCAAGGTTCTGGTCCGCAATTGAAAGGTATTTGGGCATGACCGCGCGGATGTCATGCCCCAATGCTTTTAAGGCTTTGGGTAGTGCCTGGGCAACATCGGCAAGCCCACCGGTTTTGGCAAAGGGTGTGATTTCCGGCGAAACATATAATATTTTCATATCATCAACCTGTCCTGTAAAGTCTATCTGATTGAAGGTGATAAAACCATCTCAGCGACAGCTTCCAAGGACGGGTACGCTTTTGCCAGGTGATTCAGGGAACGCGTATGATCCGGAAGCGGTTCCATGGGTTCGATTCCTCTTGGGTTCGAAAAGTGCATCGATTTGCTTTCAAAAGATTGCCAGCCGGTTTTAAATCAAATCACCATTTCATCGGCAATTACCGCGTTTTTGGGTATAACCACCAACCCGTCCCGGGCGACCCAGTTGTCAGTTTCGCTATCGGGGCGGTCGGGTAGATGTCGGATGCGCACATTGCGACCAATGCGGGCGTTCTTATCGATGATGGCACCTTCGATGACGGTGCCATCGCCAATGCCGATGTCGGGCCGGTCGAGCCGTTTATTTTCGGCGCGATCTGCTTCGGATTCATAATAATCCGCGCCCATGAGGATCGTAGAACGGATCTTTGTCTTTGGGCCGATCAGGCAGCGCAGACCGATCACTGCATGGGTGATCCGGCTATCCACCACCCGACAACCATCGGCCAGCAGCGCATTTTCAATTCGGGCACCATAAACTTCGGTAGCCGGCAAGAAACGGGCGCGGCTGTAAATGGGCCGTCCGGGAATGTAAAAATCGAATGGCCGATCCGGTAAAGCCATTTCCAGGTTCACCTCGTAGAACCGACGAATCGTTCCGATATCTGCCCAATAACCGTCGTAGACATGGCCCATTACGCGGTAATCGGCCACGGCAATGGGGATGATATCTTTACCAAAATCGTTCCCTTCGGACTTGAGCACTTCTAACAACAGGTCGGTGCGAAAGACATAAATTCCCATGGATGCCAGATAGGGTTTGTCTGAACCGGATATGCTTTCCAGGCCGGCCAACGCTGTAAGTTCGGGCTTTTCAGTGAAACTCTTGATCTGGCCGTCGGCGCTGCACTTGAGGATGCCCAAGGCCGGGGCCATATCAGCTGAAACCGGTTGGACCGCCATGGTGATGTCGGCTCCGGTTTCAATGTGATATTCGACAAAGACACGATAGTCCATGTTATAGAGGTGATCACCGGCAAGAATCAATGCGTATTCCGTGCGCGCGGCTTCGATCTGCCTCAGCTGCTGCCGGACCGCATCGGCTGTGCCCTGGTACCATCCTGTACTGCGTGGCGTCTGTTCGGCGGCCAGAATCTGCACCCAGCCTTCGGTGAATATGTCCCGCGCATAGGTGCGCTGGATGTGGCGGTGTAGCGAGACCGAGTTGTACTGGGTCAGGATGGCGATCTTATCGATGCCCGCATGCAGGCAATTGCTGATGGGAATATCGATCAAGCGATATTTTCCCGCTAGGGGCACGGCTGGTTTGGATCGCAACTTGGTTAAGGGATATAGTCGCGACCCTTGTCCGCCACCCATAATTAAACCTAAAACCTCTTTCATATTCATATTTGGTCCCTTTCGTTATGCTTTCCCTTTTGGTGGGTTTCATAAATAGTGTTTTATCAATCGTTGCGCTATCACGAAGAAACCGATGGTGCCATGATAGCCCAGCATCGATGAAAGCATCAATAAGTTTTTAACCCGTAGTAATGATAGATAAAACGATGGGTTGTACCGCAGCTGAGCGTCAGGATTCGAATGGTCCGGTCTATGGGGATTATATGGATGTCATGGAGTCAACAGTTTTCAACGAAAGCACAGCCAACCGGAGAGTGGTGGTGCTTGATGGTCCAATGTGTTTTTTGGGTATGCCTGACAGACCTATCACCAATTCTGAAAATCGGCTACTACATATATCAAGGCAGCTATTTTAGACTGCCAGAACCTCAAAATAATTCCTTAACTTTACCACGAAATATCTTGCCAGAACCCGTAAAATTCAGAGGGTTATAATTGATGGGATATTATTTTCTAACTTTTTCTCTTTTTCGGCTTTACAGGCACTCTAACTTTCAGATGTATATCGCGAGCTCAATTCCCATTCACCTTGTCCCGTAATTTCCCATAACATTTGAATGTAACGACCTTTCCGGGTGGAAGAATCATATTCTCATCCGTGGCCGGATTACGTCCTCTGCGGTCCCTTTTTTTTGCGTTGATTTTTATTGACAAAGGAAGAAAGAACTTTTAGAAAAAGCTGTATATACATCTATACTATGGTCAACTGTTCAATATCAAGAATTACCGTTATTGATTAGAAGAAAAGGGGAAGCCATGCATTTTCCAATCGATTTAGATGAATATAGAACATCGGCATTCAGTTTGGATCAGGCGGAGCTTTCGGATACCCAAAAGAAAGATCTGCTTTTTAATATCCAAATGATCCGTGACAGTATCGTATTTTTCACCGCCTATGCCAATACAAAGGGGTTGGGGGGACATACCGGCGGTGCTTATGACATTGTGCCGGAGCTTCTGATCATCGATGGTTTTATGAAGGGTGCCGATACCGTTTATCCTGTCTGTTTTGACGAAGCCGGACATCGTGTCGCCATTCAATACCAAATGGCTGTGATCAATGGCTTCCGAGAGCCTGAATCGCTTTTTCATTATCGGGAATTCGGAAGCGGGTTGTACGGCCATCCCGAAAGAGACGATGACCGCGGGATATTCTTCAGTTCAGGCAGACTGGGTCATTTATGGAGCTACGTGAACGGAATCGCCTCAGCCAACCCGGATAAGGTTGTCGTCATGTTCGGAAGCGACGGGTCCCAGCAGGAAGGGGGGGATGCGGAAGCGGCAAGGTATGCGGTGGCTCGGAATCTCAATGTGAAGCTGTTGATTGATGATAATGATGTGACCATTGCCGGTCACCCCAGCGAATACCTCGAAGGGTTTTCCGTGGAAGGTACGTTGAAGGGCCATGGGGTGGGGGTGGATTCCGGTGATGGAGAAGATATACCGACGCTTTATCGAAGAATATATAAAGCCCTTACGGTGGAAGGTCCGGTTGCTCTGATCAATAAACGAAAAATGGCGGTGGGGATTCCCGGAATCGAAGGATCGCCCAAAGGTCATGATGTTATTCCGGTTGATTTGGCCATCGCCTATCTTAAAGAAAAAGACCGGCATGAGGCGGTGAGCATCCTGGAATCAGCTGCCCGGTCGGCCAACGGTTCAGCATATCTCGGAAGCACCAAAGAAACATGCAAAAACAGGGATGATTTCGGAAAGATCATTTGCGATCTTATAGAGGAGATGCCGGACCGAAAATCGAGGGTTCTCGTTGTGGATTCGGATCTGGAAGGGTCCTGCGGATTGCATCATATCCGGAAGAAGTTTCCCGACATTTATGTCCACGGCGGCATCATGGAAAGGAATAATTTTTCGGTTGCCGCCGGGTTCGGCTCCTCGAAAGGAAAGCAGGGAATATTCGGCACCTTTTCGGCATTTTTGGAGATGGTGATTTCCGAGATCACCATGGCAAGACTCAACCGGGCCAATGTACTGGCTCATTTTTCTCATGCAGGCGTTGACGACATGGCCGACAACACGTGTCACTTCGGCATAAACAATCTTTTTTCAGATAACGGTCTGCCCGAGGGTGATAACACACGCCTCTTCTTTCCCGCCGATTCCAATCAGATGAGAGCTATGCTTGAGGAAATCTTTCCGGAACAAGGCCTCCGATTCATATTCTCAACACGGTCCGCGACCCCCTTTATACTCGATGACAAGGGGGATCTGTTTTACGGGAGCGGGTACCGATTCATTCCCGGCAGAGACGAAGTGATCCGTGAAGGGGAGTCGGGGGTTGTCGTCTCCTATGGGGAGATGTTGTATCGATGCCTGGATGCAGTGGAACAGTTGCGATCCCAAGG